>Ga0316198_10000003_pt1 | contig 87542 bp, 89 predicted proteins | sample OudBieAanoxic_MG_FD_204935 | JGI IMG/M metagenome (GOLD analysis project Ga0316198, IMG submission 204935) | Coastal sediment microbial communities from Oude Bieten Haven, Netherlands - site A anoxic | ecosystem: Environmental > Aquatic > Marine > Coastal > Sediment | place: Netherlands... | reverse complement strand
TTGCTTACCCATCCTTTGTCATCGAAACTGAACTAAGATTCAAAAAATAGCTTCCAATCAGCTCGAATTATATATTCTAAAAAACGGGCCAGATGCCATTATCGCGCGATTGTAAATTTTTGGTTAGGCAACTGATTTTTCTTGACAAGAGGGCTATAATCTGATTATCTTGATGTTGACATGTCTATACATATATACTAATAGACAGGGGCATTGAAAATGGATGCTCCCCAGGTTTGATGAATCAATAGGCGAGATTAGGGATAAACCGATTAAATTTGGAATACATTGGAGTCAAAAAATGAAATTCCCGATCAATCTGCAGGCATTCAAAACACTGAAGTTTTCAACATCCCAAAGCGAACTCACCGATGAACAATTGAAACTGTTGCAGGCAAACATTGACATTGTTCGTGACAGCATCGTCTTCTTTACCGCTTATGCCAATACCAAAGGCTTGGGTGGGCATACGGGCGGTGCCTATGACATTGTTCCGGAGCTTTTGATTATCGATGCTTTTGTAAAAGGGGGCAACACGGTTCATCCCATATTTTTTGACGAGGCCGGCCACCGCGTCGCCATCCAATATGTGATGGCGGTTTTAAACGGTTACAAACCGCTTGAATCGCTGCTGCACTATCGCGAATTCGGAAGCGGTCTTTACGGTCATCCCGAACGGGACGACGACCAGGGTGTGTTTTTCAGTTCCGGTCGGTTGGGTCATTTATGGAGTTATGTTAACGGTATCGCGACTGCCAATCCGGACAAGGCCATTGTGATGTTTGGCAGCGACGGCTCCCAGCAGGAAGGTGGTGATGCGGAAGCCGCCCGTTACGCAGTGGCACAACAGCTCAACGTCAAGTTGATCATAGACGACAATGATGTGACCATCGCCGGGCATCCCAGCGAGTATCTAAAAGGGTTTTCCGTCGAAAGCACGCTCAAGGGCCACGGAATACCGGTGGACACCGGCAGCGGCGAAGACCTATCGGCCTTGTACCAACGGATTCAAAAAGCACTGATTGCCGATGGGCCGGTAGCGTTGATCAACAAACGCAAGATGGCGGTGGGTATTCCAGGAATCGAAGGATCTCCCAAGGGCCACGATGTCATTCCCGTTGATTTTGCCATCACCTATCTAAAGGAAAGAGGGCAACCGGAGGCGGTGACGGTTCTGGAATCTTCAACCCAACAAACATCTACCGTTACCTATCTTGGCAGCAGCCCAGACAAGGCGAAAAACAGAGACAATTTTGGGAAAATCATCTGCGATATTCTTGCCCGAATGCCGGATCGAAAATCCAGGGTGCTGGTAGTGGATTCGGATCTGGAGGGTTCCTGTGGGCTGCACCATATCCGGAAAACTTTTCCCGAGGTTTACGTGACCGCCGGAATCATGGAGCGGAACAACTTCTCCGTGGTCGCCGGCTTCGGGTCGGAAAAGGGCCGGCAGGGAATATTCGGTACCTTTTCTGCATTTCTCGAGATGGTAGTATCCGAGATCACTATGGCCCGTTTGAACCGGGCCAATGTCCTGGCCCATTTTTCACATGCCGGCGTGGATGACATGGCGGACAACACCTGTCATTTTGGTATCAATAACTTCTTTGCCGACAACGGACTGCCGGAGAACGACAAAACCCGTTTGTACTTTCCTGCGGATTCTAATCAGATGAAGGCAATTCTTGAAACCGTTTTTAATGACGAAGGGCTTCGTTTTGTGTTCTCAACTCGCTCTGCCACTCCTTTTGTTCTCGATGAAGATGGAAAATCCCGCTTCGGTGAAGACTATACATTCATTCCCGGAAAGGATGAACTCATCCGGTCAGGAGACCAAGGTTATATCGTTTCTTACGGCGAGATGCTCTACCGCTGTCTCGACGTCGTGGAACACTTACGGGCCGACGGCATAAACGTGGGGTTGATTAATAAACCGACCTTGAATGTTGTTGACGAAGGGATGATGAAACAGCTTATGGGCAGTGGTTTCGTTTTGGTGGTCGAAACCCAAAACATCAACACGGGCCTTGGCGCCCGGTTCGGCACCTGGCTGCTGGAAAGGGGATATGGGACGCGTTATGCTCATATGGGTACAAACAAAGAAGGACACGGCGGACTGAACGAACAGATTCCACATCAGGAGCTGGCACCAGAGGATATTCGCGAGAAGGTTAATAGCCTACTGGTCGGATAACCGGTAATCTGCGCTCAGTTACCATTATTGAATCGGTAAATGATATCGGGAGTAATCGCCGAACGGCAAGCAAGTAAGGGTATTTGCGTGAATTTCAATTTAAGTAATCGGAGTTGTGGACAGTGAAAATTGTTGACACCGATAATCCAATCCCCAAATATCTCCAGATTAGCGCCTGGTTGACCGAATCGATCCAGATGGGCCGATATAAAGTGGGCGAAAAGCTCCCTTCTGAGATCGAATTGTCGCAGATGTGCCAGGTCAATCGCAATACATTGAGGCAGGCGATTGCCGAACTAACCGTGCGGGGACTCCTGAGAAAAGAAAAGGGTTTGGGAACCTTCGTTACGGCTACCGAATCGGTGGCACTCAAACATCAACTCAGTCGAATCGCCAGTTTCGGGCATGAGTTGTCAAAAGCCGGAATTAAAGAAAATACCCATTTGCTGGAAAAAACCTATGAAATACCCCCGGGGCACGTGGCTCAGGGGTTGACACTGGGGACAGACAGCCAAGTAATTGCGATCCGGCGCTTACGTACCGGAGATGACATCCCCCTGATTTACGAGGAAACCTACTTGCCCGTCGACCTGTTCGATGGGATCTTGGACATGGATCTGACCGGATCGATGTACGAGATTTTTAGTCATCGCTTCAATATCATACTCGCACGGTGTGAGCAGACCATCAGCGCTGTTAATTTGAATACAAAAATTGGCAGTTTGCTGAATCTAAGAGAAAATGATGCGGCCTTGTACATGGAGAGTGTCACCTACAACGATCACCATATGCCGATCGAATTTCTCTGCGGCTATTTCAGGGGCGATAAATACGCTTTTGCGGTGGAACTTGGCCAGTACCATCTCACCGAAAACTCACAAGAACTGAATAAACGCTGAAGAATGTCAATGTTAAGGTTGGACGATATACTGTACTACAAACTATTATTCTGGAGGCGTGTCGTTGTCAAATACGCGCCCATCTCATTTATCTAGGAGGAAACCATGGAAGAAAAAAATCTTTTGGAAAAACTGGTCGAAGTTAGTCCCGGTATGGAAATATGGTGGGATTCATCACCGGTTATTTTTAACAACTGGTGCCGGAAAATGCTCGACAAAGCTGAACCGGAAAACCAGGATATTATGCGAAGACAATTCGACCGGATGTATGATCCAAACGCATCGGAAACCCAGTTGTTCCGGGGGGTCACCACCAATCCCCCGCTTTCACTGCAAGCCATCCTGGATGACCCGCCCTATTGGGAGGGTGTTGCGAAAACAATCATCGCCGAAAACCCGGGCATCGATACGGAGACCTTATTCTGGCTGTTATACAAACAAGTGGTCAAGCGTGGATCAGATATGTACCTGCCGTTGTTTGAAAAAACCGGGTACAAAGAGGGTTATCTGTCTGGGCAGGTCGACCCGAGAAGCGTTTTTGATAAAGATGCCATGCTTAAACAAGCCTTGGAACTGGCCACTCTCAATCCCAATATTATGATCAAGGTGCCCGGCTCACAAGAGGGCTATGAGGTGATTGAAGAATTAACCGCCAAGGGTATTTCCACCAATAATACCCTGACCTTTGTTTTGCCGCAACTGGTGGACTGCGCAGAAACCGTCAAAAGAGGACTCGAAATCGCCAAAAAAAATGGTGTGGATCTGAGCCAATGGCGCTCGGTCATCACGCACATGGAATCCCGGTATGGCGATCTGGGGGGACTGCGAGATGCGGCCGCCGAAAAAGGCATCGAACTGACCGAAGGGGAAGTCCGGCAGGCGGAACTGGCCATTTTCAAGAAAGCCTACAAATACCTGGAAGACAATAACCTGCCCAGCAAGATGCTGTCGTGTTCCCTGCGGCTCGGCCCCACCGTAGAAGGTACAACCCGCATATGGCATCTGGAGGAGAAAACCGGAGCAGCGGTCGTGGTGACCTGTCCGCCGTCTTTTATCGATCAGGTGATGAATTTCGAAGGCGAAAAGGACATTGTTTTCGAAAAAGACCGGATCCATGCCGAAACACCCAAAGATGTTTTGGATAAACTGATGCGCATTCCCTATTTCGAGAAAGCGTATGCCGTGGACGGGTATAGCCGTGATGAATATAACACCCATCCGGCCCTACAGCGCACGGCCCAACAATTTTCCAAGGCCACCGAGGAAATGGTGGCCTTTGCCGGAAAAAGCCTCGGTGCTGCCTGAATTAATCGTAAAAATCCTTAAAAAAGAGGTGATATCATGCAAATCGGTGTTTTAAAGGAAATAAAGAGAAAAGAGAACCGGGTCGCCATGACGCCGGCCGGTGTAGAGCAGATGGTTGCCCACGGGCACGAAGTATATATTGAAACCACGGCGGGCGAAGGCTCCGGTTTTGCGGATGAGGTCTATATCCGGGCGGGAGCCGCAATTATCGCTACGCCCAAGGAGATTTATGATTCATGCGAAATGGTGATGAAAGTCAAAGAACCGCTGCCGGTCGAATACGAATTGATTCGTGAGGGGCAGATCGTGTTTACCTATTTTCATTTCGCGGCCGCTGAAGAATTAACCCGTGCCATTATCGCCAGCAAATCCATCGCGATCGCTTATGAAACGGTGGAAACGGCAAACGGTTCCTTACCCCTTTTGACACCCATGAGTGAAGTGGCCGGCCGGATGGCAATCCAGGAGGGCGCCAAATATCTTGAAAAAACATACGACGGCAAAGGGGTTCTGCTCAGCGGCGTGCCGGGCGTCAACCCGGGAACCGTGGTGGTCATTGGCGGCGGAATCGTTGGAACCAACGCCGCCAAGATGGCCTGCGGTATGGGAGCCAAGGTCTACTTGCTCGACAACAACCTTGAACGGCTGCGATACCTTTCCGATGTGATGCCTAAAAACTGTTTTGAGCTCATGTCGAATCCGTCTGCCATACGGGGTTTATTACCTGAAGCCGATCTGGTTGTTGGTGCCGTGCTGATTCCCGGAGCGATGGCGCCGAAGCTGGTTACCCGAGATATGCTGGGACTCATGAAGAAAGGATCGGTGATTGTGGACGTGGCCATCGACCAAGGCGGATGTGTTGAAACGGCCAAACCCACCACCCATGATGATCCCATTTACGAAGTGGACGGGATTATCCACTATTGCGTCGCCAACATGCCGGGTGCGGTTTCCATGACTTCAACCCTTGCCTTGACCAATGCCACATTGCCTTATGCGCTGATTCTGGCGGATAAAGGGTACAAGATAGGGGCCCGACAACATGCCGATCTGGCCAAAGGCATCAATGTTATCAACGGTCGAGTCACTTACCAAGGTGTGGCCGATGCTTTCGGCCTGGAATACACCTCTTTGGACGCGGTGCTGTAACAATGAAAAAGTATTAAGTGATAAGTGAATAGATATCTCTATAAAGTCTAAAAAATCTGGAGGAAAAAATGACAAAAAAACTTAAAGACTGGATCGTTCCCTGGCTTTATACGTCAAGGGAGTACAATGTCGGCATTCTGGACCAGGCAATGGATAATCCTAATAACGCCCGTCTGATGCTTAATGAAAACCCCCTTCCACCTTCGGAAAAAGTGATCCAGGCCGTCGCGGAGAGTCTTCGTTCAGGTAACTGGTATCCGGACAGTTTCTTAAGATTGAGAACCAAGATCGGGAACATGTACGGTTTGGGCCCCGATAATGTCGCCTTGTGCAACGGATCATCGGAAACCATCGATGCCATGATGCGGGTGTTTTTGCAGCCCGGAGATGAGTTTATGCTGTCCACGCCGACCTTCGAGCTGTTTCCGCCCCGGGCCGAGCTTTGCAATGCCAAGGTTGTTCAAATTCCGGTAAGGGAGGGTGATCTGCAATACGATGTAGATGGGATGCTCAACGCTATCAATGAACGGACGAAACTGATTCTGATTATCAACCCCAACAATCCCACCGGCGTCTTTATCGAAGATGAGGATCTCATTCGATTCTGTGAAACAGGGGTTCCCCTTTGCGTGGATGAAGCCTACCTGGATTACAATCCGGACAGGCCTTCAAAAGTATCCCTGATAAAAAAATATCCCCATGTGTTTCTATCGGTGACTTTTTCCAAGGCTTATGGTTTTGCCGGTGTCCGCTTTGGGTTTGTATTGGGTACCGAAGAGATGATCGCCGCTTTCAACCGCATGTTTCTGCCCTGGAACGTAAGCCGGATGTCCGCGGCGGCGGCCGAAGCCATCATCGACAACCCGGATGAGGTCAAAGCGAAGGTTGAACACAACAACAAGTGGATGGCTATTTTTACGGAGGAGTTGAAGAAGCTGGGACTTAAACCGTATCCGGCCAACGGCAATTATATGTTGATCGACGGCACTATGACCGGGAAGTCCACCGAAGAGATCCTTAATGCCGCCCTTGACAATAATATCTACCTGAAAAAAATCGGCGAAATTCATGGCAAAAGCGGCTATTTCCGTGTAACGCCGGGCACGGATGAAGAAAATGAACGGTTTTTGAAATTCATCAGATCCTACTTCGGATAAAATTCCAAGACAATCTTATATCATTCCTGCAGTCCCGCCGAGCGGGGCTGCAGGTTGTTTTTTAGCATGACGGATTTGACCCAACGGAGGCATGGATGGATATATATTACATGGACGGAGCGTTTGTAACCGAAGACAAAGCCATCATATCGGCCAAGGACCTGACCGTATTGAGAGGTTTCGGCGTGTTCGATTTTTTAATCACGTACAACAAGCGCCCGTTTTATCTAAAAGAGCACGTGCAGCGACTGGAGAATTCGGCCGATAAGATCGGGCTTAAACTGAGCCACACCAACGAAGCGATCTGCGGTATTGTCGAAGAGACGGTTCGACGCAATACCCATCACGACGAATCGAACATCCGGATCGTTTACACCGGTGGTGTCAGTTCGGACGGCGTGACCCCGGAGGGCAACGGAATATTGATGGTAATGGTCACCCCCAAGCTAGAGCTTCCGGATTGGTGGTATACTGACGGCGCCAAAATCATTACCCTTGACATCGAAAGGTTTATTCCCGGTGCTAAGAGCACTAATTACCTGACGGCCGTTTGGGCGCTTCAGCAAGCCCATCACCAGGAAGCCATCGAAGCCATCTATGTTGACCGGAGCAACCGAATGCTCGAAGGCACGACCACCAATTTTTATTTTTTCGAAGGGAAAAAGCTCATTACCACCCAAACAGATATCCTCCCCGGCATCACGCGCAGTGTGCTCATGGAACTGGTTAAAGGCCATTTCGATGTCGAATTGAGGGATGTCGATAAAGACGAAATCCGCACCATGAAAGAAGTGTTTATTTCCGCATCCAATAAAGAGATCGTCCCGATTATTCAGATCAACGACACCACCATCGGCGCCGGCAAACCGGGGACTAACACCCTCAAAGTGATGCAGTTGTTTAAAGACTACACCACAGCGTATGGGCAGAGAAAGGTTTGATATGAAACCGGGGGGTGACAATAGCATGAATCCACCAGCGCTGACCCGTGCGGAAATCGATTTAAAGGACCTGGCCCACAACTATCGGGAACTGAGGCGGGTTACTGCCCCTGAAGCCGAGATTATGGCGGTGGTTAAGGCGGACGGTTACGGTCACGGTGCTACCCAGGTGGCACGGGTGGCCTTGGACTGCGGCGCTAAATTTTTGGCCGTGGCGCGTTTTGACGAAGCAGTCTGTTTGCGTCAAGCCGGAATCGATGCACCCATTCTTTTGTTTGGTTACAGTTTGCCGGCCTATGTCGCCTACGTGGCTGAAAACAACATCCGGGTGGCCATCAATTCATTGGACGCTGCGCGGAGACTGTCGGCGGAGGCAGTGCGGATCGGAAAACCTCTTAAAGCGCATGTCAAAATCGATACAGGCATGGGGCGCCTTGGCCTGCTCGCCGACGGATTGACCCTTGGCAAGGGCAGCGACGAACAGGTTTCCGGTACGATCCAGAAAGTCCTGACGATTGCATCGCTGCCCTATGTTGAGCTGGAAGGCATTTTTACCCATTTTGCGAATGCCGACGCGAAGGACAAAAGCCACGCCTATGGCCAATTCACCCGGTTCGTCGCCCTGCTGGGAGCCCTGGACAAGGAGGGATTTCAGGTGAAATTCCGTCACGCCGCCAACAGCGCCGCCACGATTGAAATGCCCGAGACCCATCTGGATCTTGTTCGTCCGGGGGTTTCTCAGTATGGGCTGTGGCCTTCCGATGAAGTGGATAAAAACCGGATCGATCTTAAACCCGTCATGACCATCAAATCGACGGTTATTCAAGTCAAATCGGTGGGATCGGGCTTTGCCGTCAGCTACGGCAGTACCCATCACACACCTCGCCCCACCAAGATCGCTACGGTTCCCATCGGTTATGCCGACGGGTTCGACCGGATACTGTCTTCAAAAGGGGATATGCTGGTAAAAGGGGTTCGCGCCCCGATCATCGGCCGGGTGTGCATGGATCTGACCATGATCGATGTAGGACATGTTCCCGATGCGGCGCTTGAGGATGAAGTCGTGATTATGGGTCGCCAGGGTGATGAAGAAATCACAGCGGATGAGATCGCCGGTCAGGTGGGTACCATCAATTATGAAATCGTGTCATCACTGACTTCCCGGGTCCCGAAGGTTTACACAGACTGATTCAATGAACACTCAGCAAATCAACTGGAAAACGGGGACTTGGGAACATCCCCAAAATAAAAAACCGGCCGCCGAAATTGTCATTGCTGGCGATTGGGCACCGATACGTGATTTCAGTCACACGATTCTTGAAAATCCGGAAGCGATTTATGGGGATCTATTGCCGGTGCTTCGAGACAACCACCTGCGGGTGGTCAATCTTGAATGTCCTCTTGTGGATAAAGAAACACCGGTGCATAAGAGCGGTGCGGTCCTGAAAGGGGTTTCGGAACACATTCATGGTCTGACCGTGGTTCCCTTCGAGGTCACCACCCTGGGAAACAACCATGTGTTTGACTACGGCACCGACGCGTTTGTCCAGACCCGGGATTTGCTCCACCAAAATGGCATCCTGAGCACTGGTGCCGGACTATCCGTGGCCGAAGCGGAAAAGCCGCTTTTAGTTAGCGCCAATGGAATTCAAATCGGGATTATCAGTTTCAGCGAGGGCGAAGATCTCACCGGGGCCGCCCCGGGAAAACCGGGCGTATTCGGCTGGGAAATCGATCGGGTGATTGACCTTGTAAAAGAGATCCGTTCTGATGCCCATGTCGTTATCATCATCTGCCATGGGGGGGTCGAGTACATCCCCTTTCCACCGCCCTATTTGGCTGGCGCTCTGCAGCGCATCGCCGAGGCCGGTGCCGATCTCGTTATCGGTCACCACCCCCACGTTCCCCAGGGGGTGCAAATCCACAAGGGCGTGCCCATCTGTTTCAGCCTGGGCAATTTTGTCTTTTTTCAGCCCACCGACCTCCAATATCGAAAAATCGGTTATCTGGTCAAAGCTGGTGTCGCCGAAAACGGTGTGAGTGCGATCCGGATTATTCCCTATGAAATCGGACCAGACCGATTGATGCTGCTTAAAGAACAAAGATTGCAGCAGACTTTGAAAAAACTGGGTGCCCTCTCTGCACGCCTGGAGAGCACTGAAAGTATTGCGGAAGCGTGGCACGGGTTCCTTCAATACTATGGCGTAGGCGGATTCAAGGATGAAATCGGAATTATCATGGACCGGTTCGAGAACGAACGCCCCAAAGGCGCCGCTATGTTCAGAAATAGACTGACTACCTTGCAGCACTATCACCACCTCACCGATTTAATGACCCGGATCATGGACGGTACCTTAGAATCAGCGCCGAAGTGGGCCGTCGCGGTGGTCGCCGAGTACCTCACCCGGAAGGTGAGCGACGGTTTGCCGGAGTAAAGCAATGGGATCTGTCGGAAACGAACCGATCGCATCGTTGTTTGCGAAAAACCATGTCACCATTCTCGTCACCGATTCGGGTCTTGGCGGGCTGGCCATCTTTGCGGAAATTGCCGCCAGGCTCAAAAGCGATCCGATTTTTCCCGAAGTGTCCCTGATCTACTACAATGCCTGGCCCGAGCAGAACCGGGGATACAACAGCTTGAAAGATATGGATGAGCGCATTGGCGTGTTTGATCGGGCACTGGTAGGGATGAAACGGTATCGGCCGGACATCATTATGATCGCCTGCAACACGCTTTCCGTACTCTATGACCGAACCCGGTTTAGCCGCAGGGAACACATTCCCGTGATCAACATTGTCCGTTTCGGGGTGGATATGGTTTTCGAGAACCTATCCAAGGAAGCCCGTGGAACAGCAGTGATATTGGGCACCGTCACCACCGTCGCATCCGACGTTCATCGATCGCGACTGGTCGAAAAAGGTATTTCCCCAGACCGGCTGGTTTCTCAACCATGTGACCAGCTGGCAACCCGAATCGAAAAAGGGCCTGGCAGTGATGTGGTGGTGCGGTTAGTTGATTCGTTTATGGAACAAGCAGTGGAAAAGCTCGGTGCAACTCAATCGAAGGTGTTTGCCGCGTTGTTTTGCACTCATTTCGGGTATTGCCGGGATCTCATCAAAGAGAAACTGGAAAGCCGAATCAGAGGAACGGTGACGGTGCTTGATCCAAACGATCGTATGGCCGCCTTCCTGTTCGAGGTAAATGGCGGCCGCCGACATGGCCGTACAAAATTGGATATGCGGGTGGTATCACGAATCATCTGGGATCAAATCAAAATCGATGCCATTTCAGGCGTTATCGAAAAACAATCAACCGAAACAGCTGAGGCCTTGAGAAATTACGAACGGATACCGGATCTTTTCACATTTTAATAGTAGCTGATAATATGCAGTAAGCATCCCAAGAAGGCGGCAGGGTCTGCTGTCATTGAATTTTCAATTAGGAGGCATGGGAAATGAAGAAAATCCTGATCATTACCGGTCCTGGCGGAGATGCGCAGGGCTGGGGAGATCTTAGTGTAACCAAAACCCTACGCGATGCTTTGAATTCAAACGGTAAATCTGCAGAGATCGCTTTTGTGAAAACCATGGATGATTTTATGCAGGCCATCAAGCAGAAAAGTTACGACATCGTGTGGAGTGCCCTTTACTATATCTCAGACAAAGAGGATATCATCGGGCTCAACGTGGATGACGATGCCTGGCTGGCGGATATTTTCGACCACAAACAGCTCCCCTATATCGGCCCCAGCGCACTGACCATGAAACAGTTGATCAATAAAACCTGGACGCATCGCATTCTTCACGAAAACAACATCGCGGTTCCCGCCCACAGCGAAGTGGGTGCCGGCGAGAAAATCCCCGACATTCAACTTCCCGCCTTTGTCAAGCCAAGCTGCGAATCCCGCTCGGTTGGGATCAGTGACGAAAGCGTGGTGAATACGCCGTCGGACCTTGAAGCGCGGGTCCGGCATATCCACGAAACCTATGAGCAACCGGCGCTGATCGAGGATTATCTGCCGGGAGCCGAATACACGGTCCTGATGATTGGCACTGGAAAAAACCAGGAGTTTCTGCCTGGCGTAGTCACCGTCAAGGGCGGGAGTTACGGCAAATATCCCATCCTGAGAAGCGACATGCGGGGGGTGGGTATCACCAAAATCGGTATCCCCGAAACCCGGAGCGAAGAAGCCAATCAACTTTGCAAAGCGGCCGTAGACATCTTGAACTGCATGGATCATGTAAGGGTGGATATGCGCTTTGATGCCAACAATGAGTTAAAGATCATTGAAGTCAACGGGATACCGGGGCTCAAGCCCATTAAAAGCTGGAGCCCGCAAATGTATACTTTGTACCACGGATCGGCGGAAGGCCCCACCGCAGATTACCAGCGGTTGGTTCATCGGATCGTGGATTCGGCCTTGGAAAGATACAATCTAATACCCTAATAGAGCGAAAGTCGAGGTCGAAGATCCGCCTTTGGAGGGGTGCCTCAGACACAAGGCGTCCAAGGGCGAAGCCGTAGTAAATTACTGCGAGCCCTTGGCAACGCAGAAGCTGGGGTATCATCGGCTTTTCCGCAGGACCGCTAACGCGGGGTCCGAAGGGCCAACAAAATGGAGTGGTTTTTTGGCAATTTATATTTCGCTGATGTAAGCGTTGTGAAAAACCTGCCTATCGTTTAAAAAAGCATTAAATTAGGTGTTTTATATTAGTCCTCCATTTTGTTTACGCTCAATTAGGGTAATATAGCCTTTGGTATAATACCGAACGTTGAATTATGATGATACCCTGCGACCCCAAACTTCTTACTGATCTATGCAACCAAGACCGGATTTCGGGAACTGGTTCGTTGGGTGGGTTCGGATATGACTTGGATCTATCCGTTCCCTTTGTCACCACCGCGATCCACGCCGGCCATAGGGTTCGCAGTGAGTTGGCGCCGTTGATGGCGATTTCTGAAAAAGATCGACTCGCGGAAGAAGACACGGCTACCGATCGGATCATTCGAGCCTGTCCCAGCCGTATATGGGGCCTGGATTCGCGGGCGGAATACGATCTCAATCGCCCGCCGGAATTGGCCTTGCCGGTGACTCCGGAGATGTTTTGGGACATCCGCGTCTACGAATCGTCGCCAACCGATGCAATGAATCGGCGCAGCTTGGAAAAATATGCGGCGTTTTACCGATTTGCCGCCACTGTCGTCAAGGTTCTTTTGGATCGTTTCGGTGCATGCATTTTCTACGATATTCATTCTTACAACATTCAACGCCAGGTCGATAAAGGGCATCGGGAACCGCCGGTGTTCAACCTTGGTACTTTAGGAATCGATCGGGCCAAGTGGGAAAAACCGGTTGCGGCATGGCTGGACCACTTGGGGCAAATCAAGATACCCGACCGTTTAACTACTGTCGCTGAAAATGGTGTGTTTGGTGGCATGGGAGAATTCTGCCGCCGATTGACCCAATGGGACCCGAATATTCTGGTGTTGCCCACCGAGGTTTCCAAAATCTATATGGATGAACGCCGCGGGGTCGTCCATAATTCGAAAATCCATGCATTGAGAAATGGGTTGGCCATGGCCATTCGTGCACATGGCCAATTGTTTCAAAGCTTAAATCGATCTGGGAATTGCGGTTAGAAAAACTTGATGAAATTATGAAAAACGGAGGCATTCAAAATGACTGATCTAATGGTAAATATAAACAAAACAATCCATGCACCCACCGAAAAAGTATTTGATGCTGCCGCAAGGATTCAAGGGTTCAAGCAAAGGCTTGGATGGTCTTTTCACTCGACCCCTCGAACCCTTGGATCCTTGGACCCCAAGCCTTCGGCTTTGGCCGAAGGTAGTTGACTTTTCATTGTCGATGGTACGATAACATATAGCGTTTTGCAGACAACACATTACAATCGTATTATTTTGAACGAAAGCGGACTTAGCTTGTTATTGTGAAAATGATTATCTTGAATTGACCGATGAGTGAAACCTTTAAGCCATCTGATTTACGACCGTTCGGGTCAACCGGACGGCAAGTGACCCCGGTGGGGTTGGGAGGAGAAGGGGTTTTGAGGACCCACGGCCGAACGGCCGAAGCCCAGGGGGTCATCCTTTCCGCCTTAAGGGCCGGTATCACTTACTTCGATTCAGCCCATGCCTATGCCGACAGTGAAATTTACCTGGGTTCGATTTATTCCCAGGATCCGGATATCCGTGGTGGAATTTTTCAAGCCAGCAAATCGGCCAGCCGGGACTATCAGGGTGCGTTGACCGATTTAGAAAATACGCTGGCTCGTCTCCAGATTGATTTTCTCGATTTATGGCAGATTCACGATGTGAGGACCCAAACCGATTTAGACCGAATTTCGGCGCCTAACGGTGCTCTAAAAGCATTTGAAGAGGCCAAATCATCCGGCCGCGTCAAACACATAGGGGTGACTGGACATGAGAATCCCGATATTTTAACCCAGGCCGTCAGGGATTGGCCGGTGGATGCCGTAATGATGCCCATTAACCCGGCCGAGGCCGTCATCGGCGGCTTTCTGGATCACACCATGCCAGTGGCTCAAAAGAAAGGGGTTGCCGTGATCGGTATGAAAGTTTTAGGTGGTGGTCATTATGTGCTGTCAAAGAAAGGCATCACAGCCGATCAATTGATCCGGTTTGTGCTGTCTTATGATATTTCTACGGTAATCGTTGGGTGTTCGAAGCCGAACGAAGTTCATACGCTGGCATCCGCGGGACAATCTTACCAACCCCTTTCCAAGGCTGAACAGGGAGCCCTTATAAAGAAATTCGCCCCACAGGCGAAACAGCTGGCTTTTTATCGGGGCGCATGATGGAAAGGCGAAGTTTTAACCATGGCATTATCGAGCATACCTCCGAGTATGTGCATATCGAGTTTCCCAATTCGCAAAGGGTCTTATCCTCGGCACCCTATAATGGTGGAATGATTGACAGCGATCATCTCCTCATCCTCAAGGTCAGGGATAATTTCGACGGCACCAAGGGACCGTTTGAACCATTGGCGGTTACTTTTAAAAATTACTGCAGCCAAAGAAAGTGGTCGGGAATTTGCGTGGGCATGATGACTTCGGCACAGATGACATCTTTCAGGAAGGTGCGTCGATCAGCCCGGGGCGTGGAAATCTCGGTATTGGTGACCGCCGGAATTTCCAATGCCCGCCGGGCAGGAGATCTATCTGAATATCGCGCGTTTGATGAAATCGGGATAAAACCAGGCACCATCAATATCATCATTCTTACCAATGCCATCCTCACCGAGGCGGCCCAGGTGGAAGCGGTCATGGGGATAACCGAGGCCAAAACGGCTGTTTTGCAGGATCTTAGCGTTACCAGCCCGATATCAGGAAAAACGGCCACCGGTACCGGCACCGATGCCGTGGCTATTGTCAGCGGATCCGCTTCCCCGGAAATACGCTATTGTGGCAAGCATACCCTGTTCGGTGAAATACTGGCATCGGCTGTTATGGATGCCCTGTCTTCATCCTTAGAGAATGTATCGTGAATGTATTAGGTACACTTTGAACATACGTAATAAAACTTCTCTAATCGAATTTTTCCACGATACTTGACTTTTCAACTTTTCACAGGTAGCCTATCCTCATCTTGCAGGTTTCGCCCAGGGCGATTAATAGGGAACCTTGTTCAAATCAGGGACGGGCCCGCCGCTGTAATCCTGCCTTTTGCTAATTCGGTAAAGGGAACCCTGTCGGCCACGATTGCCACTGTTTTGATTCATTGGAATGGGAAGGCCGCTGACAGGGCGGGAGAGTCAGAAGACCTGCCTGCAGGAAAGGTATGTTCTCCGTGGACAAGAGGACATGATCCGTTGCCGGATTCAAGATAAAGACGGGACATCCTGGATCGATTATTCATTAATTGGTCCGGGATTTTTAATTTTCGGGCCGGAGAAAGCATGGAAAAGGAGGAGAGAATGGGAAAAACCTGGTCTGCTTTCATTCTGGCTGGCAGTATTCTACTTACAGATGTTGTTATACCAAATGGGGCAGCGGCCGACCGCGATCCGGTCCTCGAAGAGGTGGTGGTAACGGCCGGCCGGATTGAAGAGAAGAAAAAGTACGTATCCGCCAACATCACCATCATCACTGATGAAGAAATCAAACAATCGCCGGCCCGAAATCTGGGAGAACTGCTGGCTGAAAAAAGTATCGGTCATATTCAGCGGTATCCCGGGTCTAATACCTCAATCGGTATTCGCGGTTTTAAAACCGATTCCCATGGAAACGACCTGAAGGGGCACGTGCTGGTATTGTTAAACGGCCGACGGGCCGGCACCGGTAACCTGGCCAAGATTTCAATGAATAACGTTGCAAGAATCGAGGTCCTGCGAGGCCCCGGGGCCGTGCAATACGGTTCGGCCGGCATGGGAGGCGTCATCAATGTGATTACCCGTGAGGGAACGGAAAATGGCGCGTCTCTGGGGATTGGTTACGGCAGTTTCGAAGAACAGGAAGTCTCCGCGGGGGCCACTGCCAAGGAGGGCGGTTTTGACTTTGCAGGTGCGGTTAACTATTTATCCCACGATGATTATAAAACCGGTGATGGAGTGCGTTTTAAGAATACCGGGGTGGACGGCCGGGTTGATCTCAGTACCAACGGGGGTTACACATTATTTCCGGGCAACCGCGTTTCAATCATTCTGACCGGTGTAGATGTGGACCACGCCGGTAATCCGGGTACTTTGAGCCAGAACGACCTCGACAATTATACCGACCAGAAAAATATATCGGGAGATCTTATCTATCAGGGCCGGGACACCAATGAAAAATTCACCTGGCTGGCCAGATACTTTCGGGGTAAGGATGAAAACAGATGGTTCGATCCGACCGAGAGCAATCCCTCGGGCTATGATCTCGGAATTCGCTCCAGCCAGGACACCGACCAACAGGGGGCGCAGCTGCAATTGAACACGCGCTATAAATGGGTGGCCCTGACGGCGGGCCTGGACTGGGTTGATTATGATATTGAAACCACCTGGGAACCCCAACGGACCGAATACGATAGCTGGGCCGGATTTTTATTGGTTAAAGGGTTTTTGGCAGATGAGCGACTCATCCTGACCGGTGGTGTGCGCTATGATATTTACGATGTTCGTGTGGCTGAACCGGTTGGCCGCAGCGAAAATGATGACCATTTCACCCCATCGGTGGGGATCGCCTGGTTGGCCACCGATACACTGAAGTTAAGGGCCCGTTACGCCGAGGCATTTGTCATGCCCGGGGCGGATCAACTAGCCGCCGATTATTTCAGCTACGGCTGGCGGGTGGTGGGCAATCCGGATTTAAAACCCGAAACGAGTGATACCTTTGAACTAGGTGCCGATTACGGTTCCGGGCCGCTGATTACCTCACTTACCTGGTATTCCACCGATTTTTCCGATAAGATCGAGTATGCCGCCACCTCCGAAGGGGCTTCATCCTGGGATAACCTGGGCAGTGCCTCGATTTCCGGTTTTGAAGGCGAAGCTTCCTTTGACTTCGGCCAACTATTGAACTGGCGCTATGAGGTCAAACCCTATTTAAATTTTGTCTGGCTGACCGAATTTAAAGATGAGGAAACCGGAGATGACTTGAAATACATCGCCGAAAAAAGGGCTTCTTTCGGTATCGCGGTCAGCGACTATGATGGTCTTTCAGCCCGGCTGAATATTGCCTATACTGCCGAACAGGATGTGGATGACTGGGAAAGCGGCGCTTTTCCAACACCCGTGGTGACACTGCCCGATTTTATCGTCACGGATTTCGTGATAAGCAAAAGGGTATATCAAAGCGAAAAGGCAGGGGCTTTCACTTTGCGGGGCGAGGCGCGAAACATCTTTGATGAGGATTACGCTTATATAAAAGGATATCCCATGCCAGGCCGGAGTTTTTTTGTGGGCCTAAATTGGCAGTATTAAAACGGGGTTGGGAGTATTAAAAATGGTTCGATTGGGCCTGCTTTTCTTTGCTTTCTTTGTTGGCGTTGTTTGCGGGGCTGTCGCCGGGGATACGGGAACGACGGCCCAGCGGATTATTTCGCTGGGCCCGCTCAATACCGAAAATGTCTATCTTCTAAATGCGGAAGACCTCCTCATCGCCAATACAATATATTGCGTGCGTCCGCCGGCAGCCAAAAAAAAAGAAAAAATCGGGACCCTGCTTCAGGCGAATATTGAGAAAATCATCAGCCTCCGGCCGGACCTGGTTTTGGCCACCTCTCTCACGCGGCCACGGCAAATCGCCAAGCTTGAAAGTTTGGGAATCAAGGTGGTTCAGTTTACCCAACCGACCAGTTTTGACGAAATATGCACGCAGCTTTTCGATCTGGGCCGGCTGCTCGGTCATGAAGATCGGGCTCAGCAAATTGTCGCCGAGGCCCGCCGTGCGGTTGACGTTATTCGGCAACAGACGGTAAATTTACCGAAGAAAAAAGTGTTTTTACAGGTGGGCACCCGGCCGCTCTTTTCGTCCGTGGAAAGTTCCTTCACCAATGATTTTATCACCTTCGGCGGCGGACTGAATATCGCCAAGGGTAATATCCAGGGCATCTACAGCAGGGAAAAGGTGGTTGCCCAGGACCCGGATCTGATCATTATCGCCATCATGGGCTCCGAGGGGGTATCCGGCCAAAAGGAGAAGGAAAATTGGATGCGTTATCCTTCCATCGCCGCCGTCCAAAGCGATAATATTCGCATCGTGAATCCGGACCTGGTTTGCAGCCCGTCGCCGCTAACCTTTGTAGAAGCCCTACAAACGATTACAGCCCTCATTCACCCGGAAATCGTAATTGATGAGTAAAGTTCACACACGACCGGGACACCGTCTACCCGTATTGCTGATCCTTACTATCGTGTTGATGAGTGTAGTTATTCTATCCCTTTGTACCGGTTCGACGATTATTCCGATTCGTGAAATCATCCAGATTTTGGTTAACGGAAAAGAAAGCGCCGATCACACCATCTTGGTACATATTCGGCTGCCACGAATTATCCTCGGATTTGCCGTGGGGGGGTCACTTAGCCTGGCCGGGGCGCTCCTGCAGGGGATGTTTCGAAATCCCCTGGTGGAACCTTACACCCTGGGTATTTCCGGTGGCGCGTCCTTAGGTGTGGCCCTCAATATTCTTTTTAAATGGTATGCGATCATCGGTACGATTGCGTATCCGATTTCCGGTTTCTTAGGGGCCCTGCTGGTCATGATCTTTGTCTATGGCCTGAGTGTGAAGCGCCAGTCACTGGGGCTTCGGGACGTATTGCTGATCGGGGTGATGGTAAGCTTTATTGCCTCTTCGGTGGTGATGCTGCTCATGGCCATATCCAAAAGCGAAGATCTGCACGGGATTATTTTCTGGATCATGGGCTCGCTGGACGAACCCAACCGGGCGCTGATCTATATCGCCGTGGGCGTCTCCCTGGGCGGTCTTTTAATCAGCCATCTCTTTTGTCTGCCATTGAATGCCCTGAGCCTGGGCGAAGAAGGGGCCCGTCACCTGGGAGTAAAAGTAGAAAACACCCGGCGGTGGTTGTTTCTCTTGGCGTCGCTGCTGACCGGTCTTTCCGTTTCCGTGGCGGGAATCATCGGTTTTGTCGGGCTGGTCGTTCCCCATTTCATGCGAATGGTGGTAGGCCCGGATCATCGCTTTCTTTTGTCCGGATCTTTCCTGGCGGGGGCTTCTTTTCTGATTCTATGCGATACACTGGCGCGGACAATCATTGCCCCGCTGGAGCTGCCGGTGGGTGTCGTTACCGGTATTATCGGCGGGAGCGTATTTGTTTATGCCTTGACTAAGAAGAGTGTGGTGCTGTGAGCAGGGCCCTTCTTGACATAGACAAGTTGTCATGCGGATACGGGGGAAAGACGGTCCTGGAGGATATCAGTCTGACTATTGAGGATAGAGAGATCGTTACCATTATCGGTCCCAATGGTTCCGGGAAAACGACACTATTACGGGCTGTCTCCCGGATAATTCCTCCCCTTCGGGGAAACATTCTTTTGTCCGGGGTCGATATTCATCGAATGACACCGGGAAGGTTGGCCCGGCAAATAGCGGTCGTGGGTCAGTTTCGGGAACCAGTACCTATGACCGTAAGAGAATACGTCCTTTTGGGTCGTATCCCGTATTATAAACGATTTCAATTTATCGAAACGGACCGGGATATAGCGCTTGCCGATCGGTATATGGGCCTCACCGGTATCGAGGATTGCAGGGACAAGCGGTTAAATGAATTGAGCGGCGGCCAGATGCAACTGGCCGCCATTGCCCGCGCCCTGGTCCAAGAACCGAAACTCCTTTTGCTAGATGAACCCACTGCTCATCTCGATATTACGCACCAGGCACGGATTCTCGACTTGATCCGGCGGCTGAATCGTGAGCTGGTGGTTACCGTGCTTATGGTACTCCACGATTTGAATCTGGCCAGCGAATACTCACACCGGCTGGCGCTTATAAAAGATGGCCGGCTAATCGCCTGTGGACAACCAGACCGGGTGTTGACCTACAATATAGTTGAGGATGTTTACAATACGGTTGTGGTGGTGGATAAAAACCCGCTTTCCGGCCGGCCCCATGTTTTCCTGGTCACCGAAGAACAACGGCAAGATGAACACCGCCACTGAATCTGACTTAGGGTTTAAAACAGCTTCTGGTGCCGGCGGGATAAATGTAACCATTTAGAACGGGAAGGTTGCAATGCAGACTATATGGCAAATCTTTAAAAGCGGTGGCCCGGTCATGTGGCCGCTCTTGGGTTGCTCGATTATTACCCTGACCGTGGTATTAGAGCGGATTTTTTTCTGGATCGGTCTGCAGAGAAACCGTAATCGGCCCCTTATGGACGAAGTACTTGAAATTGCACGCAGTGGGGACTGGGAGACCATCAAAAACAAAACCGCGGGATGCCGTGACCATGTCATCCGGATGCTGGTGGTGGGAATTCTTCACAGGGAATTTTCCCTGAGTAAAGCCATGGAAGCGGAAGCGGAAGTGACACTAAAACGGATGCGAAAATACATGACCGTCCTGGATACGATGATCACGGTGGCTCCCCTTTTGGGTATTTTCGGCACGGTACTTGGTATAATTACCTCTTTCCAATTACTTGGCGCCAGCGGGATAGAAGATCCCAAGGCAGTGACTGCCGGAATTGCCCAGGCACTGATCACCACGGCCACCGGCCTCGGTATCGCCATTCTGGCCGTCTTTCCTTACAATTATTTCAATACCCGAATCGAGGCGGCGGCACATGTCATGGAGAAATATGCCACCAGTTTGGAAATTGTTACCGATACGCTTGAAAAAAGCGATCCATCATCAGATGCATCGCTCCGTAACCGGCCGTCATGAAATTAAAACAAAAATCGTTACCACGGCCCCGTATCGAGATGCTCCCGTTGATCGATATCGTCTTTCTTCTGCTGGTCTTTTTTATCTACGCCATGTTGTCCATGGCCGTGCATCGGGGGATGGATGTTAACCTGCCCGGATCGACGCAGGCCCTGCATACCGATGAAGCCCCCTTGTCCCTTACGGTTAAAGCGACGCCCCATGGTTTGGAAATTTATCTCAACGCGGACCGGATCGATCTGGATGATCTTGAAAAGCACCTGCGTGCCGCGACCGATCGAACTGACATGAAACCATCGCCGGCGCTATTGCTTTTTGCCGACGAGACCGTGAGCTATCAACAACTTTATCAGGTGCTGGATCGGGTGAATGGCGCCGGTATTGAGAAAATATCGCTCCAGGCCGAATTGGAGAACCCTTAAATGCAACGGCTCTTGGCCGGTACGGTGATTGCTTTGGGATGCCATGCCTTGCTGTTAATGGTGCCCATCCAGCATCATCAAGCGGCTCGATCGCGTCCTCCAAAAACCGGTGGGATAACGGTCGGCTTTAGCCGGATTGAACCGATAGCACCTCGCGATGAAGTGCGATTCGTCCCGCCCCCGCCGGGGCCTATTTTACCACTGAAAGAACGGGTCGAAAAGCAGCAGACCGATAAAAAGCCGCTCCCAAAGTCAAAACCTAAAATGGTTCTTACCCCCCGGCAGGTAAAAAAAAAGGCTCCGGCGGTTTCAGTGTCCAGGCGTAAACCGTTATCAAGGCAAGTAGATACACCCCCGATGCCGAAAAAAAAGCCACAACCTTCTCGTCCGGAAGTCAAGGAACGAAAACCCACCCTAGCCGATCAACCGGAGCATCCGGATGCTTTTCCCCCGGTGATCCCATCGAAAACCGGAAGAGAAGCCCGGTCGTCGCTGGCGGCCAATGAGCCAATTGTCGGGATGATCGATAGGGCTAAGGTATCACCACAAGTCAGCCAGGCATATCCGGTAAATGATGGTAACCCACCGCCCAAATATCCGGCCCTGGCACGACGTCGAGGATGGGAGGGAACGGTTTACCTTTCAGTCCTGGTAATGGCGAACGGAGGCGTAGGCGATATCACCATTGAGAAAAGCAGCGGCTATCCTCTCCTGGATGAAACGGCACTCAAGGCGGTTACGCGGTACCGGTTTGTCCCGGGCCGACAGGGTGACCAGCCAGTATCCATGCGGGTGCAGGTGCCGGTCGATTTTCGGTTACAGGATGCCAAGTAATCCGAATTTATGACTTTGATCCTGGATCCGAGAGCGTTATTGTAAAATACCATTATTTTCCACCACGGATTCAGGTTAGTGATAACCTTGAAAAGATACCTATTATGTATTATTTTTTACTCGGCCCTTACCGAAAGGCGCTGATTGATATCTTAAAGCCTGAAAGGAACTGTCATGTCAGATGACCCCGTAAAAGTGTATTCTTTAAGCACCTGCAGCCATTGCAAATCCGTTAAAAAATTAATGGATGAATGTACCGTAAAATACGAATTCGTGGATGTGGATCGGTTGAAAGGCGAAGAGCGCAAAGCCATCCTTGCGGACGTGAAAAAATTTAACCCAAGATGTTCGTTTCCCACTGTTATAATTGGAGATAAGGTAATTGTCGGTTATAAGGAGGAAAAAATTAAGGAGGCGCTGGGACTGTAATGGAAGTTGAAGAGTTATACGAGCGATTAAAAAAGGTCCAGGAACCCAAGGGGTATTATTTTAATACAGACAAAGAACGCGTATTCGAACTTCTCGAAGCCCTTTTGGCCAACAAAGATAGCTACGGGTATATGGCCTGTCCCTGCCGGCTCGCCGCTGAGGATCGTGAGGCGGATCGAGATATTATCTGTCCCTGCGTCTACCGCGAACCCGATGTGGAGGAATTCGGCAGCTGCTACTGTAACCTCTACGTTTCAAATGCGTGGAACGATGGCACTATTTCCCACGAATATATCCCCGAGCGGCGCCCGCCGGACAAGATGGGGTTTTAGTCTTGACGGCTTCGCAATCCCGTCTATGGCGGGCTTGCGTTGCGCTTTATTTCGTTTCTTGACGCGTACAGAAGCGCGCCTGAAATTATGCGCGCCACATCTTGAACCTTTTTAAAACCGTCTGAAGTCGATTCTTTACAATACCGTCAATTTCACCTTCCAGTAAACGGCCATATAAAAACACCCCGTTGTATCCATGTTCGAGATCTTTCTTGTCAAGAGCATAAAAATATGATTGATATCCTGAAAGGATACAATAACTTGATAGGACTGGAGCGAAGCGATAGTCCTATCGGGGCGCGGTTGAGGACCGAGGGTCGCGAAGCGCAGCCTATCAACGCGGTTCGAGTCAGACTGGCTTGCTGCTCAACCGCGCCCCGTTCGACAGATGGATAGCATAGCATGACGAATCGCATGCACTGGTTGATCCGTGGCATGGCAGCTGGACACTTCGTGTGGGGCCTCATCTTTGTCCTTTTCGCCGCATACGTCACATACTCGGCCTTTGCGGTTCTGGCTTACATGTCGTCCGGCAACATCTGGTCGAAGCTTACGGCGGCGATGTTCGTGGCCATACAACATTCCTTACCCTTCGTGCTGCTTGGCGGGTGGATACTCATCCTCGGCTGCCGTATCTGGAACTGCGCCCAGCCTGTCCGTAAAGTTCTTCTTGTGACCCACGGCATCCTGCTCATGATCGGCAGTCTTTCCGTCGTAATTGGTATTTATGCCATACGCGATGCCGAAGCCAGCATCGCCCGGGGCGGTGGTCTCCTCAGCCCCATTGCCTGGGTGCCCCTGATCTTCGGCTTCCTCCTGGTGGCCCTGGCCTTGCCGTCTATCATCATCGCATTAGCGGCAACTCCGAAGACGGCGGATACAATAAAGACACCGGGACGATGAAGCTGCCAGTGCACCAGATGCAAAAGGTCGAGGCTCTTATTATTTGGTTTTGGTTTATCAACGTTTTTCCCACAATCTGGCCTCCTGACCCCATGATGCCGATCTCGGAGATTTCAGGAGATATGCGTCAGATGTGGCATCGATCTCTTGGGTTTGGCGGAGATCGCTATAAGAAATGAAAGAAAATTTGACGTGCAAGGGGCGGAGGTACGTATGACTTTTGATACATACTAACGTGTTGGGCATCATCAGCCAAGAGCGTGGAGTAATACGATATGAGACAAATTGTCTCTCAATTTGTACCATACAGGTTTAAAATGTGGTTTCGCAAGGCGTATGGCTTTTTGATTTTCACTGCCGGTGTACTCACAGGCAAGCGCGATTCAGTGCTTCCGCCAAATTGGCTAACCTCTGTCGGGGGTGGTGACTACAAACAGATTGGTTCCAAATTCTTTCGGTACTTCGTAGATCTAGCTGGACTCAAGCCGCATGAAAGAGTGCTAGATGTCGGATGTGGTACAGGTCGAATGGCACGCCCTCTAACAGAGTACTTAAAGGGCGGGAACTATGATGGCATCGACATCGTGGCTCCCTCCATCAATTGGTGTCATAAGACTTTTACTCGCCAGTATCCGAACTTTCGCTTCCATCTCACTGACATCTATAATAAAGCGTATAACCCAAACGGGGTGCACCAAGCAGATGAATACCGCTTCCCGTTCGAGAATTCATCTTTTGATTTTGTGTTCCTTACTTCTGTCTTTACGCATATGCTCCCGAAAGGAATGGAGAACTACCTCAGCGAGGTTAGACGAGTTATGGACCAAGACGGGCGATGCTTCATCACTTACTTCCTTCTAACTCCAGATTCTTTAAAACTAATTGAAGAGAAGGCGAGCAACCTCACTTTTGGGTATGAATTGAAAGGGTGTCGTGTGCAAAAAGAGAAAGTGCCTGAAGTGGCTGTTGCTTATGATGAAAGTACAATTCGTGATTTGTACGAGAAGCATGGACTGAAAATTTTCGAACCAATTAGTTATGGATCGTGGTGTGGTAGAAAGAACGGGTTAAATTATCAGGACATAGTTGTTGCGAGTAAGCACTGCTGACCGATGCCCAACAATGCGCAGGCTTGGGTAGCGTTCGCCCGACCCTTCAGCTTTGCGGTAGACCCCAAAGCGAACATGGTATATAGTCAGGTTCAGTGTGGTACGTCCTACCCGTCTCGATGAGCCTTATAGACGACACGGCGATCGCGTGGCGCAGCATCGTTGCAGTCGGGTTAAGGGACTCTATGGGCTTAAATTTCTATCAGCCGTGTCCTGAGGTTATAGTGGAGCGATAGGGGTCAAAGAACCTGGGCCAACGCGCTCTTGTGGTCAGTCCCTTGAGAATCGCATCTAAAATGTTGCTCGCAAACTGGCTGGTTTTGATCGATTGCTTTTAGAGTGATCGTACTGTGCGAATTAAAGTTAGGCTGGTAACTACAAACAAGGAGGGACTATGCTGAAACCGATCTGGGAACTATTCATCGACGGAACAGACACTTCGGTAGCTTGGACCGACCACAAGCCAAACACCCGTTTTGCCATCTACAACGCCGGCGGTACGAGTAATCCGAATGACGATCTGGTCCTGGACAAGGAAACGGGCTTAATCTGCCCGCGCAACGCCAACCTGAAGGCCAACGCCTTGAACTGGCTCGACGCCAATACATCTTGCCGAGAGCTGAAATTTGCCAATCGAATAGGCTGGCGAATACCAACGGTAGAGGAGTTGTCGAGCTTGATTGATACGCGCCGAACAAACCCGGCACTCCCGGCCGGACATCCGTTTGTGTCCGTCCAGTTTGGCGATGGCGTATGGGCCTATTGGACCAGCACCAACCACGAAAATCCTTCGGCTGCCGCATGGTTTGTCAATCTCGGCCAGGGTGGCGCAGGGTTGGCCACCAAAGGTGGCAACCCGCAAGTATTGGGTTTCGTATGGCCTGTTCGCGGTGGGTGTGGCGGTGTGAATTGGAATTGGTAAGGCGTTCTCCTGGTGAACAACATAGTTAAGGTGGGCTGTTCCTGAGGAAACCGTGTGACTGGCGGAACCAGGTTTCGGACACATGGGCGGATGATGGCGGTTGATCAGCCGGGCGATCTGACAAAGAATTTATTTCGTTGGGCAGGGCCTGTTTCCATGCGCTGAGCAATAAAAAGCTTATCCATTTCCGGGTTTTTGTATCGGGAGAAATTGGCACACCCTACCCGCCGAAATCATCAAAGGCGATCATCTCAGGCTCTACACCGAGGCTGTCCAGCGTTTTAAATACGGCCTGCATCATCATGGGGGGGCCGCAAAGGTAATATTCGATTTCCGTGGGATCTTCATGGGTGGAGAGATAGTGGTCATGAGCGGCTTGGTGGATAAATCCAATGAGCCCTTCCCAGTGGTCCTCCGGCTGGGGTTCCGATAAGGCCACGAAGTATGAAAAATTAGGGTATTTTTCGGCTAGTTCGGAGAACTCCTCATGGTAAAACATCTCTTGCTTTGATCTGGCTCCGTACCAGAAAGTGATTTCCCGATGGGTCTTCTCGGTCAGCAATAGATGACGGATATGGGAACGCATGGGCGCCATGCCGGCCCCGCCGCCGATAAAGCACATCTCGCGATCTGTATCCTTCACAAAAAACTCTCCATAGGGTCCGCTCAGGGTAACTTGTTCGCCCGTTTTTAGATTAAATACGTAAGAAGATCCGATACCGGGCGGTGCATCGACCTTTCCCCGGGGTGGGGTGGCGATTCGGATCGTAAATTTAAGCAATTCTTTTTCAGCCGGCGCGCTGGCCAGGGAATAGGCCCGGTTCGACGGTTCCGTCGTTCCGGCTTCAAGCTGGAGCAGATTGAACTGCTTCCATGTATCCACATAGCGGGTGGACACCTTAAAATCGCTAAACGCTGCATGGTACTCGGGAATATCTATTTGGACATAGGCGCCCGCCTCGAAATCCAGGGCCTGATCCGAGTCGAGACGAAGGACTAGCTCCTTAATGAAGGTCGCCACGTTCTCATTTGAAACCACCGTGGCCGTATATTTTTTGACGTTGAAGATCTCCTCGGGGATGCGGATCTTCATATCCTGTTTGACTTTCACCTGACAGGCCAACCGGACGTGATCGCGGCGTTCCTTCCGGCTGACGAGGGATAACTCCGTGGCCAGGATATCCCCACCGCCCTCATCCACGACACATTTACAGGTGCCACAAGTTCCTTTCCCACCACAGGCACAGGGGATCAGTATCCGGTTATCCAGCAGGGACGCCAGCAGTGTCTTGTTGCCGGGAGTGGTAATTCCCTTATCTTCATCGTCGTTAATGACGATGTTACGGTCTCCCTTGACGGTCATCCGGGATTCAACCACCAGCAGCAATCCCACCAGCGTAACAATCACTGCTAAAAAAACCGTGGTGCTAAATAGGTATACCAAAATCAGATGCCTCTTCCCATAGGCTTCCAGATAAAGTTTCTGGACTGCGTTATCGGTCGTCCCCCTTCAGCGAGCTACGGGATGTACGCCTTATTCAAGAGAACTCTCCCTAGCCTTGCCAAAAACATTATCTGAAAGCCTATGCTGTATTAAAGCGTAATCCCGGAAAACAGCATAAACGCCATGGCCATCAAACCGGTGGTGATGATACTGATGCCGAAACCCTGCAGTCCCTCGGGAACGTCGGCGTAACGAAGTTTTTGCTGGATGGCGGCCATGGAAATAATGGCCAGAGCCCATCCGACGCCCGAACCGATTCCGTACACAATTGATTCACCAAAGGTATATCGACGTTCCACCATAAACAAAGACGCGCCCAGAATCGCACAATTGACGGTGATCAAAGGGAGAAACACGCCGAGGGCATTATACAAGGCCTGGGAATACCTATCGATGACCATTTCGACGATCTGGACAATACCGGCAATCACGGCGATAAACAGGATCAATTTTAAAAATTGCAAATCTGCCTCGGGTAAACCGGCCCAGGCCAAGGCGCCGGGCGCCAATAGAAAATGGTAGATCAACCAATTGACCGGCGTCGTGATGAACAGGACGAAAACCACCGCCAATCCCAAACCGGCGGCCGTTTTGAGGTTTTTGGACACGGCCAGAAAAGAGCACATTCCTAAAAAATAAGCCAACAGGATGTTGCCCACAAAGACCGAATTGAGAAATATGCTTACAAGACTATCCATCTATCAATCCTTGAGCAGGGTATGTTCCAGCCAAACAAAAAGTCCAATCATGATGAAGGCTCCTGGTGCCAGCACCATAAGGCCCATATTTTCATAACCGGACTGGTAAAACGATTGGGGAATGACCTGGAATCCAAACAGTTTTCCTGAGCCGAGCAGCTCCCTGAAAAAAGCCACCCCCATTAGGATGGATCCGTACCCGATACCGTTGGCGATGCCATCCACGAAGGACCGGCCCGGGGGATTAGCCATGGCAAAGGTTTCGGCCCGGCCCATGACAATGCAATTAGTGATGATCAGTCCCACGAACACGGATAGCTGTTTGCTGACATCGTACATAAATGCCTTTAAAAACTCATCGGCCAAGATCACCAGGGTGGCAATCACGGCCACTTCCACGATAATCCGGATGTTGCGGGGAATCTGATTGCGCAGCACTGAAATGGACAAGTTGGAAAAGGCGACCACGAAGATCAAGGCCAAAGACATGACCAATGCTGTTTTCAGCTGCACGGTAACGGCCAGAGCCGAGCAAATCCCCAGGATCTGCTTTGAAATGGGATTGCTATCCCACAGGGCCCCCGAAATGGCTTTATATGATGGCGTGCGGGTCAGCTTCATTTGAATCTATTCATCGTCTGGTTCATGGTTGCTGCCGAATAATTATTGACAAAGGGTTACCTTACCGCATTGATTCCTTCTAAATTTAATGGCCACCGGCTCATAGTCGCGCAGGATATCCGCCAACCCCTCGGTAAGATATTTACCGGTTAAAGTAGCGCCGCTGATACCGTCCACGTAGTTTTCCTGTTTTTCCTCTGGAACCATTTTTTCCACGACACCCTTGGCCACGCCAATGGATACGAAGTCTCCCTCGGCATTGACGACTTTTTTACCGACAAAATTCTTCTGAAACCAGCGTTTTTCAATTTCACCTCCCAGGCCCGGGGTTTCCGAATGTTTAAAAACGGTAAACCCCCGCACAGTGACACCATCAGCCTCGAAGGCCAGGTAGCCATGAATTTTACCCCACAGTCCGGAGGTGTCAATGGGAACGACATAGGCTTTAACGAGATCTCCCTCAGTATATAGCCAGATGGGGAGGTCTTCGGGCTTTCGGTCGGTTTCCGACACAATACGGCCCGTATGATCCAAAAACAACGTTTGCAGGCTCTCGTCGAACAGGTTTTCGATATCGCCGACGGCAGCGGGTTGGGAATCATCCCATAACCCGGCGGCTTGAAGAATGTTCTTCTGCCGATCGATGCGAATATTACGCTGCTGATAGCGCCTTAAACCCGTGGAGGCTGTGGTCAGCAGCAGACTGCAGACGATGCCCATTATAATCGCAAAGGAAAATGATTTTAAGGCCTTAGACATTGGGCACCCGTCTTTTCATCCGAAATCGAATCACGATATGGTCCAACAGCGGCGCGAGAACATTCATAAATAAAATCGCCAGCATGATCCCCTCGGGAAACGCAGGGTTGAATACCCGGATCAATACGGTGAGCGCACCGATGGCGAATCCATAGATCCACCTAGCCGCGCGCAGATCCGGCGCTGATACCGGATCGGTGGTCATGAAGGCAAATCCGAAAGCGGTACCGCCCATAAGCAAATGATAAAACGGGTTCAGCGTCATGTATGGATTCGAAGATTCCGTTGCCAGCAGGTTGAGGAGAAAGCCGGTCAGGATCAAACCAATGATGTCACCGACAATGATCCGATAGTTGGCGATTCCCATCATCATCAACACGATGGCACCGATCAGGCAGAGTAGGGTCGAAGACGCACCGATGCTGTCCGGGTAAAATCCGAAAAAAAGAGTAGATACCGTGTATCCAGCGCCAGATAGGGCTTCTTCCACTGCGCCGGTGGTTTCAGTGGCTGCGGCGACCACCAGGGGTGTGGCCGCCGTGATGGCGTCCACAGCCGTTTCCTTAAGCCCGGATAAGGCCAGCCAGACAGTATCTCCCGACATCTGGGCCGGATAGGCAAAGTAGAGGAAGGCCCGCCCAGTCAGAGCAGGATTCAAAAAATTTCGCCCGGTGCCGCCAAAAATCTCCTTGCCTATCACGACGCCGAAAGAGATTCCCAGAGCCACCTGCCACAAGGGCGTAGTTGGCGGTAGCGTCAGGGGAAACAACATGGCCGATACGAATACCCCCTCGCTAATAGGGTGGCGCCGAATCACGGCAAAGATGATTTCCCAAGCAAAACCAACGATGTAAGATACAAGTACTATGGGTAAAACGGATCTTGCACCGGTGAAAATGACCGTCCAAAGATCCAGGGGGGCACCGGCGGCCAGTCGGGTTTGATAGCCACTGTTGTAAATTCCGAAAAGCAAAAGGGGTATCAAAATAAAAACCACTGTAGCCAGATATCGCTTTAAATCCAAGCTATCCCGGATATGGGGCCCTTGTCCCGGGGTGACTTCGTCCGAGGCGTAGAAAATGGTCTCCACGGCCTCATAAAACGGATACCATTTTTCCAGCTTACCGCCGGAGCTGAAGTGGGGGCGTTGGGCGTCGAAAAAGCGTTTGATCATCTTCATCCGCTACCCCGTTCCTTACGATAGGCGGCCTTGGCCGTTTTAAGCGCATCCGTCAACTCAATCTTTGATGGACACACATAGGTACATAATCCGCACTCGACACAATCGAGCAGGCCGTGCGCCAGGGCCTCTTCCACTTCGTCCGCCAAGGTAGCTTTATAGGTCAGCTGGGGCAGTATGTCCACCGGACAAACGTCGGCACAATGCATACAGGCGATGCATGCCCGTTCATCCCCGTGCCGGTTGCAGTTAACCGTTAAATCAGCCTGATTAAGGTGTGACAGGTAGACGCGTGAATAGGACGGTTTCTTCCAGCCGGGATCGAACAGGGCCATAAACTCTTTGTTGTTTCCGGCGGGCAGCAGGGTCAAGGCGGTTTCGTATAGTCCCAAAAAGTCATTTGGTGATACGGCCTGACCCCGAAATACACCGCCGCTCACACAGCGCGTTACAGCCGGGTCAACAGAATGCCCCAGCAAATCGGCGATGGGTGCGCCCAGCCGTGTTTGGACGTGATGTCTGTTATCGGTTGCACTGCCACCGATGGCCACGATCCGGTCTGTGGGGTAGTGGCCGGTAGTCAGCAATCGTGCCAGCATCAGTACATCCTGGCCAGCGATAAACCAGCTGTTGTTTTCAGCGGGAGTCGTTTTTACATGATACAGCAGCACCCCCGGATCACCGGCCGGATATTTTCCGGTATAGTCAAGATTGATCTGCCCGTTCAGGCATTTTTGTACGCCATCATTCGCCTTGGGAGCCGTTACGTAGACCGTTTCTGATAAACGCTTCAGCACCCGGACGCCAAAATCGAATAACTCCTCATTACCCCTCAGGTAAATTTCCGGAGCAGTCTGAAACGGTTCGGTGTTATCTAATCCAATAAAAATCATCGGTGGATGTGTATCCGGATCGGGGATATCCCGAAACGGTAGTGCCCGGATCAACGGCCAGATCCCGCCGGTCACAATCATGTCCACCAGATCGGATCTGGAGATGGTGGCCAGCGATTGATCTGTGAGGGTGGGAAAATTGACCTGGCTTTCATCCCGTGCAAGGGTGATGACGATCTGCTCGATGACACGCCGTGGCCCGAAGCGGATATCGTCGATGCGCCCGCCGCCCGGTGAAAGAAACTGAAATCGAGGCTCCTGCTTGTCCTCGAACAACAATTCCCCGACCTGGATATCGTCCCCCTTTTTGACCCGTAAGCGGGGTTTAATGAAGGGGATTCTGGACGGACAGGCGGCCACACGGTCAGGTGGTTTAGTTGATTTAAGGGTAGCACCCACATGGCCCTCAATTCGCGGTTGATACCCTTTTTTTACGTGAATCGTTTTAATCAAAAAGCGCTTCCGATGTCAAAATTTAACAACGGGTCTAATTAGTTTCCATCCATAAATGGTCTTTTTGCCCAATCTCGGCGACAATCGGCGGGATCGCTTGTGCTTTGTTTCACGGACCGCCTCCACGCAATCTTCTGATTTTCTTGACCTTGGACAAAAATCCTCATTTCTGGGTTGGAAACGTCACCAGGTGCCCATCTTTAAAAAAACAATTATTGGATTTATACTAATTAGTAACACCGCTTTCCGCAACTTTCAACTCAAGAACCGGAAGGATTTAGAATTCGCGTAAATATGTTTTAATGGAACAGTCGTTTCTCAATTACCAAACTTGACGGCGTCATAAAAATAACAATATCCTCATACCGAACTTGATCTGGCATCCAGAAGAAATTGTAATTACTGGATAACACTGAAGTTTCACTTAGTGCCCGGCCTTCGCCGGAATGACGATTGTGGGGAATTGGGAACTGTTTAGGAATTCATCAAACTTGACTTTTTCTAAAAAAATTTTCATTTTGATTAATGGGCGATTAAATGCAATAGTGATCGTGCCATCGATACATAGCAGAGAAAGGATTAGATTATCATGCAAGAAGAATGCAAACCGACTATAGATACAGGGCTGAGAGGAATTGTTGTTGCCAGTACCAATATCAGTAAAGTGGACGGTGCAGCCGGTAAATTGATTTACCGCGGCTATCTGGTCAAGGATCTGGCCGAAAATACCACCTACGAGGAAGTCGTATTTCTGCTGTTGTACGAAAAACTACCCGACCCGGAAGAGCTGGCCGCATTCCGAGCACACCTGGCCGCTGAGCGGCGACTGCCGGACAACGTGATTGCCGCCTTAAAAACATTCTCTCCGGATGCTTTACCCATGGATGTCATGCAGGCAGGCGTGGCCATGCTGGCTCAGGACGATCCGGATGTAAAAAAGATTGATCGCGATGCGTATCTGCAAATGGCCATCCGCCTGGTTGCTCAACTGGCCACTCTGCTGGCCGCCTGGCACCGGATTCGCAAGGGTCTGGAGCCGATTGATCCCAAAGGAGATCTGGGTCACGCGGCCAATTTTCTTTATATGTTGTCCGGTGAAGTTCCGAGTGCCGAGATGAGCCGCTTTTTTGATGTCTGTCTGGTTTTACATGCCGAGCATTCGTTCAATGCGTCTACCTTCACGGCCCGCCAGATTGCTTCCACCCGCGCCCATATGTATGCCGCTGTCGGCGGGGCGATCGGATCGCTATCAGGGGAATTGCATGGTGGCGCCAACGTGCGGGTGATGGAAATGCTGATGAGAATTGGTTCGGTCGATCAAGTCGAGGGTTATGTCCAACAGGAGTTAGAGGCCGGGCGTGTCATTTTCGGTCTGGGACACGCCGTTTACCAGGTAGACGACCCCCGGGCCCATATCCTCGCCCCCATGTCTAAAACCATGGGTGAGCAGATCGGCCAGCCCCAATGGTACGAAATATCCCAAGCCCTTGAGAAAGCCGGAAAAGCCGCTTTTAAGGCTCGTAAAGGGATTGATATTTACGTAAATGTTGATTTCTATAGTGCTTCTTTGTATTATGCCATGAATATTGAGGTAGATCTTTTCACACCGATTTTTGCCATTTCCCGCATCGCCGGATGGACGGCCCATGTAATGGAGGAGCGCTTCGGAGAAGCGGCAGCGAAACCAGCGCTTTACCGACCTAAATCGTTCTATACGGGTGACTATTGTGGTCCGGACGAATGTGCGTACGTTCCCATGGATGAACGCTGACCAGTGATGACCGGCGTCCAGTATTATCGAATGACCCGTCAACGCAAGGTCATTCTCCAGGCACTGCGTAAAAACCTGGTAATCCATCGAAGTGCCGACGAAGTTTACGAAATCGTCCGCGAACAATTACCGCGCATCAGCCTGGGGACGGTTTACCGGAACCTGGAGATTCTCTGTGAACTGGGAGAGATCCAAAAACTCGAGTTTGGTGGTACGCTGAAACGATTTGACGGTAATCCGGCCCCCCACTATCATATCCGTTGTACCTTATGCGACCGGGTGGATAATGTCCATTTAGGACCCATTAATAACATTGAAGCGGATATTGCCGACGCCACTGATTACAAAATCCTTGGACATCACCTGGAATTTATCGGCTTGTGTCCGGAATGTGAGGCGAATATGGTATCCCCAGGCTTACGAAAAGCCTGGATATTGCGCAAAGATCAGGAAAAAGATATTGGGTTGGGGCGAGAAAACGCTACCGGAAGTTAGGTCGCCTTGATCTGTTTTTTCAACCAGTCACGCACCCCCCCTTCCACCGCCCAAACCCCTTTGTTATGGCCGACGGAGTCAAGAAATGGTGGAGTCAAATCAGACGGCATATCGATCTTGGCCAGTTCGACGGCTTCTTCCGAGTTCCTCCGGATCAGATAGATCACCGGGGTTTCTCCCCATGTATTAACCACAAAATAATGGGTTACGTCTCCTTTTGACCGGATGACGTAATTACCCCCGGCCCAGTTGTTTCCCCATTCAAGGTAGAGGCGGACGGCTTCCTCTGGTGTCATTTCCCAGTCGATAAGATTAACCAGATCAATATCTTTTGCAATTTCCTTCAGGGTCAGCATAGATCACTCCTGTTTAATTGTCTTTGGGCTCAATTCATTCTTGACGATAATTCTTTTTTGGTCAACGTCAATAGATGATGAAATCGTATAAAGACATCAACAGATAAACCACATGGCTATCATTAAGGACCAATTGAAGACGGATCCGGTTCTGCGGGGTGGCCGGTGCCGGTATGAACATCTTTATCAAATTTTTCCCAGGTATCGAAAAATTTGTTCCACAACCGCGTGGGTGTTAAAAACAGGCGTTTAAAATAGCCGGCAATGGCATCATCCAAGTTCCTAAAAGGGATTTGCTTGACAATAACATCATCTGGCTTTCCCTGAGCTTTGAAATAATAGACGAGAATCGTCTTCTTCTTACCGGTCAAGATATGCCCGATGATGGGAATTTTGCTGACAATCCCATCGATAGTATTCAATGGTTGAACGCCTATTAGTGCATTCAGTTGGTTCCGGGGAAAATCGAATCTACCCTGCGCGGCGGCATTGAAGACAGGGCTTTTCATGAAAAGTCGATCGGTTGTAAAAACCCCGTTTTTAATGGTCACATATCCTTGAATATTTTTAAAATAAAAATGTTCCCTTAAGATGTCGGGAGGCCGCTTCTGAAATATGTTCTGAATGCTTAGAAAATCCAATACGTTAATTATTATATTAGATTTTCTAACCTCACCTTCGGTAATTTCGAGGTTGAATTTGCCGACCAAGTTCCGAATGATCTCGACCTTATTTCGTCCCCTAAAAAACCCGCCGCCTTCCAGCGAGATTGTTCCGTTGATCCGATCCGTGTGAATATCCAATCCTTGTAAAATTGCATCCAGGGGTTTTTGATTAAACTTAATATACGTTAGCAGCGAAATACCGTTGTCATTATCTCCGGTTAGTGTGCCGGATAGCTTGATCAGACCGTCCGGAGCGGTAAATACTGCCTTGTCAATACGAAAACTATTGTTTTGGTACACCATGTCTGCCTGAAGTTGACCCAGATCAATTGTTTCCCATAAGACCTGGCGGGCACTCACCTCGACAATAACATCCGATTTCGATAGAAGTTTCAATTTCCGTGTACGGCCGGTAGAGACGGTATTCGAAGGGTCGGGTTTAGGGGCGCGCAATCGCCTGATCAAGCGGGGGAGATCGAAACTTTCGGTGCTGAGACTCAATCGGCCCCGCCAACCGTCCCAACCTGTAAGGTGTCCTTTTAAAATTCCCGTGCCGTCTTGAAAAGGAATGGACAAGGATAAGATGTCGATAGAACGATCCTTAAAGCGGAGATCGGCATTATATGGAAGTGACTCCGTGTTTTCGTCGAATAAAAACCCTTTAAGAGTCAATTCACCGTTGACACGAGTTTTTTTCGGTTGGCTGAAGGACAATGCGGCGTTAATACGGCCGCGAAGCGTCCCTTTTACAAGGCGACCTTTATCAATCTCCCGGCCTGTTATCCGAAGGCCCAGATCCGTCAAGTGTAACGGGTCGGGGATAAACTCAAAGAGATGTTTACCTTCGGGGCGATGGTCCCATGTTCCTTTAAAGATTAAACCAGATGTCTTCCCGATAAACCGGCATGTTTTAAGCGCCAGTCCGGTTGAAGACGTGTAATCAACGTCAAAAACCAGACGATTGCCCTTTTCTGGTGGCGCCAGGGTCATAGCGGGAAGATGAATGACGCTGCCATCCAGTTCGGCTTCTCCTTGAAAAGACCACCGTGCATCGGATTTTTGAATCCGAATTTGACTCTTTAACGGTTTATTCAAGCGAATTATCGGCACCTTTTGCGGATGAAATTGCCCGATGATCTCATTGAGGTTAACCAAGGTCGATACGGTGGCTTGAATGGATTTTCCCATTGAGCTGATGGTCCCCTCGGCCTCGAAAGATGATCGGCCCCAGGTGCCCCCGGCACTGAATTTGTTTTTATCCCCATCGGATATCACCATCTGACCTTGTCGAATAACGAGGGGAAGTTTTAATCTGTTATGCTCAATCGATGCGTCTGCGGTTTTAAAAGTCCCGGCAATACGGGTGGGTAAATTGGTATCCGGTCGCTGCACCGTAATACCAGCACCCATCTTTCCCTTTATCGTTTTTATACCGGCACAGGCCTCCCGAAATTGGGGAGGAAGGATTAACATGTGCCTTATCGTTATTAAATCGGACAGATTAAAATCAGCGTTAACGGTGAGGTCCATGCCCGGCCGTAAAATTTTGCCGCCTGAATCCCACAGGCGCCCGGTTGCTCCGCTAATTTCAAACGCCGAACCACCCCACCGTCCGTTTCCGTTCAATTGAATTGGCTCTTTTTCATCAAAAACGATTTGGCCGGTAGAGAGCTCAAGGGGAAGCGGGAAGGCCGTGTGCATTATTCGGCTGTTTTTAACATCCATTCGGCCCTTTAGGGTCGGTAATTGCTGGGGGTCAGGAAAAAACAAGTCGATATCGGTGGTCACTTGTCCCCGGGCGGCAGAGATTCGGTCGATTTCGCGTCGAATACCGTGGGGCAGCAATGGGCGCCCTCCCTGGTTTTTTAAATCTTCCAAGCGAAAATCGCCTTGGATGCCCAGGGTGAACGCATTTGATTTTCCGTAAAGGTCCGGCCAGGTCATGGTACCCTCCTGGAGTTGAGATTCTCCGAATTTCCCATTGACCCTGGTAACCAGCAATTGGCCGTGGTTGATTCCAATCTCTCCGGTAACATCGGTTACGGGAAGGCCCGGACCTTCTGGCAGAGCGGTTACCCCTGAAAGTGCGAGACGCATTTCGAGAACATCTACGTTTTTGGGTAATTTCAATTTTTTTATCTGGGCTATTGTCCCGTTTAATCTGAAACGGTCCATCCGGGCCTTTCCACCGGTGAATAGGGGGAAAAGCCGGGCTTCGATCCATTGGGGTACCAGAGGGGTAGGGAAGATCCGTTTAAACACGGCCAGCGGCATGAATCGGCTGTTGATGTCAAGGTCCAGTCCGATGGATTCTAAATCCTGCCAATTCAAATGCAATGCCAACGAGATAATGGCGTCCGGTATCCGAAAGGTCAGCTTCTCAATCCGACCGCTTTTCAGGCCCATGCGTCCCAGAAAGTTGATATCGGCCTGGCGAATATCATAGTCTTTGGATCGTCCCTTTTTTGTAACCGCAAACTGCAGGCCACCTGCCATTACATGCCCTGCGATGACCAGGTTATTTTCGACGGGTCCGGATATCTTCAATTGAGCCGATGCCAGGCCGTCATGAAACCGTACTTCATCCGGCCAGGGAATACGGGTTAGTGGTATGTCCGTCAATTTTAAGTTCATCTCAATTGCGGGGCTGTCCATATTGTTTGAAGGGCGTTTTATGTCACCTTCCAATTGAAACGGCACAGACGCATCTGCATCGGTAAAAAGGCCATCAGCACGAACTTGACGGCGGTCGTGGTCATCGCCGGACTGTCGAATCAGCGCATTCAGGTCATTTAAACCATAATTGCTTTCCGCCATAAAAATGGAGGCATTTTCCAATTCTATCCATTGCAGCTCGGAAAATAGTGGCCCGATTAGGGTTTCAAAATCCGGAACAGTGTCATGAGCTGAGGAATCGGCTTTCTTTACATTGGAATTGAACCCGATCTGAGCATCTTGGATAATTACTTTAGCAGGAATGAATTGCCGGCTCAGCAACTCATTGTATTTAAATGATATATCAACCTTATCGGCCTCGATATGATGAGATGAATGTTTTGAGCGGGCTTTAAAATGATCGACATGAATTCCCAATCCCCCTCGATATCCGATCCGGATTTTTCCGGCTTGAAAATCGTATTGACTTGTTTGAGAAAGCTGATGAATCAGGTAGTGCTGAAAAGGAGGGTAATTGATCAGTATGTTCAGCAAAATCGTGGTGCCACCGAATATCAACAATACCAGCAAAATCCAAAAAAAATATTTACGCGTGATTCTATTGGCCATCTATTTGTCCATTTGTCATCTACTGGGCCTGCAAATAATCTGTTGGTCGATATGGTCGGAATACCGGGGCGCTTTATCGTTCTAACAATAACGCAAATGGATGGGCCTATCAACGGCCTAATGATTAAAAGTCATGTTTCGGGTGAACAGATGGTTGACCTGCTGCGTAGGATGAATTATAGTGTTCGAAGCTTTTATATTTTAATCTTGCAGGTAATTCCGGCGATAATCCAATCCGTTTATTATGATACTACATGTGGTATATAAACTAGGTTTTCCCGAAATACCTGTGGATATTGTGAGTACTTTGGTAATCAAGCAACACGGCACTAATCAAACCGTATTACAACTAAGGAGGTATTACTATGGCTGCATTTAAAGGATCCCAAACAGAAAAAAATCTATTAACTGCCTTTGCCGGTGAATCCCAGGCGCGAAACCGGTACACCTATTTTTCGAAAAAAGCGCGCAAGGATGGCTTTGTTCAAATAGCCGATATTTTTGAAGAAACCGCCAATCAGGAACGCGAGCATGCCAAACGCTTTTTTAAGTTTCTTGAAGGCGGTGAGGTCGAGATTGTTGGGGCTTTTCCGGCTGGCGTTATCGGTGAAACCGTGGACAACCTGAAAGCATCGGCTGCGGGGGAACATTTCGAATGGTCAGAGATGTATCCTGGATTTGCAAAAACTGCTAGAGATGAAGGCCACGAAGCGGTGGGCATGGTATTCGATGCCATTGGTGTAGCCGAAAAGCAACACGAGAAACGGTATCTGGACCTAGTTGGCAATCTGATGGCCGACAAGGTATTTAAACGTGAAGATAGTGTTGTATGGCGCTGCCGTAACTGTGGCTATCTGCACGAAGGCACCGATGCACCCGAGATGTGCCCGGCTTGTGCCCATCCGCAAGCCCATTTCGAACTTTTGGGAGAGAATTGGTAGAGCGAAAAATACTATTGCAAACGACGATTGATCGATGTTGAAGTCGTTCATTTCATGTTTGAAAAGGAGAAAAAAATGGCTGAAAGACCGGAAGTATATAAATGCGAAGCATGTGGAAATATCGTGGCGGTCCTTCATGGTGGGGCGGGTGAACTGACTTGCTGCGGCGCGGCCATGGTGAAACAAGTTGAAAATACAGTGGATGCCGCCAAGGAAAAGCATGTACCGGTGGTCGAAAAAGGTGACGGTGTCATCAAGGTAAAGGTCGGCGCTGTCCCCCATCCCATGGAAGAAAAACATTATATTGAATGGATTGAGATCATCGCTGATGGGAAGTCTTATTATCAGTTTTTTTGTATCGGAGAAGCTCCGGAAGCCACTTTCAACGTTTCCGCCGACCAGGTAACTGTTCGGGCTTATTGTAATTTGCATGGCTTGTGGAAAGCATAACCTGTCCAGATATTTACCTTGAGAAGTGCGGGCGTAGCGGGTGACCGGAACAGGTTAACCAGACCGCATTCTTATGGTGTGTTTCGACGCCACAATATTCGTTTGCATCAATTGACGACAAGGAGGGCCCTAATGCCTAACTGGAAATGTGGAAAATGTGGCTATGAGTTGACGGCCGATTCACCTCCCGATGAGTGCCCGTCGTGTAAAAAAAAGTGCGAATTTCTCGATACAACCTGCTATACACCGGATTGTCAGTATGAGGGGGTGGATCAACGGATTAAGCCTCAGTGAGTATCAATCTGATATTTGATGGGCGAATGAATTGAGATTCGCAATATTCAGGGTAAATCTATCAGAAGGAGGTTACTGATGGCAAAAGTGCTCATCGTTTATGCCACTAGAACCGGCGAGACAGAGGAAATCGGCAATATTATTGCCGAAGGACTTCGGATTACCGGAACCGAAGTCACCATGCGAAAAATTACTGAAATTAAAAACGAATCTGAGTTAAACGGCTATGATGGTTATGCCTTTGGTGCGCCCACTTACCACGGCGACATGATTCAGGGGATGAAGACGTTTCTCTTTCTGGCCGAAAAAGCCGACCTCAAAGATAAGGTTGGCGCCGCCTTCGGTGCGTTTGGATGGAGCGGAGAGGCGCCGGATCGTATCTTTGATACCATGAAGAATATTTATAAGATGAAAATGGTAAGTGGCCCCATGCGCCTGAAATCGGCATCTCTTGGTGGCGGGCTGCAGATGGCACATGACTATGGCAAAGAAATCGCCGCCAAGATTGGCACCTGATTCCATTTTTTCAATTTTGGATCTATTCAAAGTAAGGAGGAGGAAATGACCACACCGCAACATTGCCCCGGATTTCAGCAGCATAAAAGCCTCCAGAGTTTTGTCTGCAAATGCCCGGAATGCGGGGAGGAGAAAGAGATATTTTCCGATGAATTTGATAAATCGCATCTTTGTGTAAAATGCGGCAAGGAAATCGATTTTACCCAATGTACTTTGGACGCCGGGACCTAAAAACAGATACATACCATCTGAATTGAGCTATTTTTGAGTTCGTTCTGAACCCAGCGATTGAACGCTAAGGTGTCTTAAAAAAACCAGACACACCCAAAACGACGGATTTATCTTCGCTGGCGGACACCATCATAGCCATAATAGTTTGGCACAATGATTCATTAAAATTAATCAATTCAGTATTTTTCGGAGTGATTGGATTGTTTCCCAATATGTTTCCTTCCAGCATCGATCCGGCTTTCAGCCTGACTGCCCGGAATGCCTCTTCAAGCCCGTTGACCTTGAAAATCATGCTGGCCGTGGTCGTGCTGTTTCTGCCCATTGTGCTGGCGTATCAGATCTGGACGTATAATTTGTTTAAAGGCAAGGTAACTTTGGAGGATCTGGTCGAGGAAGAGGCATATTAACGGACCGAATATAACCCACCTGAAAAAATATGAAGGAGTCACAATTAACATGAAACGGATTGGTACCATTCTTTTACTGGTTACCATGGCAATGATAACAGTTTTGGCGGTCGCGGTTGCCAATACGGAAAAAGGCGCCGAAGAAATGACCATGGTTGGCGGAGAACAGGGAAATGTCTGGTTCCCGCATCGTAAACATCAAGACAACTTGGGTGATTGTCAGCTCTGCCACGATCTTTTTCCGCAAACTTCCGGGATCATTGAGAAACAAAAGACTGAGGGAGTGCTTAAGAAAAAACAGGTCATGAATAAAAAATGCCTCGCCTGTCACCGTAAGATGAAAAAAGCGGGTGAAGCGTCGGGGCCCACTTCCTGTAAAAAGTGTCATAATGTGGAAAAATAAGGAATACTGAATGCTGGTTCTTGGATTACAAGGCAGTCCCCGCAAAAAAGGGAACACACGGTTTTTACTGGACCGGTTCCTTGAAGAGTCCCGCAACCTTGGCGCCCGCACTATCATGGTGGATACGGATAAACGGAATATTTTGCCCTGCCGGGAATTGACGGCCTGCGAGCGGAAAGGTTTCTGCCCCATCAAGGACGATCTGAAAGATGAGATCTACTCCCAAATCCATGAAGCCGATATCATTGTAGCCGCTACACCGGTCTTTTTTTACAACATGACCGCTCAACTGAAAGCCCTGGTCGATCGATGCCAGGTATTTTGGGCACGTAAATACCGGTTCAAACTTAAAGAGCCGGGTATCGCCCAGCGAAGGGGTTTTCTGCTGAGCGTTGGCGCCAGCAGTGGCAAACAGTTGTTTGAGGCCATCGAATTGTCCACGCGATATTTTTTTGACGCCGTGTCGGCCCAATATGAAGGCAGTCTCACCTATCGGGGGATGGAAAACGCCGGTGACCTGGCGGCACATCCAACTGTCGATAAAGAGGTGCGACAGGCGGTTGAGAAGGTAGTCAAGCCCCTAATGGCGCGCAGAAGGATTCTGTTTGTCTGCCGGGAAAACGCTTGCCGTAGCCAGATAGCGGCTGCCTTTGCCCGTTATCTAGGCGGTGATAAAATCGATGCCATGAGTGCTGGAAGCGAACCAGCGGAAAAAGTCAATCCCTTGATGCAGGCGGTCATGGCGAATAAGGGTATCGACCTGGCCTTTGCCCAGACCCGGTTGCTTGGCGATGCCATTGCAGCGCATCGGCCTGAAATGATCGTCACCATGGGCTGCGGTGAAGCCTGCCCGGTCATTCCGGGGGTAAAAATAGAAGATTGGGACATACCGGATCCAGTAGGACAAGTGGATAGCATCATGACAGATGTTCGTGACGAAATCGAAGCGCACGTTAAAAAATTAATAAACTAAAAAAGGAGGCAGTTAATGGACAAGTACGTTTGCACAATTTGTGGGTATGTTTACGATCCCGAACAAGGCGATTCGGACAACGATATTCCTGCCGGAACGTCATTTGAAGATCTTCCCGATGATTGGGAGTGCCCGGTCTGCGGTGCCGGAAAAGAAGATTTCGAAAAAGAAGAATAAGGCTAAAAATCATTTAGTTTATACGGTTACGGCATGCCTTTCCAAGTGTCGATTGATACGGTTCGGTTGGATGGGCATGCCTTATTGCGTTCTTGATTACATTTAAAAAATTAAAGGAAGAGGAAAAAAAATGAAACCGGTAGAAATCGCCCCCGGAATCTTTGATGTGGGGGTTAATGACTGGAATATCTCCGATTTTCATGGGTATTCGACCCCGTTTGGTACCAGCTACAATGCGTTTCTAATTGTGGATGAAAAGATTGCACTGGTTGACGCAGTCAAGGATAAAGGCCATTTCCCGGAGGACTTGTTAAACAATATTGCCCAGATTGTTTCACCCGAGAAGGTTGATTACGTCATCAGCAATCACACCGAAATGGACCATTCCGGCTGTCTGGAAAAGATTTTACGGGTTATCGGTGAGGATACACCACTGGTCTGTTCAAAAATGGGCGAAAAGGGCCTGTCGAACCATTTTCACAAGAACTGGAATTTTCAGGTAGTGGGAACCGGTGACGAGCTGAGCCTGGGCAAACGGACATTGACGTTTTTGGAAACCCGTATGTTACACTGGCCCGATAGTATGTATACTTATATTAAAGAGGATAAAATTCTTTTCTCCAGCGATTCTTTCGGGCAGCATTATGCCGGCAATGAAAAATTCGATGACGTAATTGGCGATGCCATCATGCCCCATGCCAAAAAGTACTATGCCAATATTCTGATGCACTTTTCACCCCAGGTCCTCAAGCTGGTGAAGACCGTAGGAGGTATGGGACTCGAATTTAATATGATTTGTCCGGATCACGGTGTTTTGTGGCGGACTGACCCCCAAAAAATCATTGATGCTTACGTAAGCTGGGCGAACCAGGAACGGGTTAAAAAAGCCGTCCTGGTATACGATTCCATGTGGCAAAGCACTGAAGTAATGGGAAATGCCATCGCTTCGGGAATTGACGACAAGGGCGTGGAAGTAAGACCCATGACCCTGCGTAAATGGCACCGGAGTGATGTCATGACGGAAATTCTAGATGCCGGAGCCATCATCGTCGGTTCACCCACATTGAACAATAACATTTTCCCCACCGTGGCAGATATGCTGGTTTATATGAAGGGGCTGCGGCCGCAAAACAAGCTGGCGGCCGCCTTCGGATCCTACGGCTGGAGCGGCGAAGCCGTCAAGCTGATCAACAAAGAATTCGAGGCCATGAAGCTCGAGATTATGGACCCGGGGCTGCGAATTAAATTTGTGCCGGATAACAAAGCTCTGGAGGACTGTTTTGAATGGGGACAGAAGATCGGCGCAGCCATAGTCGGTGAATAGAATAAGGGTACGGATACGGCGGTATATCAATACGAGAAACCGCCGTTTTTGTTTGTGGCCGGCAGGAGGCCCAACTACATGAAAAAACCCGGTATCGATTTAAGTGAATGTACCTTATGCGAAAGCTGTGTGGCGGTTTGTCCCGCCGTCTTTTTCATTAATGATACTGGAATGATTGAAGTCGCCGAACTGGATATCTATCCCGAGGCGGATGTAGAAGAAGCAATCAAATACTGTCCGGAGGATTGTATTTTCTGGGAAACAGATTGAATCGGGAGGGTTTATGAAAAAAATGGCATTATTCGTTTTCAATGGCGACCCCATGTGTTTTATTCATGTGCTGCTCAATGCGCTGGATATGAACGAAAAAGGGTATGAGGCTAGAATCATCGTGGAAGGAGCCGCTACCCAACTGATTCCAGAACTTGCCGAACCTGAAAATCAGCTTCACGGTCTTTGGGAAAAGGCTAAAGACGCCGGTCTTGTGGCAGGCGTCTGTAAGGCCTGTGCCAATAAGATGCAAACGCTTGAAGCCACAAACGACCAAGGGTTGCCGCTGCTGGCCGATATCGCCGGTCATCCTGCCATGGCGCGCTATCGCGACGAAGGCTTCGAGATCATATCTTTTTAACGGATGATATATGAAAGATCAGCGGCTTTCGGGCCGGCAATTGAAAACCAAGATTCTGTCACTGCTGAAACAAGACGATTTTAATCAAGCCCTTTCCATTATCGAACGGTTGCCCGCCCGGCAGGCGGTTAATCCTCTCTTTTCCTTTTTCTACCGCACCGATGAACAGACCCGCTGGCGAGCCATTATCGCCATGGGGGCGGTGGTCGCTCGCCTGGCAAAAACCGATGCGGAATCGGCCCGTGTGGTTATGCGGCGGTTGATGTGGAATTTAAATGACGAGTCAGGAGGCATCGGTTGGGGATCACCCGAGGCCATGGGGGAGATTATGGCCCGCAGTCCGCTTCTGGCCGGAGAATTCGCTCATATTCTGGTATCGTATATTCGGGAAGATATGAATTTCATCGAACATGAGAGGCTTCAGCGCGGCGTCCTGTGGGGATTGGCACGGCTGGCCGAAGCCAGAGCGGAACTGATCCGGTCGGCCGGAGTGTACCTGGTTCCTTATATGAAATCACCGGATCCGATTTTGCGAGGCCTGGCGGCCAGAACGGCTGCAGCTCTTGGCGATTCTGCATCTAAGGCTGCTGGTGCCCGCCTGGCCAATGACACGGAACAGGTCCGTGTTTTCATGAATAACCGGCTGGTTGAAACAACGGTGGCCGAACTGGCGACGCCTTCCGGCAAGACCAAAATTTCTCCAGAACAATAGGCGCAGCGTAGATATCGTCCCAATCCGAAAATTGGTCTTTTTGATTCTTCTCCAATTTAATTGGAAAAAAGGGTCCAGGGGATCAAGGATTCAAGTATTTGATTTCTAATGTTTTTATCAGCACAGTTTGACCCGATGGCTCTGGGTTGGTCATAGAGGTCATCTATGTACTAGTTGTCGTATTTTCAACTATTTTTGTCGAAAAAAACGGATTGACAATGCTACCGGAACTTTGTATGTGAATCTCAATTGGCTGGGACTGTCTGGGAGTAGGAACCACATCATGGACAGCACAATATGTTGTTACTCATTTCCAGCTTTCACACAATTTTATAAGCCAGAACTTCTTAGTCTAATCCGCTCTTAAAAAGTAAGTTCTTAGCAACTGTGACCGACCGTCACACTCTCATATCAGTTTGCTCACGAAAACCCGCTGGACGCGCTGGGCGCACACAATCCACTGCCTGATCCGCTAAGAAAGCTCGAGCAACTCATCAGGCGGGTTATGTTGTTCTCACCGCACTCGGGGCAGTCGTGCGGCTCGTCATTCTTCGATAATGCCAGATACTCAAAAGTATGGCAGCAGGCTTCACATTGATATTCATATAGCGGCATGATGAACACCCTTTTCTATTATGGATTACTCAAATGCCTCACCGGGTTTTAAGCCGAATCCCTTGAGGACTTTAGCCAATGGGCAAAACCCCGAAAATGAGGCCTGGATCAGGTTGACCCCAACAAAGGCTGTGAACCATAACCAATGAAGGCTATGAAAAACAGATAGCAGAACGGTGACTAAAACAAAAGTACCTGCAAACGTCAACACAAGGCGGTCAATATTCATGGGTCAATCCTTTTTCACCATATTTTTTTGTATTTGGGTTAAAAGTGTTGTCGGCATTTTCCTAATGGCCTGATGCTAATATACACTATAGAGCCGGGTTATTTATAGTGGTTACAAATTTATTGTCCCACTCGGGGAATGGGAGAAAAACCCTCGCCTCCAGGCGAAGACTTTAGTTTAATTGTTGATACTGCAGAAAGGATTCAAGGGTTCAAGGATTCAAGCAAAGGCTTGGATGGTCTTTTCATTTGACCCCTCGAACCCTTGGACCCCGAGCCTTCGGCTTTAGCCGAAGGGTGTTGACTTCTGTTTTTACACTGGACTCGTTATGGAAGTGCCGTCGACTGTTTTATTGGAAATCGGGTCTGTTGCAGGGTTGCGGGGTATTGTCAGATTCGTCCTTCCTCTACCGCATGACAGGCCACATATGCATCGGCGGATAAAAGATTCAGCTTTGGAATTTCCTGGTGGCAACGGTCATCGGCGTGTCGGCAGCGCCCATGAAAAACACAACCACTCGGCAGATGGATAGGGGTAGGGACTTCGCCGCTTAAGCGAATATGCTTTTGCCTTTTTCGGGCCAGTTTGGGGATGGCGGATAACAACGCCTGGGTATAAGGGTGGCGGGGGGCTAGGTACAATTCTGCCGTGGGCGCTAGTTCGCACAATGTGCCCAGGTACATCACGGCGACACGCGTACTGATATGGGCAACAACGGAAAGATCGTGGGTAATGAACAGGTAGGTAAGGCCACGTTCTTCCTGAGCAGCCATTAATAGATTCAGAATCTGGGCTTGAATGGAAACATCCAGGGCCGATACCGGTTCATCGGCTACAATGAACTCCGGATCGACCATCAATGCCCGGGCAATACTGATCCGCTGCCGCTGGCCGCCGGAGAACTCATGAGGATACCGGTCGGCCCATTGAGGATCCACTCCGACCTGATCCATAACGATGGCCACTTTGTCTTTAACTTTGCTTGTTGACATGTTCCGATGATGAAATATCAGGGGTTCCTCCAAGGTTTGCCGGACGGTTTTACGGGGATTCAGGGAGGCATACGGATCTTGAAAAATCATCTGCAATTTAGCGCGAAAGGGGAGCATCTGCTGCGCAGAGAGGCGATCAATTCGTTCTGCCTGATAGTAAACATGACCGCTATCAGGAGGATATAGCCCCAAAATTGTGCGCGCCAGGGTCGATTTGCCGCACCCGCTTTCACCCACGACACTTAAAGTTTCACCGGCATGAATGGTAAAACTGACATGGTTGACCGCTTTAACTGTGGTGCGCTTTCTTATCAGGCGCCCCTTGTCAAAAGAAAGTTGATCAAGAATCCCTCCGGAAATATCGAAATGTTTGACTAGATTCTCGACGGATAATATTCCTCGGTCGATGTTCATGCCATTATCTCCCCGGAACTAATTTTTTGTCTCCGGTGAAGCGCCAATAAGCCCATCTCTGTCTCCGGTAGACGACCACTGATCATATGGCAGGCCGCCACCCCTTGTTGGTTTGTAACTGTCGTCAGTTTTGGAATTTCAATTGTGCAAATGTTGCCGGCATATTTGCATCGGGGATGAAACGAACATCCCGCCGGGATATTGGTCAACGTAGGCATCATGCCGGGAATCTGATACAAGGGATTTCCCGGGGGAATGCTACCGGGGATGGCTCTGACCAGTCCCATGGTGTATGGGTGGGAAGGTCGATGAATAACGGATTGGGTCGGCCCACTCTCGACGATCTTGCCAGCATACATAACGGCGATAGACTCCGTGACCTCGGAAACAACGCCCAAATCATGGGTAATTAGAATCAACCCCATTCGCGATGAATCACATAGCCTGATTAATAGATCCATAATCTCCGCCTGAATGGTAACGTCTAAGGCGGTCGTGGGTTCATCGGCAATAATCATCGCGGGGTCCGTTAAGAGTGCGATGGCGATTACGATTCGTTGACGCATGCCTCCGGAAAACTCATGGGGATATTGTTTTAACCGTTTTTCTGGCGAAGAAATTTGAACCTGGCGAAGCTTATCGATGGCCGTTGCCTCGGCTTTGCTGGTTGAAAACCTCCCGTGGGCTTTGAGTGTCTCCACCATTTGAGTGCCGATGGTCAAAACCGGGTTCAGGGTCATCATAGGGTCCTGGAAAATCATCGTAATACGGTTGCCGCGGATATGTCGCATCTCCTCGTCCGGGAGACCGATCAGTTCCCGTCCCTCGAAGACAATGCTGCCCGAATCGATATAGCCCGGTTTGCTGATCAGATTGATGAGAGAGAAACCGGTGACAGATTTACCGGCCCCGGATTCACCTACCAGGCCCATACGTTCGCCTTTTTTGAGGGAGAAAGAGACATCATTGACGGCAGACAGACTGGCGCGTCTGAGCGCGAAGTTAACGGTAAGGTTCTTTACATCCAGCAAGGGGTCCATGCCTATCCTTTATACAGCTTGGGATTGAGGAAATCTCTGAGCCAGTCACCCAGAAGGTTAATTGACAGAATCAGAATCACCAGAACGATTCCCGGAAAGAGCGTAATCCACCATGAGCCGCTGAAAATATAGTCGAATCCGACATTGATCAGGGAACCCAGGGACGGCCGGGTGATAGGCATGCCCAGGCCGATGAACGACAGCGCCGCCTCGCTCATGATGGCATTGGCCACCTGTACGGTGGAGATCACCAGTACCGGCGTGAGCGTGTTGGGCAGGATCTCACGCCACATGATCCGCGTGGAAGGCAGACCAATGACGCGAGCGGCCTCCACATACTCCTTTTTCTTTTCACCGAGAACCGAGGCCCGCACGGTACGGGCGTATTGTGGCCATTCGGCGAACCCGATGATAGCGATCAACATCGGGATGGCGAAATCCTCGTATAAACCCATCCCAAAAGCAGCCTGGAAGAGGGCCCCAAAAAAGATGGCCACCATATAGGTGGAAAAAGAGAGCTGGACATCAGCAATGCGCATGAGAAACGCTTCAAACCGCCCACCTTTGTACCCGGCAATAAGGCCAATAGTTATTCCCAAAAGGGCCTGCAGGGCCACAGCACCCAGCCCGATGAGAATGGATACGCGCATACCATAAAGCATGGTGGACAGCATGTCACGGCCCTGGGAGTCGGTTCCCAGGAGAAATCGCTCATCGCTGCCGGAAATCCAGAAAGGGGGCAGTTCCGAGTCCATGATATCGATGGTAGTGGTATCGTATGGGTTGTGGGGGGCCACCACGGGCGCACCAAAACCGGTAATGAACAGAATCGCCAGAATAAGAAAACTTCCCACGGCTACGGGATCGCGTATAAAGCTGTAGAAAAAGAAGGAGTCGAGGAATTTTTTCAGCAAAAACCTATTTTCCTCCTGCCACGCGGACCATGGGGTTAACGAAACCGTAGATAATATCCACGACGGTATTGACCACGACAAAGATGAATCCCACAAAAACCATATACGCCACTGTCAGCGACGTATCCGCCCGTTCGATGGATTCGATGAACATGGACCCCATGCCCTTCCACTGAAACACGGTTTCGGTGAGAATGGTAAAAGCGATCAGGATCCCCAGTTGTACGCCGCCCACGGTGATAACCGGCAAAAGGGTGTTCTTGAAGGCGTGCAACAGGAGCACGCGAGAGGGGTGAATGCCTTTGGCCCGGGCAAATTTCACATATTCGGTTTCAAGAGCTTCTTTCATCTCAGCCCTGATCAGGCGGATAAACAAGGGCAGCATAATGGAGGTAAGGGCCGCCGAGGGCATGACCAGGTGAGCCAGACCGTCTATGGTAAAAAATCCCGACTGCCAGCCTGGAAATATTTCCACCAGTTCGCCTCGGCCGAAAGAGGGTAGCCAGCCAAGGGTCACGGAAAAGATGTAAATGAGGAGGATGGCGGTTAAAAAAACCGGGATGGAAACCCCTACGATGGACACCCCCATGAAAAAACGGGCCGGCCAAGCGTTGGGATGAACCGCGGCATAAATACCGATCGGAACTGAAAATAATATAACAAGAATAGCGGTGGCAATGACTAGCTCCAGGGTTGCCGGTGCCTTGGATAGGATGACATCAAAGGCCGGGCGTTTGAAATAGAAGGAGTTGCCCAGGTCACCATGGACCGCTTTACCTAAAAACCGAATCCATTGAATCAGGAAGGGGTCATTTAAACCCAACTCTTCGCGAAGTCGTTCGCGTTCTTCCGCCGATACCGATATGCCTGTGATCTCCCGGACAGGATCACCCACGGATTGTTTGATGGCAAACCCGAGGAGGCTGATGATCAACATTACGATGACGGCCTGAAGGACGCGGCGAGTGATGAATGCAAACATAGCAATTCTATGAATGTGGTTTCGTCACGAGACCTTAACGAAAGGTCAATCTTTCAAAGGTCGCGCGACTTTTGGGAAAATCAGCGTTGAACCAAAGACACCGGGGAGACGCAAAAATCGTCTCCCCGGGTTCGAATCAAGTGGAATAGATGCCTTGCTTAATTGTGGTTACTCCATATTCAGATCGCCGAAATAGGGGAAATTCATCACGTTAATGATTTCATCCGCGTTTTTCAGCTTATCGCTGCCAGCCCAGGAGAGCATCTGCCAGTGGAAGGGGATGAAGGCGGCCTCGTCGTAAAGGATCTTTTCCACTTCCTGCATCATGGCCATACGTTTTTTCACATCGGTTTCGGTCTGGGAAGCGAGGGTCATCTCGTCGACCTTCTTGTTGCAGTAGTTGCCGCTGTTGTACTGCCCGTAACCCGTTTCCTTGTTGGGGCACATATAGAGAAATTCAACAAAATTGGCTGAATCCTCGGTATCGGAGTGCCATCCGATCATCTGGATGTCGGCCACCTGGGCGTCGAATTGGTCCCAGTACTGGGCCTTGGGCATGGTTTTCAATTCAACCTTGATGCCGATCTTGGAAAGCATGGCGGCCGTGGCTTCGGCGATCTTTTCGTCGTTAACGTAGCGGTTATTGGGGGCGATCATAGTCACCGTAAAACCCTTTTCGTAACCGGCTTCCTTCATGAGTTGCTTGGCTTTTTCCAGATCAAAACGCGGCTGAAGGGCCGGATTGTGACCCTGGTAGCCCTTGTACGAGTTTTGGGCCGCGACACCGCCGCGCCCCTTCATGATTTTTTCGACGATACCGGCATTGTTGACGGCATAGGCCATGGCCTGACGTACCTTGACGTTTTTAAATTCTTCACGACGATTCTGGTTCATCTGAAAAGTGATGATCCTCGCGCCCGTCATGGTGATGAGTTTAACGCCATCGGCCTTGTCGATACGATCAAAATCCTGGGGCGGAACCGGCATAATAAAGTCAACGTCGCCGGCCAATAGGGCTGCCACGCGGGTGGCGTCCTCGTTGATGGGGGTCATGATGATCTCATCCACGTTTCCGGTATCTTTGTCCCAGTAGTCGGCGAAGGCTTTAAGGACCCACTTTTGCCCCTGGTCACGCTCGGCCACGACATACTTACCGGTACCCGACTCGTTTTCGTTGGCAAAGGCCCACTCCGTCTTGACAATAGCGTCCTTGGGATGACCTTTATCGTCTTTGCCCGTATAAAATTTCGAGTCCATGGAAAAAATATAGGTGCACATATTAAGCAAAAGACCGTAAGGCTTCTTGGTCTTGATGTCGATGGTGTAATCATCAACCACGACCGGATCGGCAAAGGGTTCGAACAGGCCCTTAAAATCACCGCTCTTTTTCAGGCGGGCCATGGTCCAGGCCACGTCTTTGGCAGTAAATTCGTTGCCGCTGTGAAATTTGACCCCTTTGCGCAAATAAAAACGCATGGTCAAATCGTCCTTACGTTCCCATTTCTCGGCCAGACGTGGCTCAAACTGCATATCCTTGGTCCATCGAACCAGCGGATCAAAAACCATGTGGGAATATTGCAGCATCCCGCCGGAAAGCTGTACATGCGGATCCAGCGATACCGGATCGGCGTCCATGGCGAGACGCAGGGTTTTTGCGCCAGCACCAAAAGGTAAAAGCAACGTAATGGCTAAAAAGACAATCACAACCTTTTTCATTTCATACCTCCTTTTTTTGGTTTTGATAAGGATCCAGGTAAGTTACAGTATTACTTAATCATCGTTCGATATTAAACCCATGATCTACTTGGGTCAATAATAAAACGTACGATTACCATATAGCATTTTCAGCTTCTCAGAACCATGATAATCATATAATAATATCTAATTGTATTCTCGGTTGCGTCAGGCGTGATCATCCAGCCCCGACATTTCCCGGATACTGCGGGCCATGGCCGACACATCTTCGTCCCCGAAGCCCCGACCGATCAGACCGGATTCGACCTGTTCCACCAAAGCGGATATGGGCAGGGTTACCCCCAGCTCGCGGGCGGCTTCCAGGGCGATTTTCAGATCCTTGGCATGAAGCCGTACCCTGAATCCTAACGGATAATCATTTTTAATCATATTTATCGCACGATTGGTCAGTATCCATGATCCGGCGGCACCACCGGCAATGGCGGCCACCACTTTTTCCATATCCAATCCCGCTTTCATCCCCAGTGCCATTCCTTCGGCGACACCCAAATACGTGGCGGCAATGACCACTTGATTGATGGCCTTGGTAAGCTGGCCGGACCCGATGGGTCCCACATGGGTGATCGTCTTTCCCATGGTTTCAAGGACGGGCCGGACGATTTCGACATCATCTGGAGCCCCGCCAACCATGATGGCCAGCGTGCCGTTTTGAGCCCCTTCGGAACCGCCGGAGACGGGGGCATCGATCATTCTAATTCCCTTTTTGGCCAGCTGATCGGCTATTCCACGCGTAGCCGATGGGCTAATGGTAGACATGTCAACCAAAACGGTTCCCTCTTTAGCACCTTCAATTACCCCTTTGTCACCAAGAACGATCGCGCTGACATCCGGCGTATCACTCACACAGGTAATCACGACATCGACCCCGGCAGCCGCCTCGGCCGGAGAGGCCGCACGCGCCGCCCCTGCCTCGGCCACCCGCTTTTCCTTATCGCGATGCCGGTTGTGAACAACCACATCGTATCCGGCGTTTAGTATATTCAGCGCCATGGGTGCTCCCATGGTGCCCATTCCGATGAAAGCGATTTTCATGTTCATTCTCCTTTCTATATGCCCGTTTGCGTGTTTGCCGGTCAGCCCACTAAGCTTGGAAACATCTCAAGGTGCCCATCTTTAAAAAAACAGCGTATTGCCGTGATTTATTTGAACCAGTCGATCACTCAGTCCTGCTTCTTCCATCTCCTTTTTAATAGCAATCGGTGGTAGATATACCGGTTCGTCCCCCAGTCGAAACGTCCCCCAGTGGATAACCGCCAATTGCCGGGCCCCCAGTGCCTTAAACGCCTGGACGGTCTCCCGGGGGTTAATGTGGCTCGACGCCATGAACCAGCGCGGTTCATAGGCGCCGAGGTTAAAAATAGCCAGATCGATGGAAAAATCACGACCCAATTCGGCGTATCTTTCATGATAGGCGGTATCCCCGGAAATGAAGATATTTACACCCACGGATGTTTTAATCAAGTACGAGCCCCACAGTGATCGATTGGGCCCGATCAATGGATTTCGCATGGTCCAGTGTTTGCATGGAAGTAGAATGATTTCACGTCCGCCTTCCCTGTACGACTCGAACCAATCCAGCCGGTATTGATTTTTCATCCCCAGACCCTTGAAAATTCCTTTATATCCAAGCGGTGTGATCACATGGGTGTTCGCATCCAACCTTCCAAGAGAGGGTTTGTCCAGATGATCGTAATGACCGTGGGTAATCAGCACATGATCTGGCGACGGCATCGTGTTGATATCAAAGTTTAATGGTGAATAATCCGTGATTAAAGGAAATAGACCGTCAAACACCGGGTCCACCAGAAGATAGGTGTTGTTATCTTTGATCATCACGCTGGCATGATTGACGAAGGTAATGCTCACACCGGCGTGCCGTGCAACTGGCGACCAGTCGATCGTCACCGGTTTTACCCGTTCGCTTCGATAAAGTGCTTTATGATGATTTTTCGAAAACAACTTCCACTTTAATACCCGCCAGGGGTTACCATGGTCCGAACCTGGAAACGGGTTCTCAAACCGATTGGCACGATGATGTCGTTTATTTTCAACAAACTCACGCAAACTCATCCCATCAGCGGCAGCCGCACCGGGGCCCGTGTTTTGACCGGCGGCCACCCTTTTCGGATTCAGGAAAACCGGCAGAAATATTACCAGGCCGGCGCCTTTGAGCCATTGGATAAGTTCTTTGATGAACACCCGTCGTTGCATGATGGTCATTTCACTATTGTTGATAAAATAAATTTGAATCCATGAGCATCGGTTACGCAGGACCTTTCCTCACTGAGTCAGTTTCCATAACAATTTTCGGTAGTAAACATAATTCTCAAATGGCACATTCATGCGGATCCGTCCGTCCGCTAATGGCACGTACCCTCCTTCGTCCAGAAGCGGAGGAGTTTTTTCATGTAACTCGCGATAAATTGCCTGTTCGTCGTGGCGCAGGGCGTCCAGATCGATCCCGCCGATCAGGCGCAGGTCTTTTCCAAACTCCCGGCGCAGTTCTCGGTAATCCATTGCTTCGATATTGACCTCACAGGCCCAAAGACAGTTGAAGCCATATTTTAAAATGACCGGGATCAACACACGGGCATTGGCATAGGTCCTGAAAATAATGACTTCAACACCGTGCCGGATGAGGACCTTCAAGAGCGGTTGATAATTTTTTAGGACCACTTCCTCATACATCTGCGGTGAGATAAGAGGCCCCGCATTCCCGCCGATCGGTTCACTGAATATGGCCGCGTCAATATCGATCTTTGCAAGGATTTTTTCGGTCAATTCAGCGGCAAATTCGCCTTGGATCCCCATTGCATTGGAAATGATATCAGGGTTCTCTCCCAACAGAAACATCAAATCGAAAAATCGGTCCCACGCCTGGACGCCCATCGACAGAAAAAGTCCCCGGTGTACTCTTAACATCCGCACTGTATCTTCGCTTTCAAGAGAACGAACCAGATAGTGCCAGTTCCGGGGAAGTCTTTTTCGATCGGCCGGATTGAGTCGCTTTTGAAATTCAGACAAATCCAGCCATTTGCCCGTTCTTTTCTTCAATGGGGGTAGCGGATCCAGCTCCGGTTCGATTTCGATGCGCGGATCGGAAGGAAATCGTTGCCAAAAATCCCGCGGCATCCCCTGCTGCCGCCAAGCTTCCAGAACCTCTTTCCGGAGGCCTTCTTCGAAATAAGGTACCCGGTCGGGCTGGCCATATCGCATGGTTTCTCGAAAGCGGTCTCGGCTCTTCATCTGATTTTCAGACGCCGATTAACGCTGTTCTTAGGAAACCAAATTGGCTTTTGGTAACATATCATACAGTTTCGTCCGAATATTCGCTCAACAACTATCCCTGAGTGTTTAAATATGTAATCGATTTTTTACGGTTCGCCAGATTAAGGAGCCTTAGCTTTCTTTGGGTTCAGGCCTGCCTGGATAATATTCTTTAATAGATTTTCTACTCCGGCTTGTCTGAGGCGCTTTCTCCATTTGGTCATGCTGGATGGGTTGATGGGTGGCCCATGTTCAAACCATTTCATGCCACTCAAGTATTGCCAGTACGGATTTTCAATCCAGCCGTCTACTATTTTCTGGTCGCTTAACTTATGCGTGTACTTCAAATAGTGCAGCGACACCATCAAGCGCGTACTGACACCAGGACGGCCGCGATCCGTACAATAGGTTGAACCAAAAATTTTATCGAGACGTTTCCATCTTGCCGTTCTGGCCAGCTTCACCAGGTCATGATTCATATCAATTATTTTTGACAATTCTACCCGAAACAGATCCATTTGCGGATTTTCGATGTGGGGTTGCTTCGGTTTCATATCAAGCGCTTAAAGGACGATGATGGGTTAATAAAAATAATTCGGGCACTGAAAGAATCTCGTCTTGAACCGCGGGGTCATATTACGGGGTATGGTACCGTCGGTGATGATGACGGCGGTAATGCGAACCATGGAAATAAAACGGATGATATCCCCGGTACCATGGATCGTTCCACGCCCAAAAAGGACTGTAATACGGATAATAATACCGCGACGGTTGATATTGAGGCCACAAATGAAGTTCGATGGCCTCCAACTTTAGGTACGGAATTGGGGCTGTACTCGCTTCATCCCGGGAGCTGCCAATGATTTTTCCAGCCACAGTAATCTTGCGTCCCTTGGTATAGACTTCCGGATCGAGAAATTGGGGAGTGGAGATGATCAACCGCCCATCCGATTGATCCTTTGAACCCGGTTTGTCACCGCTTTTAAGGGGCACCTGCAAGGCCGTTATCACCGTGCCGCTGGTTTGGTTGTCAACTTTAAGTACGCTGCCGCCGACAATGATGGTTTGATCTCGGTACTGCTCGACGTCCTTAACCAATGCGGCAAAGGACGGTACAGGAACAGCTTTCTTGCGTACCTGTTTCGAAACCACCGAGCATGACATCAGCAACAAAGCACAGATAAAAATTGCCAATGTCGATTTCATAATAGGGATGTTGTTTCTGTCATTGTGGTCATCTTTCTCAATCGACCCGTTCAGACTATTTAACCTTGAACCTTGAACGATGAACCGCTTAACCTATAATATGGCACCGCCTCTTTGAGGCGTCAAGTATCCAACCCGTATGAGGCAGTTCTAGTCGGTTGAACTCTCCGGCAAGCCCGATCGGGCTGCTGCCCAACGCTCGTAAGGCCGCCAATATAACCGTTTCAGCCTTTCTTTAAAGGTCACAAGCGCCTGGCCTGAAGTGACAAAGAGGCTGTAGAGGGTTGGCACGACGACCAGGGTCAGGAAGGTGGCGATCAGCAACCCGAAGATTACCACAATAGCCATGGAACGCCACCACTGGGTTGATTCGCTCACCCAGGAGATGGCCATGACATGAAAGTCATACGAAACCCCGGTGACCATGGGGATCAATCCCAGCACGGTCGTGACGGCCGTTAAAAGCACCGGCCGAAGACGAGTGGCACCGGCGGAGATGACGGCATCGGTAAGTGAAAGACCTCGCGATCGGAGTTTGTTGGTATAATCAATCAGCACGATGGCGTTATTGACCACGACACCGGCCAGAGAGATCACCCCCACGCCGGACATGATGATGCCGAACGGTGAGCGGATGACCATCAATCCCAGGAAAGCCCCGCCCAGGGAAAGGATCACCGAGGTCATGATGATCAAAGGTTGGGCTACCGAGTTAAACAGCGTCACCAGAATGAAAAAAATTAGAAAGATTGCCACCATGAACGCTTTGGAAAGAAAGACTTCCGATTCTTTTTGGAACTCAAACTCCCCTGTAAATTTGAACCGGTAGCCCGGTGGCATTGGAAAATCGGTCAGTAATTCTTGGCACTGAGCGCGGACCACCGCCCCCGGCGCCTTGGTTTCATCGACATTGGCCTTGACCGTTACTGTTCGTTCATGGTTGATGCGGGTAATTTCCCCCAGATTACCGACATAATTGATGGTAGCGATGGTTGTCAGGGGCACCAGTTGACCGGAAGGCGTCGGTATCATCAATTTCCGGAGCACATCGGTGACATTGCGGTCCGCTTCGGTAAGCCGGACGACAATGTCATAATCTTCGTCTCCCTCGCGATAGGTGGAAATGTCCAGGCCGTTATAGGCCGTTTTCAATGCAAATCCAATGGCGTTGGTGGATAAATCGAACATAGCCACCCGCTGCCGGTCGATACGAACCTGGATGGACGGCAGCCCTGCCACGTAATTATTGCTGATATCCTCCACGAATGGGACCTGTGCGATAATCGTTTCGATCTGTTCGGCCAGTTGGCCCAGAATACGGAAATCATCACCTGAAATCTCTATATTGATGGGAGAACCGGTGGGCGGACCTTCCTCGGCTTCATCCACCGTAATACGGCCTCCGGCGATTTGTTTCACACGCTCCCGAACCGTCTCCAGATCACCAGCCGATGGATGCTCGCGATCCTTTAAATCGAGAAACTGAATCCCGACATGGTTGGGCAGATTGGATCCAAAGTTTGACGCTCCGCCCGATGATCGAACCGCCTTGGCGTATACATGCTCAATATTGTCCAGGTCACCAGGTCCAAAAAATTCTTCACCATCGGCCCTTCGATGGGGTTGGGGTGTGTAGGCCCGCTGGTAATCATCTCCGGGCGGTAAGGATACTGTTTTCATTTGATCGGATTCATAACCGATAACGGCCAACTCCACCTGGCGAACGAGCTGGTCCAGATAACCCAGGTCGGCTCCTTCCGGCGGATCGATGTTGACGTAGGCGGTCTTGGGATCAATGGAGGGAAAAAATTCCACCGGTTTTTCCAACCCCACACTCAGCAACCAGACCTGAACCATCAGAACGAGAAAGGCAAAAGAGATCAGAACCGTTACAATCCGGTGCCGGAGGGCGGCGCCTAAAAACCTGGCATAGAGGGTCAAGGTGATCCCCCTGATTTTGACCGGTTTTTCGCCGGCTAGAGCTACTTTTTCAGCACTATTAAAACGGCCGGTCGCCCCAACGTCCTTGACCTTTATAAATATAGCGGCCAGGGCTGGGTTGATTACCATCGCCACGAAAAGACTGGAGGAAAGGGTAACGATCAACGTGATCGGCAGGTATCTCATAAATTCGCCCATGATTCCCGGCCAGAAGATCATGGGGAAAAATGCGGCCAGGGTCGTCACGGTGGAGCCAATTACCGGCCAGGCCACCTCTCCGGTGGCCCGCATGGCCGCTTCCAGTCGGGAAACCCCTTGCTGCATGTAGCGGTAGATATTATCAACGATGACGATGGCGTTATCCACCAGCATACCCAGTGCAATGGTCAATGAGAACAGCACCACCATATTTAAGGTAATATCAAGCGCATAAAGTATGGTAAACGACAACAGCATGGAGAATGGAATCGCCATGGCCACCAGCATGGCGTTTCGCGATCCGAGTACAAAGAACAAAACCACAGCCACCAGGATCAGCCCGGAGATGATGTTGTTTTCCAGATCGGCCACCATGCCACGGATTTCCCGGGCCTGGTCCATAAGCTTGGAGATCTCGGTGTCCTGGGGCCAGGCTGGTTGCCGGGCGGCGATCACTTCGTCGATCCGATCGGTGATGAAGATGATGTTTTCTCCCACCCGTTTCTTTACAGAGACGGAGACCGCTTCCCGACCGTCCAGCCTCGAATGACTGGTTTCCTCTTTAAATCCATCCACCACGGTGGCCAGATCTTTAAGATACACCGGACGCCCATCAAAATTACCCACCACCAAACCAAACAGTTCTTCGGGTGTGGTGAACTCACCCGGTACTCGCAATTGATATCGGCCGTCGCCCAGGATAATGGCCCCGCCGGACGTATTCCGATTTTCACTGACAACAACATTCTGAAACCGGGTGATGGGAATTCGGTAATAGGCCAGTTTATCCGGATCGATTTCAAGTCGGATCTCTCGTTCCAGGCCTCCGGTGACCTCGGCCTCCAGTACGCCGGGAATCGCCTCAATATCGTCGGCCAAGTCATCGGCAATCTTCTTTAAGCAGGCATTTCCACAGGTACCGCTTAAGGAAAAGACAACGATGGGAAGCTCGGAAAAGTTAACCTCAAACACGGATGGGTCGTTTTCCAGATCGGAAGGCAGATCCCCCATGGCCTCGTCCACCTTATCTTTCACTTTGGTCAACACCTCATCGATATCGGTCCCAGGGATAAATTCGACATCGATCTGGGATAGGCCTTCAGCGCTGACCGAGTGGATTTTTTTAACCCGATCCAGTCCTTTGAGTTTCTTCTCAATATGGATAGTGATAGACGTTTCGATATCGGCGGCCGAAACGCCCTTGTAACTGGTGGAAACAAATACATGGGGAATCGTAATGTCCGGGGAGCTTTCCCGGGGTAAAACCATGTAACTGTAAGTGCCGAAGATCAGGATCATCACGGCCAGCACCATGATGCTGACCCTGTTTTTGACGGCTGCATCGGATACGATCATTGCTTGATCTCCTCCGGACGGCGTACACGTCGAACCACATTGACCGTATCACCGTCATGGACGCTGCGCTGGCCAACCACGACCACTTCCTCGCCGGGTGCAAGACCGCTGACCACTTGAACAAGCCACCCCTCCTGGATTCCCAAAACTACCGGTCGGACCTGGACTTGACCATCTTTGACAATATAGGCAACATGATCTTCCGATCGAGACAGGGATGCATATAACGGAATGGCCAGCGCGTTGGGGATCTCTTTTTTGAGGATATCCACCCGGGCAAACATATCGGGCAAAATCTCTCCTTCGGGGTTGTCGACCTGAATGAACAGATCGTACAGGCGGGCCATGGGGTCGGCCGTTCGGGAAAGGAAATACTTCTTGCCTTTGAAGGCCCGACCATCCAGGGCGTCCACCCGAATGTCGAATTGATCGATGTTTCGTACCGCAGCCACATCCGATTCGGGAATGCCGACCTTTATCTTTACCCGATCAAGCTGAAGAACTTCAGCGACTTTATCCCCTACGTTGATATACCGTCCCGGTTCGGCATCTAATCGATTAACGATTCCGGCGGCGGATGCCCGGATACGACATCGTTCCGCATTTAACTCGGCTGTATCCATTGCCGCGTTTAAACCGTCCACCCGGGCTTTGGCCTCGTCGAGTTGGGCCTGAGTGGCGAGCTTTTCCTGATGGAGCCCATTCAATCGTTTCAAGGCTTTTTGGGCGGCGTTGTAGTCAGCCCGGGTCTGTGCCAGAATATTATCGTAATCGCGGGAGTCGATCAAGGCGATGATCTCACCTTTCCGGACGGTACGACCTTCCTCCACCTTTTTGTCTACAATCCGACCCCGGACTTCAGCCAGAATATCCAGCTTGACCCAGGGTGTCACCACGCCCGGCAGGCTGATGCGGTCGTAAATCGGTGACGGAACCATTTCCAATGTCACCACATTTATTTCGGGCCGCTTATTTTTAAGCGCTTGGGCCTTTTGGGTATTGATTGAGGCTTGTTTCGACCCGATACGTACGATCAGCAGAAGAATTATTCCGATCAACAGCAGCAAAAAAAGCCAGGGTATGGCACCCCAGATCCGTCGCGTCCAGCTGCCGTTCGATTTAGTCTTATTGGCCCTGCTGGCCGGTTTTTCGATATCCATCAGAATCACTCCTCAACGGCGGGTTACCGGTTTTCTGTCGGTAAATCCAGGCGGTTTTGCACATTTGCGAGTAGTTGACCGGTGGTTCGTTCGATCCTGACCAACGCCAGGTGACTTTCGAGAACGGCCTCCGCCAGTTTTCTTTCGGCGGTAACCAGCAAGGTATTGGCATCCACCACCTCGATACTACTGGTCATGCCGAACTCAAATTGCCGGGCGACCGCATTCAGGTTTTCTTTGGCAAAGGTTAGCTGATCTGCCAAAGCCGTTATAGTATTTTTACGGGTGATAAAATTAAGATACGCTTCGTCCACTTCAATGGCGATCTGTTTTTTGAAGGCGGAAATTCCAAGTGCGGCCTGCCGGTCTCTGGAAAGACTCTGGTTAAGCTCCGCTCGCCTCAAGCCGCCATCGTAAAGTGAAAATTCCAGGTTAACCCCGGCCCACAGGCGATCTTCAACCGGTGCCAGTTCGTCATGGGAGGCATTCGGATGCGCCCATACACCCTCGATGCCAATCCGTGGCCACCAGGCGCTTTTGGTAAAACGAACCTGGTTCTCGGCAAATATCTTCTCCATTCTCAGCGCATTTAATTCCGCTCGCCGCTGAAATGCTTCTTGTTTAAGGGTGGGCAGATCGAATTCGGGAAAATCCCGGGAAGCAAGATCCGGTGTGTCAAGTTTATAAAGACCCGTCAAGCCGGTGATCCGGGCCAGTACCGACCGGGTATATTCCAGAAGGTTATCGGTTCGTATGCGATCCGACACAGCCCCTGATAATTCAGCACTGGCCCGGAATAGGTCGGTTTTTGTCACGGCACCCATTCTCAACCGTGTCTCCACCGCTTCCTTGTAGGTCTTGAGACGCTCCACATTGGCCGCTACGATTTCTACGGCTTTTTCGGCCTTGAGTACATTATAATAGGCTTCGGCCACACGAATTAAAAGGATTTCCCGTTCGGTAGCCAGATCGAGCCGCTCTTTCTCAATCGAATTTTTACTCATTTCAAGGGCGATCAGCTCTTTACCGTTCAGCGTGAAAGACTGATCCAGCCGTATGCCGTATGTGTTGGACCATGCGGGTTGAACCAGAAGCGCATCCATATATTTTTCGCCACTGTATTGCAAATAGTCCCCGTAGGCGGAAACCCGCGGGATCAGAACCGACAACGCCCGTTCTTTATCCTGCTCGGCCACATAGACAGACTCTTTGGCCAGCTTTACTTCTTCCGAATAACTCAAGGCCATTCGAAAGAGGGCATCAAGCGTGTAGGCAGCGGGTTGACTATCAGCCTGTGAAGCCATCGAAAATAAAAATGAGACTGTTATCAGTAACATTCCGGTTAATCGCCAGAGCGACATCACGCCTCCTCTCTTTTAACTAATCCGGCCTGGGTGCCTGCCTTGACCGGTACCCGGATCGTCTCGATCAGGTTTTTCAGGTAAAAATTGACCTGCCATTTTAAATCGAAGCGACGATTTCCCAGCAGGTTATGCAAAAGCAACCCGTCGATACAGGCGATGATATTGATGGCCATTCGTTCGGCATCCCGGGCGACTTCAGCCTTAAAAATCCCGGTTGAAATGCCATGTAAAATCACATCGGTCAAGATCCGACGAATATCTGCGGTCAATTCGTGGACCAGATCTCCCCGGTGATGAAGCACCCCGGTTTCGACGATCATCTGCTCGTACACTTCGATATACAAACGGTTGATAGTGGGGTCTTGGGTGCTGCCGATATCATTCGCCAACTCCACCGCCACGTAAATTTTTTCTATGGGATCCGTGCGTTTTTCCATCAAAGCGGCCATCCGCCGGCCAATCTGCCCGATCCAGGCCTGGATGGCGGCGATGAAAACGTCGGCTTTGCACTCAAAATATTCGTATAACGTGCTTTTACCCACGCCGGCCGCTTCACTAATCTGCCGCATGCTGGCGACAGCGTATCCCTGTTTGGAAAAAACGCCCAATGCCGCTTCGGCGATTCGCTGTTTTTTTTCTGTCTTGTCGATGATGAGTGGGGACATGGTTTTTCTTCTTTTTACCGACCGATTGATTCGAATATATGTAATTATAAGGAAAAATCAACCTTTTTTATCGACCAATCATTCGGAAATTGGGGGCAGGACCCGTCAATCCCTTTTTCGCAAGGTGTCCCCAAAGGCCGATAGTCGACTTGCAATACCACCAGATAACCGCTATGAAGGCTCTCAGTTTTAACTGCTTAATAAATGGGATTTTAACAACTATGGTTCTGAATATCGTTTTAAATAATGCGCTAAAAACCCAGGTACAGCTCGATCTAGGGGCCGTGGCTGACCTCATCGTGGGAGTTCAGCGGAAATCCGGCGAGATTCCCTGGCATTCAGGCGGTAAAACCGATCCTTGGGACCATGTGGAAGCCGCCATGGGATTGACGGTTGGCGGATATTTCAACGAGGCTCGCAAGGCATACCGGTGGCTGGCTGGCCGGCAGCTTTCAGATGGAAGCTGGTATGCGGCCTATCGAAACGGTATTCCCGAAGACACGACCCGCGATACGAATTTTTGCGCCTATATCGCCGTAGGATTGTACCATTATTACCTGAGTACCGGTGATACGGATTTTCTTGCCCGGATGTGGCCGACCGTTCGGTCGGCCATCGATTTCACTCTCCGCCTGCAGGCACCCGGCGGAGCAGTATACTGGGCCGTCAGCCCGGCCGGGGATATAGATAAGATGGCACTTTTAACCGGATCGAGCGCCATTTATATGAGCCTTAAATGCGCCCTGGCCATCGCCGCCGTAATTCAACGAACCCACCTATCCTTTGGGAAAAGTGGGACTTTGGGCTGGCATCCGGCGTTGGAAAAACTGGCCCGGGCCATTCGACACCGCCCCCATCATTTCAACATGACCAAATCCCGTTTCGCCATGGACTGGTTTTATCCCATCCTGTCCGGTGCTCTCACCGGTGAGGCCGCTCACCGGCGAATCAACCGCTTCTGGAAAAAATTCGTTATCAAGAATGAAGGCGTGCGATGCGTATCGGATAAACCCTGGATCACCGTGGCGGAGACCGCTGAACTGGTATTGGCGCTGGAAGCGCTGGGAAGCCGGGCGCAGGCCCGGGTGGTGTTTGACTGGATCTGCGATCGCCGCTTTTCTGACGGTACCTACTGGTGCGGTTTTAACGTCCCCGAACTGGAAATATGGCCGAAAGAGAGCATGACCTGGACCAATGCCGTGATGTTGTTAGCGGCGGACAGCCTGTATGATTTGACTCCGGCCGGCCGGCTATTCAGGCATCGCTTCTGGGCAGGCGAACCCATCTTCGCACCACAATCCCCCCGGCAACGGCGATCAAGGCGCTGATAAAAAACAAGACAAATACGCTGACATGCGTATAAAGCCAGCCGTTTAAATAAAACCCCACCATCAGTCCCAGCCCATAGGTAACCGAGTTGTTGACCGCCTGACCGAGCGTTTTGCCCTCTTTGGGCGAAAGCTGATCCACATATAGAATACTGGCCATATGGAAAACCCCGTAAGTAAGGGCGTGCAACACCTGAGAAAGTAATATAATCACCGGCGAGATGGCCCAATAGAGAATCAGCCACCTGAGTATTGCTGCCCCAAAAGCGAACAGCATCATATTTTCCGGTGAAAATCGACGAAACAATCCGGCCGACGCAACCATAACGAAGATTTCGGCCGTGGAGGCCAAGGCCCAGGCTATCCCGATAAACATTCCACTAAAACCGAGATTTTCTAAATGAATAGAGAAAAAACCATAATAAGCACCATGGCTGACCAGCATTAAAAAAGCACACACCAGGAAGGCGGTGAAGCGGCCGGTGAAAAGGACCCGTATCCCGGCCAGGGAAACGGTTGGCGGTTGGCTTTTAATCGGCGGCAAGGCAGTCGCTATAATGGCCTGGGCGGTCGAGCCGGCCAGCACCAGCCCCAGAATAATCTCCACGCCAAATAAATCGATGACCCGCCCCAAAACGAGGACCACCAAGATAAAGCTAATCGACCCCCAGACCCTCGTATGACCGTAACGGGGTTTTTCGCCGGCCAGGGCATCCATGGTGGCCGCTTCCAGAAGAGAAATGATGGGTGTAAAAAATATCCCGTAAACCAGCGTGATAACCACCATGGGACCAAAATCGGTAGTAAAAAAGTATCCGATCCAGACCACGGTTCCGATGAAATTACAGGCCACATAAATCGGTTTTCGAACCTGAAACCGATCTGACAGCATCCCCCAAAGGATCGGAAACAGGACGATGGCAAAGGATCGCAACGCCGACAGCACACCGATCTGATAACCGGAAAAGCCGATATGGTATAAATACAGATTAAAATAGGGGAGCACCGCCCCCATCACGGCAAAGTAAAGAAAATACTGGGAGCGGATGATGGTCAGCGGGGAACTTAAGGAGCCATTTGAAAAACGTCCCCTTTCATCCAATTTCGGCGTCAGACCCAAAGTTTAATCCTAAAAATATTCCATATATTTACCCCAAGGGCACTTCCTGCGGGGCGCACCCCAAGGGCACTTCCTGCGGGGCGTCTGCGGTTAATTTTTTTGTATTCTTTGAACCTAAATGAGTTTGAAGATTTTCAAATGGTGCCATTTTCATTAACGAATTTTCCTGACTTTGCTGGTAGTCCGTATCGAAGCAGGAGGTGGAATAACATCCATCCTTGTATATCAGAGATGGGATACCGATATCCAGCCTGAATTTATGAATCGGGCATTTGTCGATTGGACTGACCAAAGGCAACAGCGTTTGCTTGAAAGATCTTTTGAAATGATTTAAGCCTTGTGATATGGTATATTCGATTTTCTTATTGGTATATCCCATCCAAATAAACGGCTTCAGTATTCGATCAATGCTGACAAATGGCCAATCATTTGACACGATCCCATCTGGCGTGGCAGGAGGCAAGGGATGCACTATGTCATTATCGGTAACGGCATTGCCGGTGTTTGCGCCGCCGAGGCGATCCGCGAAATCGATACCAAATCAGAAATTTCGATGGTGGGAGACGAGACCCATCCACCCTATGGCCGGCCGGTAATCAGCCATGTGCTGGATGGATCGGTTCCTTATGATAAACTGGCCATCCGTTCGGCCAACTTTTATGAGAAGCTGTCCATTAAGCCTGTTCTGGGCGAACGAGTTACCCGGCTGAACATAAGCAGCAAAGAGATCCGAATCGGTGCAGACCTGTGGATCGCTGGGCATCCCGCCGGTGCTGCATGTGGGCAGCTGTGTCGATAATGTGCGTATTTTGGTGCTGGTATCGGCCCTGGCCGATGCCCTCGGTGTAGACATCAGCGATCTGCCTGTGGCCGGATCCGCGCCGGAGTGGTATTCGGAAAAAGCGGTAACGATTGCCACGTATTTTGTCGCCTCGGTTGTCACCACCGTATTGGGCCCCATGCCACCGGTCACCGGCAGCATGAACGTGGTCAAATTACTGACCGAGGGGCTAACCGATGTGGTGGGTGCTACCTTTGCCGTGGAGCCGGATCCGGAAAAGGCTGCCCTGGTCATCCGACGTCACATTGAAGATAAACGAAAAGGGCTCGGCTTGGCGACCGTGGATGTACCATCAGGTTAGGTTTAGATGTGGCACTGAAATCTAATGTTACAGAGAGATAAATAAATACGGTGACAACCAACAACATTAAGCAAAGAACCCAGACCCTTGTGGCCGTGGCCATGGGACGCGAGCCGGCCGACCTGGTCATCCAAAACGGGCAATGGGTATGTGTTCAATCTGGCGAAATCATCCCCACCACGGATATCGCCGTCAAGGGACGACGGATTGCGTATGTGGGACCGGATGCTTCGCATGCAATCGGCAATGCCACCCGCGTCATCGATGCCGGCGGATATTACCTGGTGCCCGGGCTGCTGGATGCGCATATGCACATTGAGTCTGGGATGATTACGGTAACCGAGTTTGTGCGCGCTGTGGCCGTTCTGGGCACCACTGGGATGTTCGTCGATCCTCATGAAATAGCCAATGTTTTCGGCTTGAAGGGGGTTCGATTGATGGTGGATGAGGCTGCCGTTCAGCCCATCCATGTGTGGGTCCAGATGCCTTCGTGTGTCCCCTCGGCGCCGGGCCTGGAAACGCCTGGCGCAATCATTGGACCGGATGAGGTCGCCAAAGCCATGGCCTGGGATGGTATCGTCGGTCTGGGAGAAATGATGAACTTTCCTGGCGTGTTCAACGGGGATGAAAAAATGCATGCCGAAATGGCTAAAACCCGTCAGGCCGGAAAAGTGATCGGCGGTCATTATGCTGCTCCGGACTTGGGCCTCCCCTTCCACGGTTACGCGGCCGGAGGCCCCGAAGATGATCATGAAGGCACACGCCTGGAAGACGCGATCACCCGGGTTCGCCAGGGAATGAAACCGATGCTGCGCTTGGGTTCCGGCTGGCATGACGTGGCCATCCAGGTGCGCGCCATTACCGAAAAGGGTTTGGACTCCAGGCACTTTATCCTCTGCACCGATGATACCCACGCTGAAACCCTGGTCACCGAGGGTCATATGGATCGCGTCGTACGCCATGCCATCGCCCGGGGGCTTAAACCCATCACGGCCATCCAGATGGCTACCCTGAATACCGCCACCCATTTTGGACTGGCGCGCGATGTGGGCCTGCTCGCCCCGGGACGCTACGCCGATATCCTTATGGTACCGGATCTATCTGAATTTTCAGCTGAAACCGTTATTGCCAGAGGCCGGATCATCGCCGAAAAAGGACAACTTGCCATCGATCTGCCTCATTACACCTATCCCGATTGGGCAACGAATTCGGTTCATCTGACCCGGGAGATAACGGCCTCGGATTTTTGTCTGCCGGCTCCGGAAGACGGCCGATACACGGCCAATGTGATTGGTGTAGTGGAAAATCAGGCCCCCACCCGGCACTTGCGAATAGAAGTCACTGCCGAAGATGGTGAAGTAGCCGGGGACATTAAGCGGGATCTGGCCAAAATCGCCCTGGTGGCGCGCCACGCGAACACCGACGGTGTCCGGGTCGGGTTGGCGCAGGGATTTGGCTTAACTGAGCCGTGTGCCATTGGCACGACCGTGGCGCACGACTGTCATCATATGTTAGTGGTAGGGACCAGCGAAACCGATATGGCCAAAGTGGCCAATAAACTGGCCGCGGTGGGCGGCGGCCAGGCGGTTTCCCGGAATGGTGAAATTATCGGCCTGGTGGAATTGCCCATTGCCGGCTTGATGTCCAGCGAACAGGCGCCGATAGTAGCAAAGAAAGCCGTTTCCATCCTGGAGGGATTCCGGCTTTGCGGGTGCCGGTTAAACAATCCCAATATGCAACTGAGCTTGCTGGCGCTGGTAGTGATCCCGGAACTGCGCCTCTCGGATCTCGGGCTGGTGGATGTCAACCAGTTCGATTTTATCCCGGTGTTGGAGCAATAATGCGAGACCTTTGAAAATACGAAATGCGCAAAATCCGCGAATGGGGTTAGGGTGACGATTCTTTCCACCATTTTCGCGTCGCTCACGGTTTTCGTAGTTTCAAAGGTCTCGGTTACATCTCGTCACCGCGCAATAGCTGCCTGATCCGTTCGCTTAAAAACATGATGGACTCGACATCGAGATGTTCGACAATGGTTTCATCGAAAAGAAGTTTGACTTCGGCATCAAACCCGTCGGCGGGATCGGCGTCCCAGAACAGGAGCATAACCGGAATTCGAGGTAGCGGAAGAAGGTAAGCGGCCACATCCGCGGTGGGAAATGTTTCGGAGTGATCCCTAGCGCCTATGGCTGTGGCTGCTCTTTTCAATTCATCGGGGCGACCGGCAAAACGTTCCAAAAGCGGTGCTTCCACATGGGCTTTCATGGACTTCATCTTGGAGATGGTGTTTGGAATCGCCTCCAACCCCTTCCAGTTGCCGGTAGGAAGTGCGTAGCCGCCTTGGGCCATGTGGTTGTAGACAAATACCTGCTCCCAACGGTTTAGATCCGTGCCGTCTTTTTTTTGAATCTTCTCTGTTCGAATAATGATCGAATCGTTAAAATACGGCAGCTCCAGGTACACGCCGGCATTATCCTCATTGAGTATGCCACCGATTCGTACGGGAAGGTCATTGATATTCATGGAAGCGGCTCGCTCTTTGGCCCACACAAGGGCATCGGCAGCCATGTCCTTCTTGGTCCATTTGCCGTCGGCATGTTGCTTATCCAATTCGGCCTGGGCTTTGCTTAATACGGCCAATTCGATATACGGACATTTTTTCAGTGGTAATTTCTCCGAAACCACCATACCGGCAAAAGCCAGGCAGGTGGGATAGCCACAATCACCGCAATTGGTTTTGGGTAGAATTTTTTTATAGAGGTCGACGACCGAAAGGGGCATGGGAGATCCTTGATCAGTCACCCGGTCTACCGGTCAGCCAGTCGGCAGTGTTTTCGCCTGCTTTTAGCAGACGTGTACTGGCAGACTGGCAAACTGGCGATTGGCCGACTTTAAAACGGAATATCGTCTTCCGGCTCGTTTTGATCAGACGGTCGACCGGGCATTCCCTGGGGTTGGTATTGATCGGCATCGCGGTTGCCCAGGCCTGATTCCCTGGAACCGAGCATCTGCATCTCCCGGGCGACGATTTCGGTCGTCCAGCGACGGTTGCCGTCCTTATCTTCCCATTCGCGGGTTTGCAAACGACCCTCGATGTAAACTTGTTTTCCCTTGGACAGGTATTCCCCGCAGATTTCCCCAAGACGCCTGAACGCGACAATGCGGTGCCACTCGGTCTGGGATTTCTCCTCCCCGGTTCCGCGGTCTTTCCATTTTCGGGTCGTCGCGATGCTGAAATTGGCCACTGCCGTACCGTCCTGAAGGTAGCGAATCTCAGGATCCTTGCCCAAATTACCCACCAGAATCACCTTGTTAACGGCTGCCATGTAATACCTCCTATTCCTTATAGATATAGAAAAATTACCAGAAAGTTTAAACTTATCGTCAGAATCTATTTTTTATAGAACCATCCCGGTCATGTCAATCGGTACTGCCGTCAGGCATTATCCGCCCGCCACTCCAGCGTAATTTGGTTTTCAGCACGTCAAAATAGGATTGGTCCGGAATGCCGATCATTTGAACGGGATGGCTGCTTTTGGTGACAATAATCGTGTCGCGTTGGTCGATGCCCAGACCCAATTGACCATCCAGGGTAAGAGCGATGTCTTCGGCGCTTTTTTCCAGCCGAATTTTTATGGCTACATTATCCGGGGCAATGAGCGGTCGGTTGGTCAGCGTAAAGGGGCAGATGGGGGTCATGATAATCCCAGGAACATGGGGATGGATGATAGGGCCGCCGGCCGCCAGGGAATAAGCGGTCGAACCGGTGGGCGTGGCCACGATCAGGCCGTCGGCCCGGTAAGTCGTCAGATACTGGTCATCGATATAGGTAATAATATCGGCCAGTCGAGCCAGGGCTCCCCGGTTAATGACCACGTCATTTAGCACGGTTTCATTTAAAATTTCCTTATCATCCCTAAAAACCCGAACCCCCAGGCGCATTCGTGGTTGAATGTTCAATTGGTTATCCAAAACCGCCCGCGCGACCGGATAGAGGTTTTCCGCCGTGGTTTCAGCCAGAAATCCAAGATCACCGAATTTGACGCCGATAACCGGAATAGATTGATCACCGATCCACCGGACCGCACTTAAAAATGTTCCATCGCCACCCAGGACAAACACGCAAAACAGGTCTGGGGGCGCTTTGGCCGTTGCGGCATCCTCACGGCATACGGATCCTGCCACGCCCGGGCTGGAAGGCTTTTTGCGTACAACAACCATCGCCTTGTCCGCCAGCCACCTTGTAAATTCGTTCGCCGTTTTTTCCGCCCGTAAATCCGGTTTAACAACCAGTCCGACCTTTTTCACGGCTTTGGTATCCTCCTGTTTAGGGACTGAATCGAATCGATTATGACAAACGCAATTGTGAACGGCAAGGATTTAATTTTAGAATGAAAGCTAAAGGGGTCAAACCCCGTTCCTAAACACAAAAGCCACTTTTCCTTGACAATTCAATCGCTATTTTTCTATAATTAAAGTCCACCCATTTATTGTTATTTTAAAGATGGGCACCTGGTGACGTTTCCAATTCAGAAATGAGGATTTTTGCCCAAGGTAAAGGAAATCAAGGGATTGCGCGGAGGCATACGGTGGTATGCCGCACAAGCGATCCCGCCGATTGACGCCGAGATTGGGCAAAAAGGCCATTTCTGGATGGAAACTAATTATATGATCTACATAACAATCTTAACTTGGGTGGGTCGAATTCAACACATCCGGCAAGCAGTAACCACTTGAATGAAGTTCCAGAAAATCCGCAGGGGAAAGGTTCCATCACTACAAATTTCTACCCAAATCTGAAAGGAGGCGCAAATGAAAAATAGACTGATGTATTGTATTACCTTGACCGTTATGATCGCCCTTTTAATTCCAGGTGTCACAATCGCTAAACCATTTAAAATCGGGGTGACGACGATTGTTTCCCATCCCGCTCTGGAGGCCGATCAGAAAGGCTTTGAAAAAGCGCTGGCCGACGCTGGCGTTGAAGCGATGTACGATTATCAAAATGCTCAGGGCGAAATGTCCAATGCGCAAGCCATTGCCCAGAAATTCGACGCCGACAAAGTCGACCTGGTTCATGCCATTGCCACGCCGACGGCCCAGGCAGCCGTCAAAGTCATAAAAAAGATCCCCGTGGTATACTCTTCGGTGACTGACCCGGTCGATGCCGGATTGGTAAAAACCATGGATGCCGCCGGTGCGAACGTCACCGGTGTTTCCGATGCCTGGCCCATCGATCGTCAAATAGATCTATACCACGAGATGTTGCCGTCTGCCAAAAAGTGGGGAACGATTTACAATGCCGGCGACGCCAACTCGGTTCAAAGCATCAACTGGACCCGTGAAGCAATGAAAAAGCGCGGCCTGGAAATTGTTGAGGTGACGATATCCAATTCCAGTGAGGTATACACGGCGGCACAGTCATTAATCGGACGCGTGGACGCTATCTACATTACTTCCGACAACATGGTCGCGTCCGCCTTTGGATCGATCACCAAGGTCTGCGACGGTAATAAAATTCCGTTATTTGTCGGGAACACGGATCAGGTTCCCCAGGGAGCCATTGCCGCGCTCGGTTTTGATTATTTTGCCGTCGGCTACGCGGCGGGTAAAAAAGCCGCGATGATTTTAAAGGATGGTAAGAATCCCGGAAGTATTCCTTCCGGTCTGACTGAGGACCTGAAGCTTCATCTAAATCCCAAAGCGGCTGAAAAACAAGGGATGAAGCTTGATAAAAAATATATCGATAAAGCCGATAAAAAAATTGAGTAAGCGAAATGCTTAAAATTACGCCCGCAGCCTTTTCCCGCTGTGGGCGTAACTTCATTAAAATGATGACACGGACATGATTCTTTTCAGTATCTTGCCGATCAGCTTACAGCAGGGCCTGGCGTATGCCCTGGTCGCCCTTGGCATCGCGCTTACGTTCAGAGTTCTCGCCTTTCCAGATTTAACCGTCGACGGAAGTTTCCCATTGGGCGGGGCGGTCGCGGCCCGCCTGATTGTTCAGGGTGTGGATCCGACCCTGGCGACCGTGGCAGCCCTGGTTGTCGGCTTCATTGCCGGTTGTCTCACCGGCATTCTTAATACGCGTCTAAAAATCAACAGCCTTTTGGCGGGTATTTTGATGATGACGATTCTCTATTCGGTTAATTTGAGAATCATGGGCCGTGCCAATATTCAGCTCCTGTACCGACCGACCGTTTTTACCTCCATGGAAAATTTGGATATGCCTCGCTTTATCCCGATTATTATTTTTTTCTTGCTGATCACCGTGGTGGTAAAAATTTTGGTCGACCTTTTCTTACATACCGAATATGGCATGGCCTTAAGAGCTACAGGGGATAATGAGAACATGATTCGTTCCCTGGGAGTGAATACCGACAATGCCACCGTATTCGGTCTGGGACTTTCCAATGCACTGGTGGCGCTATCCGGTGCCCTGGTTGCTCAAGATCAGGGTTTTTCCGATGTGGGCATGGGAATCGGCATGATTGTCGCCGGGCTGGCCTCCATCATCATTGGTGAAGCCATTATCAAACCGAAAACCGTCTTTCGTCTGACCCTGGCGGCGGTGTTCGGATCATTGATGTACCGCTTTATAATCTCCATGGGATTGCGGCTCGGCCTGGCTCCTACCGATTTAAAAATGGCCACCGGATTCATGGTGATTCTGGCGCTGGGTGTTCCGGCGTTTAAGAAAACGCGTGAAGGAAAAATCCATTTAAGAGGGGTGTAGGCTTGGGAGAAATAATGCTTGCCTTTGAAGGGATTACCAAAATCTTCAATCAAGGCACCCAGGATGAAAAGCGCGCCCTCAATCAGATCGACCTCGAAGTTGACGCCGGGGATTTCATTACCATTATCGGTTCCAATGGCGCCGGAAAATCGACACTCCTAAACGTTATTGCCGGAACCTACCAGCCGGAAGAAGGCCGTCTCATCATCGATCAGCAGGACGTCACCAAAACCCCGGATTACAAAATGGCCGCCTATATTTCGCGCGTCTTCCAAAGCCCCACCATGGGCACGGCCGGAGAAATGACCATTGCGGAAAATCTCAGCCTGGCCGATTGCCGAGGGAAAAAGCGCGGGCTGAAATGGGGTGTCACCCGGGCCCGAAAAAAACGGTATGGCGAGCTGCTGAAGGTATTGGAGTTGGGCTTGGAAGACCGGCTGAATCAGTCGGTTGGGCTTCTTTCCGGTGGCCAGCGTCAATCCCTGACCCTGCTGATGGCGACCCTTTCACTTCCGAAACTTCTGCTCTTGGACGAACACACGGCCGCCCTGGACCCACGAACAGCCGCAAAAGTGTCCGAATTGACCAACCGGATGGTTAAGGAAAATAATCTGACCACCTTAATGGTTACCCACAATATGAAACAGGCGATCCGTTGCGGCAACCGCATGATCATGCTTCATGAGGGTAAGGTCCAGTTCGATATCGAAGGAAAAGATAAAGAAAATCTGACGGTTGAAGAGGTTGTCAAACGTTTTGGGTCCAAACTCAAAGACGAATCGCTTTTGTCTTAAATTTTACCTGATCGGAAACCCCATTCGAATATGCGTGTCGTGAATGATGGATTGTCTGTCGTGCCACCACGAATTCATATCAAATATTAGATATTGCAGAGCCGCATCCCCCTTTTTTTGTTATCACTATTTTGATATAAATTGAATGCGGAGATCGAAAAACACCATATATTGCAAAAAATTCTTTATCGCACACAATTTCGATTTTTATTGGCTTATCCGCTCTTATAAAGAACTTCTTATATCAGATCTGAAAGGAGCTAAAAAATGGCAAATAGTAAAGTTCGGCAATTCAAATGGAACGATATGCCTAAAGAGAAGTTAAGCGATCTTATTGACCGGCGAATTATCACCGGTGAAAAGGTGATGCTCACGCATGTCTATTTAAAAAAAGGTGCCTTGGTGCCGATGCATGCCCATGCCAATGAACAAATTACGTATGTCTTGGAGGGAAAACTCAAGTTCTGGATAGAAAACGAGGACGCCGACCCTATCACGCTCGGCCCCGGGGAAGTACTGACCTTGCCCTCGAATATTTCCCATAAGGCCGAGGCGCTTGAGGATACTTTGGACGTGGACATTTTTGCGCCACCCAGGGAGGACTGGTTGAAAAAGGAAGATGATTATTTGAGGGGATAAAATGGACTTAGGCCTTGCCAACAAAATCGCTCTGGTTTGCGGGTCAAGCAAGGGTTTGGGCAAAGCAACGGCCAAAAGCCTTGCTCAGGAAGGCGCCGCCGTCATCTTGTGCTCGTCTAATCCCGATAACCTGCTGAAGGCTAAACAGGATATTCAGGCGGTGGCTATAACCGAAGTGAAGACGATTTCCGCGAACCTGTCTCAACCTGACGATGTGGACAGACTCGTTGAAATGCTGTTCGAACAATGTGACCACCTGGATATATTGGTCAATAATACCGGTGGACCCCGTCCCGGCAAATTTGACGAGTTGAACGTCGGTGACTGGCGAGAAGCCTATGAAGCTATGTTTATCAGCGCTGTGAGGTTGACCAAAAGCGTTTTGCCGGGAATGAAATCACAGCGATGGGGACGAATATTGAACATTACCTCCATTGCCGTGAAACAACCCGTGGAAAACCTGGTTCTTTCCAATAGCATCAGAGCGGGGATTACCGGCTTTGCTCGAACACTGGCCAACGAAGTGGCCCCGTTTGGTATTACCGTAAATAACATTTTACCTGGGTTTACCCGAACGGAACGGTTGGTAAGTCTGGCTGAAGACACGGCCAGGCGAAATGGAATCTCTGTGGACGAAGCCTACCAAACCTGGACAAAAGACATCCCTATGGATCGGCTGGGCGAGCCGGAGGAGTTCGGGAATGTGGTAACGTTTCTGGCTTCTGAAAAGGCTTCATATGTGACGGGTACGTCGATTACCGTTGATGGCGGTTGGGTAAGAAGTTTGATTTGAATAAGCATTAAAAAAAATCGACAAGGTACTTGCTGATTGAATATTCTATGCCCGTGACGTTTGTTATAGGATCCTAAGGTAGAGAGGTTATAAAGGTTGACGCGGAGTTCTTAAAAACGAACCAAAATATTAAGGAGGAATTATGAAAAGCAGAAGCCTGGTCATGATCTTTGCTGTTATTACTTTAATTCACCTGGGTCTGTTTGTGTCGCCTGCGGTCAGTGGTGACACGAATCTCTGGGACATTTATGAAAAAACCTTAAAGAAGGCAAAATATGTTGATCTTACCCATGCCTTCAAACCCTTACAACCTGTCTGGCCAGGTTTTGGTAACGCTACATTCGGACCAGCCGTAGCCGGTCAAAGCTTCGAAGGATATTGTAAAAAAGGAGACCCCTTTGATTACGATAAACACGGTTTCGTCGCAAGCGCGTATGTGTTGCTCACGGATCAGTACGGAACGCAGCTTGACCCACCTGCCCACTTCTACAAATTCGGGGCCACCATCAGCGATCTTCCGGCCACCTATTCCGTTCGACCACTCGTTGTCATCAATATTTCAAGCAAAGTTAAAACCGATCCCGGGTATCATGCCACGCTCGAAGATATAAAGGCGTGGGAAGAAAAGAACGGTAAAATACCCGAAGGCGCGGTTGTCGCGATTCGTTCGGACTGGCATAAAAAATGGGACGAAGTGGAACGTTTCGCCCAAAAACCATTTCCCGGAACAAAGCTGGATGCGCTTAAATTTCTCCACCTTGAAAGAAAAATTCTCTTTCATGGGCATGAACCTTTAGATACCGATACGACACCCAACCTAGAAGGAGAAACGTGGTTGCTGAAAAATAATTTTTGCCAGGCCGAAGGGATGATGAACCTGGACAAGGTTCCCGAATCGGGAGCTCTCATTCTCATCGGTTTTGCAAAACCCTTAGGGGGTACCGGTGGCTACGCTCGCTACGTGGCCATCTGCCCTCCGGAATGGAAGTACGGCACTTCTATTGAAGAAGTTCCAGGGGCACCCCTTCCAAAACAGCCCCATCCAAACAAAAGGGACAAAGACGGTGTGCTCAGACCGACACCGCCGGGAAACTAACAGAAACCAATATTTGTCTTAGATTTTACTTGACCGGAAACACTATTTTACATATTATAATTGTTAGGAGAATAACCTTCAACAGACAAATTAGGGGGAATGGTATGAAAAACAAAAGAAATTTTCTGATCATCGGACTGGCATTGTGTTTCGCAATCATCTTTGGCATGACCACCACGGTGATGGCGGCGGACACGATTAGAATCGGCGTCGCCTCACCCTTTACAGGCGATCTGGCCGGCTATGGCGATAATATCAAAGCGGGCGTCAGTCTGAAACTAAAAGAGATCAATGATGCCGGCGGAATCAACGGCAAGAAGGTTGAGCTTGTATGGGGTGACGATCTGTGCGCGCCCAAGGAAGCCGGCACGGTCGCATCTAAGTTTGCGGCGGACAAAAGCATCGTCGCGGTCATCGGGCATCTTTGCTCTTCGGCCACTCTGGCTGCCATGCCGATCTATGTGCGCGCCGGAATGCCGACCATCTCGCCTACTTCCACCAACCCCACCATCGGTGACGTGGGCAAAGGTTGGTTTTTCCGCAATTGCTATACGGACGATTTTCAGGGGAAATATCTGGCCAAAGAGGTTGTACCGAAGCTGCTGGGCAAAAAGAAAGTGGCCATTTTCTATGAAAATAACGATTATGCCATCGGCCTGAAGGATTCGTTTGTGGCCGGCGCCAAGGAAAGCGGTCTTGAAGTCACCGGCGCCGAGGCCTATGTAGCTAAAACCACTGACTTTACCCCCCAGCTGACCAAGCTGCTAACCGCCAAGCCCGAGGCGATTTTTCTGTGCGGCTACCATCCGGAAGGTGCCCTGATCGCTGGCCAGGCTCGTAAGCTGGGCTTCGACGGCCCGCTTTTTGGTGCCGATGGTATCGACAACGCCGACTATATCAAGATCGGCGGCGAAGCAACCAATAATACCTATTGCACCGTCCCCTTTCTGGCGGAATCAGCCGGACCGGCGGGTCAGGCTTTTGCGAAAAGCTTCCAAGAAACGGCTGGTCGCGATGTGGACTGGATGAGCGCCAATGCGTATGACTGCCTGGGCATCCTGGCTGATGTGATTGCCAAAACCGGACCGGATCGAAAAAAGATCCGCGATGGCCTGGCAGCGATGAACTCCGAGGCCACTGGATACAAAGGTGTGACCGGTATGACTTTCTTTAATGAGAAAGGCGATTGCGCCAAACCGGCCTTTGTTAAAATGGTCAAAGACGGCAAGTTTGTCCCAGCCCAATAGTTTAATTTTACAATCTGGATAAAAATCTACGTGCCGGAGCCTTCGGGTTCCGGCACCTTTCCATGTATGCGTGGAGGCTTTTTTGTTTCTACAGCAGCTTGTCAATGGACTGATCATTGGCGGCATCTACGCCATGATCGCCGTGGGCTATACCATGATCTACGGCGTCGTCCAACTGATCAACTTCGCCCATGGTGAAATTTACATGTTGGGCGCCTTTTTTGCTGTTACCTTCATCTCTTTTCTGGGCCTTCCTTTTTATGTTGCTTTTCTTCTTGCCATGATTTGCTGTGCCATCTGTGGTATGTTGCTAGATGTCGTCGCCTATCGTCCCTTGAGAAACTCACCTCGATTGGCGGCACTGATTACCGCCATCGGTATGTCGATTTTTCTTCAAAACCTGGCCATGATCATCTGGGGATCCCGGCCCAAGCCTTTTCCCCACGGAGCCGTCCCGGCCTATTTTGAAAAAACGGCGGTTACTTTTGGGGGTGTCAACCTATCCTGGTTTCATCTCTTTATCTTCGGCTTAACCATGGCCATGATGATCGGGCTTAATCTGATTATTAAAAAAACACGCTGGGGCAAAGCCATGCGGGCCGTCGCCCAGAACAAGACAATGGCCGCCCTGGCCGGAATCAACGTGAACCGGGTGATCACCTACACATTTGCCCTGGCCGGCGCTTTGGGCGGAATGGCCGGAATCCTGGTGAGCGCCTATTACAATTCGCTCTATCCAACCATGGGCTACGTCGCCGGGGTCAAAGCGTTTGCCGCGGCCGTGCTGGGAGGCATCGGTTCGGTACCCGGCGCCATGCTTGGCGGTGTTGTGCTGGGAGTAGCCGAGGCCCTCGGGGCGGGATACTTGAGTTCACTGTACCGGGACGGCATCTCCTATGCCGTCATGATTATCGTTATCATTTTTATACCCGCCGGCCTGTTTGGAAAACTCATCAAGGAAACCAAAAAGAGCATGTGACCCCAAAAGAGTCTGTGATATGGGTAAGTTGAACCCCCAAAATCTAAGCCGTGGTGACAAGATCAGAATCGGGCTGCTAATCCTGGTCTTGATCCTGCCGTTTTTTCCCTTCATCTCCGACTATATGCTCCACATCATTATCCTAATTTTTCTCTATATGATTCTGGCCCTTGGGTTAAATATCGTCCCCGGCTTCAATGGCCTTCTTGACCTCGGTTACGTCGGTTTTTATGGGATTGGGGCGTATACGTCCGGGCTGCTCACATTTCACTTCGGCCTATCCTACTGGGTGATCATCCCCCTGGCATTTATGAATGGGGCCATATGGGGTATCCTTTTGGGCGCTCCCACCCTCCGGCTGACCGGTGATTATTTTGCCATTGTGACCTTCGGCTTTTCCGAGCTGGTGGTGCTTTTTCTGACCAATGAGATCTGGCTCACGCGCGGTCCCTTGGGACTGCCCGGTATCGCGCCACCATCCATTGATCTTTCGTTATTCGGAGGTCCCAAGTGGGAATTCGTCGGTGAGTTGCCCTATTATTATCTGGCCATTGTCATGGTTCTCATCACCGTCTTTGTCATGCACCGTATCCAGGATTCCAGATTAGGTCGGGCCTGGTTTGCCATCCGCGACGACGAAACAGCCGCCGTCTCGTGTGGCATTAACCTTTTGAATTATAAGGTCATCGCATTTGCGATCAGCGCCGCTTTTGGGGCCGTGGGGGGTAGCTTCTTTGCCCGATGGGTGACGTTTCTCTCCCCCGATATGTTTAAGTTCTGGGAATCATTTTTGGTATTATGCATGATTGTACTCGGCGGCATGGGCAACATCTGGGGCGTGATGATCGGCGCCGTGGTGCTGGTCTCTTTAAGTGAAGTTCTGCGGGAACTGCTGCCATTGCTTGGACTTCCCGTCAATGTCCGGTTTTTAGCCTTTGGATTGATTATGGTGCTCATGATGCGTTTTCGTCCCGCCGGTCTCATGCCCATTCCCGCTGTCGCAGCTAAGATGAAAGCAGGACAAGTAAAAAGAAAGCGGGGGCCGGCGACGGCCGAATTAAAAACCGGATTAAAAAAATGACCCCGATTTTGGATATTAAAAATCTGTCTAAAAATTTCGGCGGTTTGAAGGCGCTTCAAGACATTTCCTTTCGGATTGATCCCGGAGAGATTATCGGTCTGATCGGGCCCAATGGCGCCGGGAAGACAACCCTTTTCAATTGTGTCGCCGGCGTGGAAAAGCCAACCCAGGGCCAGATTATCTTCAGCCATAAAAATAGCTCAATTTCGGTTGGTGGTAAAAAGCCTGAGAAGATCACTTCTTTCGGGATCGCGCGAACATTTCAGAATATCAGGCTGTTCGACAATCTCACCGTATTGGACAACGTTAAAATCGGTCGCCACTGCCGCTTTAAATCCACTTTTTTCGGTGCGGTGGCCAGAACACGTGGGCAGCAGGTAGAAGAGAAGGCCATTACCGAAAGCTCCCAGCAATACCTTGAGTTCGTCGGACTGAAAGGCCGGGGCGAAGAGATCGCCAGTTCCATGCCTTACGGAGACCAGCGTCGTCTGGAAATCGCCCGGGCACTGGCCACTGAACCGCAACTGCTGATGCTCGACGAACCGGCAGCCGGCATGAACCCCATGGAATCCCGTGACCTGATGGTACTCATCCAGCGTATTCGGGAAAAGGGGGTTACGATTCTGCTCATCGAACACGACATGAAAGTCGTCATGGGTGTTTGTGATCGTGTGGTGGTCATCAATCATGGCGAATGGCTGACCGAAGGAAAACCGAAAGATGTTCAAAATGATCCCAAGGTAATCGAAGCCTACCTGGGTTCCGGGGCCGCCAATGCTGCTTAAGCTGGATAATGTTAAAACCTACTACGGCAATATTCGTGCCCTCAAAGGAATCTCCATCGAAGTAGACGAAGGAGAAATTGTCTGTCTCATCGGTGCCAACGGCGCGGGAAAATCAACCAGCCTGATGACCATCAGCGGTGTACTCACACCGGTTGAGGGAGAAGTTATCTACCAGGATCAACCCATTACCGCCATGCGACCGGATAGTATTGTCCAAAAAGGGATATGCCAGGTTCCGGAAGGGCGGATGATATTTCCCCTGTTAACGGTCAGTGAAAATCTGGATCTGGGTGCTTATCTGCGCAGAGATAAGGATGGTGTTCGCGCGGATCTTGACCGTATTTTTACACTATTTCCGGTTTTAGCGGATCGCCGCAATCAGCACGGAGGGACATTATCAGGCGGGGAGCAGCAAATGCTGGCCATCGGCCGGGCGCTTATGGCCCGGCCTAAGCTGTTGTTGCTCGATGAGCCTTCACTCGGTCTCGCACCCATCATCGTGGATGCCATTTTCGATATTATCCGTCAAATCAACCGGGACGGTACGACCATTCTACTCGTCGAGCAGAATGCTCAGGTTGCCCTTCAATTTTCCCATCGCGGGTACGTCCTTGAGACCGGCGAGATTGCCCTGACCGGGCCTGCTCAAGAACTACTCAAAAACGAAGATGTCCGAAAGGCCTATTTAGGCGAGTAGATCGTTTCCCACATTTTTGACCCAATTCCATCCTTGAACATGCCGTTCATCGATTATGCCATAACCAAAATTTGGAAAAACGTGGCAGAGATATTAACCGCTTAAAGATTATGAGAAGTTGAACGGCAATGATGGCGGCGGCGAGTCTCGGCACGCACAGCCAGAATAGGCCAAGACCCAGGGATAGAAACAGCGCGGGATCCTCGATCATGGCATGATTGATGCCGATGGAAAGGTGTAGGCGTTCGAGTTCGTCTTTTGAAAGATTACCTTCCTTTGCTTCCTCCACGATAACCGCAGCGCCGTATGTCAACCCGAAGATGGTGGCGGTGAGCCACAGAAAGCCGGTCTGTTTGCCAAGACCGAGTACCTTTAATACGGGCGCCATCACCCGGACGATACGATCGATGAGGTTGTAACTTTTCATGATTTCAAGCATGACCATAAGCGTCATGATGATGACCCATATTTTACCGGATAGAACCAAGGTCGCTGCTGTCCATGTCTTTAGCATCGAAAAAAACGGTACCTGGATTAAAACCGGGGCATCCGTTAGGGCACTCTTTGCGGTTTCATTATTCATAAACCGGGAAACGACCATCACCGCTATAATCGAGGCTATCAGGCGGAAGAGCGTCGCCTTTAAAAAGGGGAGTCCGGATTTACTTTGAATCACACCTTCCTGAATCAGGTTGTGTGAAATGAGCAGGAAAACGGCCAGAAGGGTCATTTGGCCTATTGTCAGTGGCAGCGGCGCCATGGCTGCAATGGCGCCGTATATTCCAGTCAGTAATCCTGCTATCAGAGGGAGTGCCGCCATGGGGGGCAAGCCGATCATTCCCATGACAGGTTCCAATATAAAATCTAACCTGTTTATCCAGCCGGACCAGGCAAGCAGGGAGGTCAAAATAGAAATGGGCACAAGGATCTTCAGCATCCATACAAACCCGCTCCATCCCTTTGCGAGTCCGGAGGTCAGGCTGAGCCGCAATTTGTTGTTCGTATTTTGCATACTTTCTTATAGTCCAGCCAGGCTGGGTTTTCATAATTTAAAAAAGTCATTTGTATCACGGAAGCCGAGCGGTGGATACATGATATTGTGGTATCTTACCCTAAAACCGAAAAGCTGCTTTCCATGTTAATCTCCCGCAATCGGGAATAAAATGCCAGGTTAATGCTTCGACCCTGATGCTTGAGATGGAATTGAATCGGATCATTGTCATGATCCCGACCATTCTGGCACTGTTCGATCAGTTCGGCCATTATTTTTCCAACCATCGGTGCATTCTTATACTGATTTCCCGAAGTCCCCACGGCCATGTAGAACCCGGGCAGGGCGGATTTATCATAGATGGGAATCCAGTCGTCGGTCACATCGTATAGATCGACAACCCCTTTGATATTGCGCGGTATGCCGATTTCCGGAATGCGCAAAGCCAGGCGGTAGGCCTGGGCCCTGGCCTGTGCGGTCGTGTCACGATTGAAAACATCCGGGTCATCGATCCAATCTTTGGGGTCGCAATCCGGATCCTCACTGCCGCAGAGGATATGGTTACCGACTTCGGGTCGCCAGTAGCAACCGATGTCCCTGTCCGAGCTGGGGCATCCGACGGCTTCAAAGTCAAACCCGGAGGGCGCAGGGATGTGAATCACTTCATGTCGCAGGGCGCGGGTTTTGATTTTCATTCCATCTTCAACACCGGCCAGTCGGTTGATGAAAAAAGAATGGGGGCCGGCCACGTTAATGACGACCGGAGCGTTTATCCGGGTGCCGTCCGCCACGGTTACTCCGGATACGTGATGGTGCTCTTTATGAATCGCGGCTACCTGTGAGTTGAAAAGGAATTCCGCTCCGTAAGCTTCGGCGGCAACCTGGAGGTTATGCGTCGATAGTTGTGGATCGGAAATATATCCGCCGGACGGATAGTAGACTCCGCCGGGAAGAGTGTTTTTATTTTTTCGACCAAAGGCTGAATCATCTGGTCTTCGTGGCGGGTAATAACTGGCATCGTCCAGAATGGGAAACCGTTTTTTAATCGCAGCAAAATCCCATTCTTCATAGGGAATGTCAAGTTCACCCAGCAGATCCATGGTATTTTTCAAATATTCGTTCGTCTGGCATTTAAGCACCAATACACCCGTTTTTATAAATTTAGCCATACCGTCGGGATCTTTCGTCTCTAAGTAGTTGGCCCATTTGTCCCAATAAAAGAAACTTTCATACGCCATGGCGGTACCATCCAAGGTTGAATAGTGCACCCGAATGACTGCGCAGGAACTTGCGGTTGAACCATGGCCGGCGCCGGGTAATCGATCGATGTTAATTGTTTTCCAGCCCCGTTTGGCCAATTCAAAAGCAATATTACAACCGATAATGCCTGATCCGATAATAATGGCATCATATGTTTTCGTTATGCTCAATTATTCCTCCTTGATGAATCATGCCTGTTTGTGCGGCCCAGTTGTCAATCAAATTTAAAAATTCGCGCCTCTTCCTGATTGCCTCGATATCCTATATAAACCAAAATTAAATAGCATCATGCGACTATCGAATTCGTACCATTTTTGGATCTAGCGTATCCCGTAGACCGTCACCCAGTAGATTAAAGCCCAACACAGCCCAGGCAATCGCAACGCCGGGAAAAATGGCCATCCAGGGGGCCATCTCCATAAAGGTTTGCGCCTCGTTTAGCATTCGCCCCCAGGAGGGGTGAGGCGGTTGGGTGCCAAGCCCTAGGTAGCTGAGTCCCGCTTCAGCCAGGATGGCCACGGCAAATTGAATGGTCCCCTGAATGAGCAGGGGTGACAGAATATTCGGGAGGATGTGACGCCCGATAATTGCCCATTCACTTCGGCCACAAGCTCTGGCGGCGGCAACGTATTCCCGCTTCCAGGTAGTCGTAGCTACGGCCCGGGTCAAGCGGGAGAAAATCGGAATATAAAAGATACCGATGGCAAACATGGCGTTAATCACCGAAGGTCCCAGAATGGAGGTAATTAAAATCGCCGTCAGGACTGCCGGAAACCCGAACAATAAGTCTGAAAACCGCATGATCGCTTCATCGGTCCAACGACCGTAATAGGCCGCGGCAAGTCCCAATAACACGCCGATTCCCATTCCGATGGACACGGTTACCAGGCCGACGATAATCGAGTTTACCGCTCCCACCATCACCCGCGAGAGGATGTCGCGGCCGTACTGGTCGGTACCCAGGGGATGCGCCAGGGAGGGTGACTCAAGTCGGTGCTGGGGACTCATGGAATTGGCGTTATAAGGCGTCCAGGCCAGACTCAATGATGCCATGACGATCACAACCACCGACAGGCCAAAACCAACCAGAAAATTTTTATTTCCGAAAAAACGTTTCATTTTTTTAATCAGCCAATGAGCCAGTCTGCCTGTCAACCTGTTAGCCAGTGGCCAGCAGGATAACTGGCCGACTGACTAACTGGCACACTGGCTGTTAGCTCCGCCGAAAACGTGGATCCACAAACGCATAGGTGAGGTCAACGATAAAGTTCACCACGATGACCGCTGCCGCCATAAACACCACGATCTCGCGAACCACCGGCAGGTCGCGCTGGCCGATGGCCTGAAAAACCAAGCGACCCAATCCCGGCAGGTAATAGACGTTTTCAATGATGATGGCGCCAGCCAGCAATTGGCCCAGTTGAAGACCGAGGATGGTTAAGACCGGCACCAAGGCGTTTCTTAAACCATGAACATAAATGACCGTTCGTTCTTTCAGGCCCTTGGCTCGGGCCGTGCGGATATAATCCTCCCGTAAAACTTCCAGCATGGAGGATCGGGTGAGTCGGGTTAAAATAGAAGCCCGGATGACCCCCAGAGCAAAGGCCGGTAAAATAAGAGCCTTCACCGAACCCCAAAAACTCACATCCCATCCGGGAAATCCGCCGGCGGAAAAAAGTCCCCATTGGACGGCAAAAAGCAAGATCAACAGAATCCCCAACCAGAACTCGGGGGTGGCCAGTCCCAGTTGCGTAAAAGCCATGACCGCCACATCCCCCGGCCGATTTTGATTCTGGGCGGCATAAATCCCAAGCGGAAGGGAAATCACCACCGCAAACACCATAGCCATCAGGGCCAGGGGCCCGGTAACCGCCAGACGCGAAAGAATTAGGTCGTAGACCGGCATGTCATAGTTGATGGAACGACTCCCCCGCCCGGTTAAAAGCCCCCCAATCCAATCGCCGTATTGGACCCAAAAAGGCCGATCCAGTCCCAGTTCCGCCCTAAGATTGGCCAGGGTTTCCGGTGTGGCGTTAATGCCGAGAATGATTTGGGCCGGGTCGCCTGGCAATACGAAAAGAACCGAGAAAACGGTCAACGATATGACGAACAGCAGTATTATCAGAATCGTAACATTCTTTAAAAGATAGCGATACATGGGCTATTCGTTATTTAAATTGGCGTGCATGGAACAGATTTCTGAAAAAAAGGCGCCCCATCATCGGTGGAGCGCCATTTAAGTCGTTTCCATCCATAATTGGTCTTTTTACCTAATTTCGACGTCAATCGGCGGGATCGCTTTGGCGGCGTACCACCGGCCGCCTTCGCGCAATCCCTTGATTTCCTTGACCTTGGACAAAAATCCTCATTTCTGAATGGGAAACGTCACCAGGTGCCCATCTATAAAAAAACCATTAATGGATGTGCACTAAGTAATATCGAACCGGTGCTCCAATATTGTGATAACGAATTCGTACTATTTTTTCCGCCATACTTGGGTCACATCCAGCGCAATCGTGGGCGCATTTTTCCAGAATCCCATAACTTCGGCCTTCATGGCTCGAAGGGCTGGAGCGGAAAAGAGATATCCGTTGACCGCATCTTGGGCAATGATCTCCTGGCACTTTCCGAATAAATCAGCCTTTTCTGCTTCACTGGGCGCTTTCAACGCTTTTGCGTATGTATCTTGAAACTCCTTGGAGTCGTATTGAAAGTAATAGTCGGGTTTGGCGTAAATACCAATATCCCAGGCTTCCACATGTCCAATCATTGTGAGCTCGAATTCTTTCTTTTTAAAGATACGTTCAATCCACTGGCCCCATTCGACAATTTCCACGTTCAGCTTGATGCCGACTTTGCCCAGCATATCAGCAATGACTTCGCCGGCCCGTTTGGAATAAGAGTAAATCGCCGGCAGTTTAATAATGGCGCTGAATCCATCGGGATATCCGGCTTCTTTCAGCAGTTCTTTGGCCTTTACGGGATCGTAGGCAAATTTCTGGGTCAGGTCGGTATAGTAGGGGGTAGACGGGGACCAATGGGACCCAATGGG
>Ga0316198_10000002_pt1 | contig 97608 bp, 130 predicted proteins | sample OudBieAanoxic_MG_FD_204935 | JGI IMG/M metagenome (GOLD analysis project Ga0316198, IMG submission 204935) | Coastal sediment microbial communities from Oude Bieten Haven, Netherlands - site A anoxic | ecosystem: Environmental > Aquatic > Marine > Coastal > Sediment | place: Netherlands... | reverse complement strand
ACCTATTAGGTTTATGTAGAGAATTTAACATTAAGTTACGTTGGATAAGAGGTACTAAGACTCATGACTTCAATCAATTAGATAATTTTAAACATTATCAGTTATATACAGATGTTGATTTCAGAATTATTACTACTGTAACTGAAGAAGAAATGTTCCCTGAAGTAAGTATATTATGGATACCAGAAGAATACATGCATGACCAAGATGAGTATTATAAAGAATTTTTAGATGCTTGTAGTGATGGAGCTAAATATGATATGATATTTGGACATGGTACTTGGGAACATGAAGCATTTACATGTCAAGTTCAAGAATCAGAACGTAATATTAAAGGTTCACCTGTATTTAGAATTAAGCAGTGGGAGGATAAAGTCTATGGTCCAATTATATTTGGACATATTCATACACACAATGTTTATAAAGAAAAGATATATTATACAGGAAGCTATTCTAGATGGTGTTATGGTGAAGAAAAACCTAAAGGTTTCTTAGATTTAACTTATGATGTAGAGTCTACAGAATATAAAGTTAAATTTATAAAGAATATTCATGCTCTAGATTATACAACAGTTAAATTATCAGAGTATATTGATGCAGACTCTACAGTTGATGAAAAAGTTGCTAAAATTGATGAATTAAGATTATCTTTAGACAATGTTAGAGTTAAAGTTGACTTAGAATTAGTTGATGAAAAAGCAGCTATAGCTATTATGAAGGAAACTTTCTCATCTGATAATGATGTAAGAATTGATGTATCTGATAAGATTAAACAGCAAAATGAAGAAGAAGAAAAGAATGAATATGATTATGTAACTAGTGGAGAATATGACACTAAGGATGTTATCTTAATGTACACTGAGAACGAAGAAGGTGTAAAGATAAGTAAAGATAAGTTAAATGAATTACTGTTAAAACCAGAGGAATAGCATATTGCTATTCCTCTTTATTTTATTAAGGAGAAGATTATGACTATACAGGTAGCTCAACAAAAAATAGTTGACTTAATTGATAGATATATTGAAAGTGTATCTCTTAAAAATGGATTCCTTGCTGACCCGTATACAATATACATAGGTAAAATTGCGTATATTAAATGCACTAACACTGATAGATATGTATTGTATATTTATAATGGTTCAACAAACTTATTTCATAATAATGGATATTATAATTTTGATACTAAAGATAGTATATTAGTTGGATGGCTTAGAGAAAAGTTACTCCATGTTTTAATTTAAGGAGGAAATATGAGTGAATTACTGAAGTACAACAAATTTACTTTTCCTGTAGATGATATAGTTCAAGAAAAATATGAGTATATGTATGATATACTTTTAGAAAGGTTTGATAGAAGTTCTTTGAAATCTCAAAAATCGGGTAAATGTATAACTATTAAACTTGACAATGGATATACTATTGGATGTGGTCCAAATGATTACACTTTATATGGTTTACGTATAAGTAAGTACTCATTTATGAAATCAGGCATTATATCTTATAATGAATATGAAAGAGATAAATTAAAAGAAATAATATTTCTTGATTATATGGAAAGTGAGTTGGGGAATTAATGAAATATATGGATGTAAGAAAAATAGGACGTGATTTTAGAGAACAAAGTCATGTAGATTTAAATAATCAAATAAATATACTACACGATATATGTCGAAAATTAGGGTTTGAATTAGTAACTTGGGAAAAACATAAAAGAAGTTTTGGTATTAAACCATTGCACAATATTACAGTAAATATAACTCCTAAGTATTACTTTTTGGTCTCAGACAATGATAGTTATGATAAAATTTCTGAATATATGTATAATAACTTTGGTCATCATTTAGATTTACTTACACTTACTAATAACTTTAAAAAAGCACTTATGAATTATTCGTTAGGTGGTGGTATACAATGATGACTAGCGACCAAATGTATGCAATGTTGAATATGATAGAAAATACTTTTAGTGAAGAATCATCTGAATTTACTGTAACTGAAAGATTGGTTGAATTTATGATTAACTTGGATGAACCTTTTGATGGGAAAGTATTATTAGATGAATATGTATTTCCATTTCTACATTTACATGAGTTAATTCAAGGTGGAGTAGATAAAAGATTTTATCATATTTATGATATAGATGAACTTATTAATGATAAGAGAGAGTTGTTTGATTATCTAATTGAGGGATGCGTTTTAAATTTAATAAAACCTTTAAAGTCTATTGCTGAAGGGAAAAACGTACATCATACTCTTAGAAATGAGTTTAGAAAAGACCTTAAAGCAATTAAATGTTTTGATGATATTATTAGAGTAGGTAATCTACCAATAATTGATTCTATACAAAAATATCTAAAGAAACATAGAGCTGACTACACACAAATTATAGATAAAACTGTAATGGAGATATTATTGAAAGGAGACGTAGATTTTGATAAGCTTGGAAGAATTTAAATCAATGTATAGTGCTAGTAAACTAATAGAGAAAAATCAAGAAGATACGTTTGGTGTAACGTACGTTACAAAATTTGATATCTTCACAAGTATGTTATCAGAATTACCATGTTCAACATTATTGAAAGTTTCTCATGAAGAAATGATTAATGAGATAGACTTCGGCACTACAAGGAGTTTTATAGATGGTTTTACTTCTGTGAATTCAGAATGTTATAATTACCATACAATGAGTAATGTCACAGGTATATATGTTAAAGGAACACTGCATAGACTTCTTAAAAATAATGAGAATGATATGGAATGTAATTTAAGAACATTATACAATTCTTTAACTTATAAGGATAAACAATATAAATTGTTTAAAGACTATTTTGAAGATAGATTAACTAAAGTTAAAGAGTATTCAAACATCCGAAGAATATGGATGGAAAATATATTAAGAATAGAATAGGAGAATAAACATGGCTGCAAGAATTGATGCTGAGAATGATTACTCAAAGAAAACTAAATTAAGTCACTTACACACTTTTAGAAACAAAGATAATGAATTTACACCATTTATGGCAGTAGTTAAAACTGCATATTTTCTAGATACTCAATCTGGTAAGGGTTCTGTATCTCCTAAGAGTTTTATAACTGCTTTATTAGATTATTTAACTTATGCAGGTATAAAAGAAGTTAAACGAGTTAATGAGACTGAAGAGATGTTTCATCCTTTAGTTATAGAATACTTAATACCTAAAGTATTCTCTGGTAATAATCTAGACTCTGGAATATTAATGACTTATTTTGAACCTCAAGTTGTTGATTGTGTTATGAATGCTTTAATTAAAAACTTCTGTGACAATATACATGAATATTCTCTTAATGTTCAGAAGAGATTTTTCAACCACTTTAAACCATATGGTACTCCAAATAACAATTTATCTGTATGGTTTAGTAGTTTAGAGTTTCATGTTCATAAGTATGGAAGTACTAAGTTACAAAAAGTACTTATGGAACTATCATTGAAATGATATTGGAGGGATATTAATGGAAACTGATGCAAAATTATTTTCCTTGTCAGATTTATACAAGGAAAGAATGAAATATGAAGATGGATTGGATTATCCAAGTAAAGTAGGTTGTTCTACTTATGATGAAGTATTAGATGTATTAGTTAATTTAGACTATGAAATAAGCACTTTTTACAATCAAAACGCATAAGATAACATCATAATAAGAGATAGTAATAAGTAAGGAGGGCTATGAATATTGGCAATAACAAAAAAATCAGGTAGACATGCTTACGCTGAAAACGATAAAGTACCAATAGAAATAAGTATCAACGAGCTAGATGACTTAATTATATACACTTATAGTGAAAACATTATCATAACAAGACGTTCAAAGTTAAAGTTGTTAGAATTACTTGAAATGATAGATTCATCTTCATATGAAACTGATAGAGAAATGGAAGTACGCTTTCACTTCTTAAAGAAGTCTTTAACTGCAATGGTTAAGAAAAGAATGAATGACCATGAAAGAATTGTATCCTTTACAAAAGGTGGGGGTAAGTATGAAGATGAGATTGATGATTTAGTTGAATATATATCTGAAACTTATGATGATGATATTGACAACGAAACAGTAGGTTATATTGAAGAATACATTAGTGATAAGATGAAGTTCTCGTTTTTATATAAAGAACAAGTTGAACTAGATAATCTTGCAATGAGATTTAAATCTGGTGATTACGAAAGTCTTGGTGAATTTGCCGAAGAGTATTCAACAGTAGTTAAATCACTTCATAAGAAGTTACAAAAAGCTAAAGCACCTAATAAGTATACTGCCAGAGATTTTAACTCAAATGATAGTAGACTTGAAGATGCAATCAATATAGCACATAAAAACTTTAGTAGACCTAATAACAAAGTCCAGACATCAGTTAAGAACTTAAACAAGATGTTAAATGGTGGTTATGAATGTCAAAGATTCTATCTTTACTTGGGAGCTCCAGGTGGATGGAAATCTGGTCAGCTTATTCAAGCAGCTTTGGATGCTAAACATTGTAATACTGAATGGGTTACAAAAGACCCAACTAAGAAACCCTGTATTCTGTATGTATCTCAAGAGAACTCTCAAGATGAAACACTTAATAGATTATGGTCTCATTATATTGGTGAAGATATTCCTTTCATACAAAATGATGCTGCAACTGTAATGAAAATGTTATGTGAAAATGGATTCAATGAGGGAGTTCCATTAGAAATTAAATACAGACCTAATAAGTCAATAAGTACTGCAGATGTTGATGGAATGATTGATGATATGGCTCTAGATGGTTATGAAGTAGTAATGTTACTGCATGATTATTTAAAGCGTATTAATAGTTCTGAAAAACATGCTGAGATGTATTTAGAGTTGGGTGCTGTATGTGATGACTTCACAGTTATAGCAAAAGACAGAGACATTCCTGTTGTTTCAGCTTCGCAGTTGAATAGAACTGCATTCCAAGTAATTGAAGCTGCTCTTGAAAAAGGGAAAAACAACATAGTTAAACAGTTAGGTATTTCTCATGTAGGTGAGTCTGTAAGATTGATTGATAACTCAGATTATGTAATCATTATCAATAAAGAAAAACAAACAACAACTGATGTAGATTTCTTAACTTATAAATTAGTAAAATCTAGAGCAAAGAAACAAGATTTACATTACTTTGCACATCCATTTGAAAATGGTATGAAACTTAAACCAGATTATAATTTAGCAAAATCTTTATCATTATTAGATTTAGGTGATGGATTAGCTGAATATGATACAACTAATGGTGGTAGTAAACCTTTAACAACTGGTAAGAAACGTAAGAAAGCTGGCAAGAAAACAGTCCTAGCAGATTTTGATGAGGATGAAGATTAATAAAGAGACTATATCAATTAAGATATAGTCTCTTTTTTTTTACTCACTTATTGGAACTTTCATAATAGTTAAATCCTCTATCATTACTGGATTAGTTTGAGTATTTTGAATGTATTCTCTTTCCAATTCAATCAAGTCATTTAAAACATTAATTTCAGATGGATTGAATATTCTAATATATTTTTTCTTAAATTCATACATTGAACTTAGTTTATTAACCCATAATATTAAATACCATAAGTCAACTGTACCATATATTTTTTTAGATAATAGTTCAGGTTGTAAGAAGTATTTTTCATCAATTTCAATTTGAATAGTGTTGTCCATTATTATAGTTGAATATTTATTAAGAATACTCTCATCTATAATAATTAATTCTCCTTTGAAATTAATCTTAGTATTTATATTTGTATATACAAATTTATTATCTTTTGAATCTAAAATTGAATCTTTTAAGTCCGTGTAAATTGAACTATCATATTCATTTTCATTAAGTTTATTATCATCTATTGCCAATGTTTAATCCTCCTTTATTGTTTTTTAAACTCTGGTGGAGTAACGATATTATCTCTTTTAATTGTCTCTAAACTCAGTTGATTTCCTTTTTTACAGAGTATAGTTAATTCTGTATGATTACACTCACTGACCCATACAGAAAAATATGTCTTATCGTCTTTTGTCTTAATTATCATTTTTTACTATACTCCTTCATCTTAAAGAATACATTATTACTATCATAATACTTTTGAAGAACTATTTCATACTTTAAATTGTTATCCTTCAATAACTTCTTCCACCCTGGTTGTAATAAATCATCTATATAACTAACTGCTTCATAGTCTAAATGATGTTCATATAATAGTGGAGTTAGAATTTTATCACACATATGAGTATTCAATCTATCTTCTATTGGGAACACAGAAAAATCTTCACCAATTAGTATAAGTATTGCATCTCTATACTTCCACTCAATAACTCCAGCTTTAGCTAAATCTTGTAAGAAATAACTAGGTCTAGTTTTAGGAAGACCATTAAATACAACATAATCCTTATCAAGTAATTCAATAAAGTAATGACATGCTAATCTTTCTTTTCTTAACTCCTCGTAATAATACTTTTGCCAGTTTCCCCAAGTATATCTATAAGTTCCACCTTCTAAAACATCTGGAAGTATATAAGACCCTTTTTGGAACGTATTTCTAGCATGAGATATTATTATATGTTTAGTTTTTATTCTTTTTTCTCTACTCTTAAAAATCTTATACATATCTTTCTCCTTTAAATTGTGAATGGTATATAATATCCCTTTTGAGGGTCACCATCTACAAAGAATACTAGTATTTTCTCTTTAACTTTTGGAATCATTACAGTATGTTTATTTAGAGTTATTTGTCTATTCAACTTAGGATGATTAACAGTTAAACCACCACTAACTGATTTAATAATAGCATCTTCTAAACTATGAGTTTGACTTGAATTAATTTGTGCCATATGATTATGACTATTTTCGCCACCTGACATATCAACACCAACCCATCTACCACCTAAGTCATCAGTGCCAGAAATTTCAGCAGATTCAAGATTAAAGTCAGTTACTTCTAAAGTTTCAGTATATGGTAATTGTGTTATATCACATACTACAGGCAAATAATTTACAGGTTTTAAAGGTTCAACCCAAAAGAAATTAACTCCTGTTATTAATTTCTTGTACTCTTCAACATTTTCATTATTTACCATACCATTATTTATTTCTATCAACCCCGATACAGGAGTTACACTATTTGTAAAGTTTCCCATAACTTTAGGTATAGTTACAGCAATTGAACCATCACTTCCATGTGCCATAACATATGCTACCATTAATCCACTAAAATCTGCAGGACTAAGATTTTCTTTCACTTAAATCACCTCTTCTTTATATTTATTTAATTAAATGTTAAAATGTTATGTAAACTAAAAAAATAATTATTTAGTAACATTACATTAAATATTTAATTGAAAGGAGAATTATAATGATTAATTATACACAATTAATAAATAAAGTTTCAAATGATACTGATTTGGAAAGAGAAGAATTTAGAAAAGTTAAAGGTATAAAGAATAGAAAACTTAATGCCATGAATGAACATTTCATAGAGAATGAAAGACCTTTACACAACTCATTCAATGATAAGTTTTTCAGTTCTATTGATGAAAAACTACATGTATTAGCAATATTAAATCAAATTAAGAGATAACTATTAATTTAGTTATCTTCTTTTTTTCATGAGGTTTATAAGTATATATTATAACTGTGACAAAATTAAGGAGGAGTAAAAATGTTTTTTAAAAAGAAGAAGAAAAAAATGGTAGAAGTTGAAGAAGTTCTAAAGAAGTATTTAATTGATAAAGAAACAATGGATATGTTTAGAAAAGCTGATGCTTTAGTGAAGAATATAGATTTATCTATTTCAAATTTATCTATGGACATGACTTCACCAACAGAACCAGCAGCTATTAAGTTTTCAATAGAAAATTTAGTAGTAATGAGAGCAAATTCTTTAGCTGAAGTAGCTAGCTATTGGGTAGATTTTAAAGCAATACATAGTGATACTTTACCTAGTTATTATACAAATTTATATGTAGATTATAACGAAGGTTACATTAAAGCAGTAATTAGAAAACAAGTTAAAGTTAAGTAATGACATTCTAGGAGGATTGACAGTGGCAGAATTTAATAAAGAACTATGTGAAAAAGTAAGTGAAATTGCATCAAATTTAATGGAATGGGAAGTAAGAAGTGGTTACTTCTGGAGTCATACTGATTCTACACCATTTCTACCTGTAACAGTTGATGGTAATAAAATTGTACCATTTAATGAAAAGGGTATTAAATTAAGAAAGAAGTTAGGAAAGAACTCAGTAGAATTATTCATGCCAATGACAAATGAAAATCACCTGCAATTACTTATTGATTATATGCTTAGTGAAGATATATGTGAAGTGGATGCTATTAAAACATATAAGTCCGAAGATGGTTACTATTCAAAATTAATCCATGATGGAACTAATGAGGTTATGCTTGAACATGAATTCTCTAATTCTGAAGAGGAATCTATATTCCAGTTAATTCTTAAATATTATGGTAAAGAAATAAGTTAAGGAGGAAATATGGGAATAATACTTTCGCCAATGCAAAATAATGCTAAAAAGAAAACTATAATGTGGTATGAAATAAGTAGTGAACAAGTATTTACCATATCGGGTGTAGCTGGTTCTGGTAAATCTACTATAGTTAGTGCCATAATTGATGAACTTGGACTCCAACAATTCCAAGTTGCATTCTGTACGTTTACAGGTAAAGCAGCGTTAGTATTGAATCAAAAAGGTAATAGAGCTACAACCATTCATAAATTAATATATGATACTCAAGTTCAAAATATTAAAGATAAAGATGGTATTTATCGTAAGGTTGCAATCAATACTAAAAAGACACAATTAAGTTCACTTTTAAGACTCATTGTAATTGATGAAGCTTATATGGTGGCTAAACATTTAATCAAAGATTTAATGTCATATGGAATTAAAATTCTTCTATTAGGTGATAATGGACAGTTAAAACCTATTGGTGAGGATAATGGTTACTTTGAAAATCCAGATGTATTACTTACTGAAATTCATAGACAAGCTGCAGATAATCCAATTATATATTTATCTGAATTAGCTAGACTTGATAAGTTGGTAAAATGGGATTGGGTTAATCGAAAAGCAGTACTAAATGGTCATTTAACATATGGTATGCTTGGAAATAAAGTCGCCATAATACCAAAAGATGATATTGAAGCTGGATACATGTTACGAGCCGACCAAGTTTTATGTGGTAAGAATGATACAAGAAAATTATTAAATCAAGAAATAAGGGATGAATTAGGTTTCTCTGGTACATTCCCTCAAGTAGGTGAAAAGATAATATGTATTAAAAACAACTGGGATAAAGAAATTAAAGTTGAGGGAGTTACTATGAACCTTATCAATGGAATGACAGGTCAAGTAATAGATGAACCTTATAAATTTGATAAGCATAGTAGAACTCACAGATTAGGTTTCCAACCAGATGGTGCAACTGAATACTCATACTTCCCTGATATCTTAGCAGATTCTGAAGATTTTAAATTGGACTATCCAACCCCTGTAAATCATAAAACAAGGGAAATGATTGAAAGAGATGAAAAGATTAATAAGTTTGATTTCGGATATGCTATAACCACTCACAAAGCTCAAGGTAGTCAGTGGAATAAAGTATTTGTATATTATGAACACATTTATAAGCAACATGAGAAGTGGTCATATACTGCTATAACTCGTGCTGCAGATAAATTAATACTAGCTATATAGGAGGAAATTATGGCTGATAAAGTAGGTATAATCGGTAGTGGTGGCATGGGTACAGCAATTGCTAGTATTTTAAGAAACCCTCACATTAACAGTGGAACAGTTCTAAATCCAGTTATTAAGGATGACCATGATGTTGAGGATGACGCATTAATTCCAACTAAATCTATGGATGTTATAGACTTTAATGAAGATGTGTATGATATACGAGAAGCATTTCTTACTCCAGAGCAAAAAATATTGAAGGAATTTAGACAAAATAGAAAAGCTAAATCTGTAAAACGTAACAAGAAAAAGACAAAAATTGCCAAAAAATCAAGACAGAACAATAGAAAACGTAAATAATAGTGTCGCTATAAGGTCTATACATAAAACCTTATAGCGATTTTCTTTATTAGAAACTTTATTTTTTATTGTCCTTTCAAAAATAAAAGAAAGTTTATGCAACAAATAATTATCGAATGTGAAAAAGTTATAATCATCCTTATCATTTTAGGGATTATAATATTATATTAAAAAGGAGTGTAAACATAATATGACAGACAAAATAGGAGTACGACAGGCATTCTCAGGTGATTTTACTGAACTAATCCAAGGATTATCTAATGATATCTTAAAGATAGAAGCAATTGACCCAGAGAGTTTAAACATTCCTGCTAGAAAAGCAGCTTACCACAGTGTTAATAATGAAAATATGACTGGTGAAGAAAATGCCAACGTAGGAAAATCAACTCATCCTAATCATAGACGTAAGAAAGTTTATGAAGGTATGGAGAAGATGAGTTCTTATGATTTACTTCACAGTAAAATGACAGAAAAGTATAGTAAAGAAGTTGCTGATGAAGCGTTACTAGAAGTTATTGCTGGAACTGGATTAATTAATGATTCAGAGAATATTGATTTACCTTATTGTGTAGCATTCTCATCTTCATTCTTAATGAGAGAAGATGAAAGAGGTGGAAGACCTTGGAGTGATGTTCCTAACATTGCACCTACGACATTTAGAAGTTACATTAGTGTTGTAGCTGAAAGTATGTTTGATGCATGTTCTGAGTTTATGGGAGCAACTGTAGTATTTGATATAAATATCGGTGGTGCTTTCTATTCAAGACAAGAACGTGAAGCAATGAAGTTAGCTCATAGAGGAATGAGTTTTGATATGGCTGCTAACGCATTAGCTTCTAACTTAGTTACATCTAGAAGAGGTTTTGATGAAGCTGTTGAGAAGATTAAAGAAAACTCTACAACTGTAGAAGAAGCCTGTGATTATGTATATAACCATAAATTAACTAACTCACTTCAACATTGGGTTCATTTAGCTGGAAACAAGTTTAGAAATGGATATCAATCGTTATTCACTAATTTAAACTTATTCTCACCTAGAATTCTTAAGGATAACTTTGAGTATTATAGATATCCAAGTGGAGAAAATATTGATGGTTACATTGATGAAATTATTATCTTACAAAAAATATTTGCTGACTTCTTTAGTCAAGGTATCAAAGGTCACAATGGTCTAACTAAGATTGTTGCTATGCCAGTTGTTACTCTTATGAAGCCTAAAGATGATGTTGGTGCTGAAGAATTACAAGAAGCTGATGATGAGTTTGTAGATTACATCTTAGGTAAGTTCGCAACTTACAATAACATAAATGTTTACAGAGGACTTAAATTAGCAATGTGTTGTAGAATTACAGTTGATAAGCCTAAAGTAGCTGTTGCAGTTAACTCATTAGGTGTTACTACTGAACATGATGGTAATAATGCTGTTGGTAGTTTAAGAGTAGTTACTACTAGTCTTCCAGCAATTGCATTAGATATGTACAAAGATGTATCTTCTGTACAAGCAATTCCATTACAAAGTAGAAAAGATGCATATCTTTACAACCTTACTACTAAATTAGATATATCTGTAAGAATTCTTGAAGCACAAAGAGAAATTATTATGGAGAGAGATTCACAGAATTTCTACAAGTTATCTGAAGCAGGATGGGTTGACTTTACTAAATTAGCATCTACATTAGGTGGATTAGGTCTTTATGAAGCAGTTAAATTAGTATTTGATGCTGAATGGGGTACTGAGTACACTGATGAAGAATTAGCTTTTGCAAATGATATTGTTGCATTATTTAATGATATTTGTATAAACAAAACAGAAGAACTAGGTTTCCCTATTAATATGGAGCTTTGTATTCCTGGAGAGTCAGCAGCATTTAGATTTGCTGAAAGAGAAAGAATATTATTTGGTGAAGATGCTGTAAATTACCCAGAGTTATCTAATCAGTTTACACCATTAACATTAAACTTTGATATTGCTCAAAGACTTAAGTGGGAGGAAGTTCTTTCTGAAATTACACCACCATCAGGTATTTGTCATATCAATATTGATGCTCCATTAACACCAGAGCAAAACATTAAACTACATAGACAATTATGGAAAATGTATCCTAATATTGAACACTATGCGTTTAATAGTACTATATACACATGTGTTAACCATCATAACTATCCAGACCATGAAGAAGGACAGTGTAAATTATGTGGTGGTGACATCATAAATGCTGTTTCTAGAAGTATTGGTTACTTTAAATCAACTATCTTTGATTTTGGTAAGAACCGTAAAGACGAACATAGTCGTAGAACATGGCACAAGACAGAGACAATTGAGAAAATGTAAAGGAGAGTGTAGTGTATGAAGGTAGCAGGTAATCCAAAAACTGTTTTTAATGATTATAAGAAGGTTGGCTTATATATAGCCACTCCTTTCTGTAATTTTAAATGTGTAAAAGAAGCAAAGGAAAAAGGTGTTGAAGTAACTTGTCATAACGGTGGTTTAGACTACGTTTCTGATATGTCGGCACAAGATGTTGTTGAAAAACATTTATCGATTAATCCTTTTGCAGAATGCATAATCCTTTCGGGATTAGACCCTATAGATAATTGGGTTGAGACTAAACAGTTTATTAATGATTTTAGAAAAATAACGGACATGGAAATTGTCTTATTTACTGGTTATTATCCTAATGAAATTATGGATAAGTTAGTTGAGCTAGAACATCATGAAGATATAATGTTCAAGTTCGGAAGATTTAATCCTATAAATAAACCTAGATTTGATGATTTAGGTGGGGTTAAACTATCAACTGGTAATCAATATTTTAAATCGTTAAAGGATGCTTTACATAATTCTTAAACACACACATAACACTCAAGGAGGATTCTTTAATGAATTTGGAAGAAAGATTTGTAAATGGAGAATTAGAAGCTATACTATTTACTACACCAACGTGTAGTTATTGTCCAGCAGCTAAAGACCATTTAAGTAAATTTGACAATGTAACAATAGAAGATGCAACTAAGAATAGAGAATTGGCAGCCAAATACAATATTATGTCAGCACCCTCATTAGTTATACTAGGTGATGATATTGAGTTCAAGGTAGTTAACAAAGACTCTATCATGAAGTTATAATCTCATATTCCCATGTTCTTTATAAAGGACATGGGAATTTTTATACAAAAAAAAATGATAAAGGGAGGTATTATGTAATGTCGCAATACAAAGGAAGAATAGTTGGTCTCAGTTTTTTTATAGTAAGTATATTATTTATAAAAATGCTTGAATATGTGAGAGATATTGGGGTAATGGATACAACGTTAATTCAGGTTGCAGTTATTAGTTTCATAACACTTGTATTTTGGTTGCTAGGTAAACGTTATGATAAAGCAGTTAGAAATCATTTGATTGATTCACTAACTCAAGTATATAATAGAAATTATATAACAAAGTACTCAAGTAAAATTTTTAAAAGAGCAAAACATAAGAATGAACATATATGTATAATGTTAATTGATATAGATAACTTTAAAAAAGTCAATGATACATATGGACATTTAAAAGGTGATGAAATTTTAAAATTCTTAGCAAATACTATTAAGATGTCTGTTAGAGAAACTGATAGTGTTATAAGATGGGGTGGGGATGAATTTGTACTGTTTATATATGATGTTGAAGAAACAGCAGAAGTTTGTCCTATGCAAAATAGACTCATTAATAATTTAAATATGTTGTCTGATAGTACTGAATTTGATATAAGCTTCTCACTAGGTAGAAGTGTATTTTCAGTAGATGGTGATAATTTAGATGACTTAATTAGTGTGGCAGACAAAAGAATGTACCACATTAAAAAAGAAAAGGTGAAGAAAGGACTGAAATAAAAAGATGAAGAAAGCTAGTAGTAAACATGATGTCATATATGCATTAGTTATATATGCTATAGTGAAAATAATGTTAATGATTTGTGGGTTAACTGATATTGACTTAATATCTACACTACTTACAGTAATTATTATTACATTATTACTGTATGTTCGTGAATATGTTAGAGAGTCATTTTTAAAGCAAACTTATAAAGTTGTAGGTACTCTTAATAGAAATTTACATGTAGGTCAAATATATGAACATTTTAAAGGAAATATTTATACAATAGTAGGTATATCATTATATACTGAAAGTGGTAAGATGATAGTTTCATATGTTCCTTATGGAGATACACCTAATGCCAGTAACACTTATTCAAGACCAATATTTATGTTTAACGAAATATTAGAATTTGGAACTCTTAGAAGAGATAGATTCCAAAGAAGAGAAGATTTAGAAAACACTTAGTAATATTAACAAGGGAATTAGTCTAATGGCTAATTCCCTTATATTTTCGAAATTTCATACTTTTTTTTTATTTTAATATGAAACTAAACAATTATATGTATAGTTAAGATTATTTTCAAATATATATTATAGTGATGACAATAAAATTATATTATATTGGAGGAAATGACATGGAGTTAATTCACTCAACTAAGGAGGAAAGATTTAATGGCAAAAGCTAAGAAAACAAGCACGAAGCCAACGTATTCAGGTAAGGATATTAAAGTATTAGAATTCCCTGCAAACGTTAGAAAAAGACCAACAATGTATATTGGTGCAATTGGTATTGCTGGTAATGACCATTTACTTAGAGAAACAAGGGATAATTCTATTGATGAGCATTTAAATGGTCATGGTAATACTATTAAACTTGAAATATCTAATAAAGAAGGATGGTCAAGAGTTACGGATGAAGGTCGTGGTATGCCAGTAGACAATGGAGCATTAGAGAGAGCTGTATGTACACTTCATGCATCTGGTAAATTTGATGATGGTTCTTATCAAGTATCTGGTGGTCTTAACGGTGTAGGTGCATCATGTGTTAATGCATTATCTACTGAAATGACTATTGATGTAAAAAAAGATGGTTTCCATTGGAGACAAGAGTTTGCTAAAGGTAAGCCAACAACAAAGTTAATTAAAGGTAAGAAATTAACTAAGAAAGATAAGACTGGAACTGTTACATTCTTTAAACCAGATAAATCTATAATGGGTGCTACTACATTTGACTTAGAAAATATTAAGTTAGATTTAGAGATGCAATCATATTTAAACAAAGGTTTAAGATTAATTCTAGTTGATGTTGATGCAAAAGAAACTATTGAATATTATCATGAAGATGGTATTGTAGAGTTTATTAACGACAACAATGAATCACCAATCATCAAGCCAATTTATTTTGAAGGTGAAAGTTCATATGAACATGAAATAGTACTAGACGAAGAGTCTGGTGTAACTGACACTAAGATAGTTAAAATGTCTGTAGAAGTAGCAATTGCTTATAAAAAGCGTGGTAAAGAAGAACTAACTTCTTTCTGTAACTCAATTCTTACAACTGAAGGTGGTACTCATGAACAAGGTTTTAGAATGGCTATCACACAATCATTTAACACTTACATTAAGAAATCTAACCTTATCACTAAGAAAGATGGAGACCTTAAAATTACTGGTGATAATGTAAGAGATGGATTGATTGCAGTAGTATCTGTTAAACACAATGAACCGTTATATGCTGGTCAAACTAAGCAAAAACTTAGTAACTCTGACATACAAGGTGTAGTTCAAAAACTTGTTAAAGATGAATTGGATACATGGATATCTGAGAATGATAAAGATGCTAAAATGGTTGCTAAGAAAATTATATTAGCTGCAAAAGCTGCTGAGGCTGCTAGAAAAGCTAAAGAAAATACTACTAAAAAAGGTGAGTCAGGTCTTTCAATAATGTCAGACTTAGCTAAATTAGCTGACTGTATGAGTACTGACCCTACAAAGAGTGAAATATGCTTGGTAGAGGGTGATTCAGCTGGTGGTACAGCAAAGATGGGTAGAGATAAAGAGTTCCAAGCAATCTATTCATTAAAAGGTAAACCTAAGAATACTAACAATGATTCAGCTATTAAGGTTCTTGATAATAAAGAACTTGCTGATTTAATTTACATTCTGACAGGTAAGAAAACTGCTATAATTGAAGATGATTTTGATTTAATTGCACATCTTAAGTATCATAAAATTATAATAATGGCAGATGCCGACGTAGATGGTTATCACATCCAATCATTAATTCTTACTTTCATATTCAGACATTTACCAGAGTTAATCTTTGGAGGATATGTATACATTGCATTACCACCATTGTATTCTGTTAAAGAAGGAAAGACTAAAAGATTTATTATTGATGAAGATGAGTATGAAGCATTTATCGTTGAAAGAATTATTAAATCATTTGATATTGCAATTGACGTTGAAGATGAATTACAGTCATTAACTAAAGTTAAATTAACTAAGTTACTTAAATTTGGTAGAACTTATAATACTGAATTAAATACTTTCATTACAGAAGATGGTATTCATAAAGAAGTAGCTGAAGGAATCATCAACTTCTTAATTGATGGTGACATAGGTGATGTTGATGATTTTATAAATGAAAATTATGATGAATTAACTGCATTATATAATGATGATGATGACTCATTTATTGTTGATGGAATGCATGGAGATGAGTATCATAACTTCTTTATTAATGACGATTTTGTAGAAAGTATTCAACCTTTAGTTGATATGATATCTAAAGGTGCAAACTCTACAGATTTATACTATGCTGAAAAAGGTGGAGATGAGTATGAAGATATCTTCCTTGGAGCATTAATAGATTTGCTTTATAAGAAAGCTACTCCTTCATCAAGACAAAGACTTAAAGGTCTAGGTGAGATGGATGCAGATGATTTATGGGATACAACAATGAATCCAGTTAATAGAACATTAATTAAAGTTGTTGTTGATGATGAAGAAAGTGCTGATGAAACAATGCATAATCTTATGAATAAATTATCTAAGTTTGCTGACAAACGTAAGGTATTCTTATTGAAAAACCAAGCAATGGTTAAAGGTGAGGATTTAGATGTTTAGACTTCATGACTTCAGATTTAGTCATTTAGAAACTAATCATGTATTTAAATCACCAGTTTTTGTATGCTCCAAGTGTAAAGAAGAATTATACTTGGACGTACATCAACTTAAGAAAATACCTCTTTCAATGTTAAGAGGTTGCAAAGGAGGTAAACATGTCACATGAAGGTTTACAATACTATGCACTATATATAGTGGAAGCTACTAGAGAGAAACTTGGATATGATGCAGATGATGAAAATCATGATGATGAAGTATACATGTATCTTACTGGTGGAGAAAAATTAAGTAAATCAAAACACATGGAGGGTTAAATGAAAGTTACTATAGAGAATAATATTAGTAAAAATATAATTATTGAATATGTTATAACTCCTGAAGGTGATTTAAAAGTTAGTTTAAATAATCCATCTGGTTCTAATACTCTTGATAAAGAAGAAGGTATTCATAAAAGAGTTAGTACAACTAGAGGATATACACTTGCACTAGAAACGGAGGATTAACATATGGAAAAGCAATTTATGAATGGTTTAATCTTTGGTAGATTTCAAGTACCTGGTCCTCATATAGGACATCATTCACTTATTGAACTAGCTACTAAGCTTTGTAAGAACTTAGTTATTATGATTGGTTCAACTCAAGAGTATGGAACTGAAAGAAATCCATTCTGTTATGAAACAAGAGCAAGAATGTTCAGAGAGAAATATGGTAGTAACTATAATGGATGTAATATAATCCTAAGAGATGTACCAGATATGACACATGAGGGTGACATTACACCTGAATGGGGTAGATATGTTCTAGGTAAAAATAAACTAGTAGTAAAGACACATCCTTGTGTAATGATATATGGTAATGATGAATCTAGAAGTAGATGGTTTGATACAAATGATATTCCAGAGACTTCAGAAATTATTTTACCAAGAGCAAGAATTCCTGTAGCTGCTACTGAAACTAGAGAATTAATGGCATTAGATAAGCGAGATGAGTGGTGTGAAAAAGTTCCTAAAGAATTACATCCATTCTTTGATGAGTTACGTGGAGAACTAATGCAAGTGAACTATTATAAGTTCTTTGCAGAAGGGAGTAAGTAATGCTAGATGTAAAAACAGGTCTAGTTGGAGACCCAGAACCAAGTATTACTGAAGTTAACCCACCAACACATAAACAAAAGTATCTGATAGGTCAAATCAAATATTATTTAGGTATAGATTTTACTGGTAATGATTCAGATGATGCTTATAAATTTATAAATAAACACTATCAAGATGTTAGAATAAAACGTGGAATATAGGAGGAAACAAATGTTCGAAGCTAATAATATTAAAGAAGTAGAAGAGTGGATACAACATAATTTCATTTTCAATAAGCAATTAGTTTATTATAGACTTGAAGGAAACTTAACAGATTTACCAGAACTTTACAAGTTTGACAAGTTCACAACTGACAAGTCTCAATATGAAAATCCTAGAGTTGCAATGATTACAATCCTTATTGGTATAGGTGCTTTCTTACAAGAACAGTACTCACAGTCTATTCTTCAAGCTATTGCTAATGGAGTATTTATGCCAGACAATTTTGATGAGGAAAAAGAGTACCACGTAAAATAAGTATATATTATATCATTGAAATGGAGGAAATAATTAATGGCTAAAAAGCTTGGAAAAGTTTCAGATGCAGTAAAGAAAGAAGAGAAAAAGATAATCCAAGGGGTTATTGAGAGAAACCTAACAGACGTACAAAAAAGTAATATGTTAAAGTACATGTTATCACTTATGTATTCAAGAGCTGTTGCAGATATTCGTGATGGTTTTAAACCTGTTCATAGACGTAGTGCTTTTGCTATGAATGAATTGGGATTAGTTAACAGTAAACCTCATAAGAAAGCTGTACGTGTTGTTGGTGATGTATTAGGTAAGTACCATCCACATGGTGATTCATCAGTGTATAATGCTATTGTTAGATTGTCACAACCATTCGTACAAAACATTCCAGTAGTTGACGGACATGGTAACTTTGGTAACATCTCTGGAGATGGTGCAGCTGCAATGAGATATACTGAAATAAGATTACACAAATACACAACTGATTATTTACTAGCTGATTTAAATAAAAATGCTGTAGATACTAGAGCTAACTTTGATGAGTCTTTAACTGAACCTACTGTACTTCCAGCAAAGACTGTAAACTTATTAATCAATGGGTCTTCAGGTATTGCTGCAGGTTACGTTCAAGAAGTTCCACCTCATAATCCAAAAGATATTGCTAACATGGTTATTAAACTTATTAAGAAACCAGAAACTTCTTTAAGAGAGGTAGCGACTGAATTGATGCCAGACTTCCCAACAGGTGCTAGTCTATGTTCAAAGAACAGTATTGTAAATGCATATGAGACAGGTAGAGGTACTGTAAAAGTACGTGCTAATATTGAAATTGAAGAAAGAAAGAATCGTGAATATTTAGTTATCACTGAAATACCATATGGTAAAACCATTGGTGGTGAGACAGGTATTGTTACAAGTATTGCAAATGCTGTAAGAGAAAAGAAGATTGAAGGTATTGCAGATTTAAAAGATTACTCAAATAAGAAAGGTATTAGAATTGAAATTCTTGTTAAGAAAGATGCTGATGCTGCAACTGTTGAGAATCTATTATACAAACATACTCCACTTGAAAACACTGTAAAGATTATTCTTGTATGTGTAAATGGTGATTACTTTAAAGAGTATAACATTAAAGAAATCTTTGAAGAATGGATTGAGTTCAGAAGAATTACTATTAAGAGAGTATTCTTATATGACATTAAAAGATGGAAAAGAAGAATTCATATCTTAGAAGGTTTATTAATTGCACTTAGTAATATTGATGATGTAATTAAAATAATTAAGTCATCTAGTGATGTAAGTGTTGCAAAAGGTAAACTAGTTACAAATTATGATTTAACTAAGATTCAAGCTCAATCAATCGTTGATATGAAGTTATCTAGACTTACAGGTTTAGAGAAACAAAAGCTTAAAGATGAGAAGAAAGAACTTGAAGGTAAAGTTCTACATAACTTGTCATTCATTAAAGATACTTCTAAGATTGATAAGATTATTATTGACGAGCAAAAAGAAATCATCAAGAATTATGGTTTCCCAAGAAAGACTCAATTAATTGAAATTAACACTGATATCACTGTAGAAGATACAATTACAGATGAGCAGATGATGGTTACAATTACAAATGAAGGCTTTGTAAAGAGAATGAAAAGAGATTTAAAAACTCAAAAGAGAGCTGGAAAAGGTATCAACTTTGGTAAGATTAAGGAAGATGACTTTGTAACACAAAACTTCTTTGCATCTACTAAAGACCACCTATTATGTTTCACTAACTTTGGTAGAGTATTTGATATTAAAGTGTGGGAAATTAAAGAGACTAAATCTACATCACTAGGTAGCAAAATTACTGCTTATGTTAAAGGTCTTAAAGATGGTGAGGAAATTACCAATGTACTATGTATTAGTAATGACCAGTTTAATGATGATGAATCATTCTTATTATTCTGTACTAAGAATGCACAAATCAAGAAGACTAAGATGGAAGAGTTCTCAAACATCAGAACATCAGGTATCATTGCTATGATGTTAAGAAAAGATGATGAATTAACTTCTGTAAAGTATATTGATAGTGGTAAAGAAATGCAAGATATATTTGTAAGCACATTAGGTGGTCAAGCAATCAGATATGAACATACTGAAGTGAGAGCATCTAAGAGAGATAGTTTTGGTATGTCTGCAATTAATCTAACTGAAGATGGTGATGAAGTAGCTAGTATGGACATCATTGATGATGAAAATACGTTAGTTCTTGGAGTAACAAGTAATGGACTAGGTAAAGTTACTAAGATTACTGACATGGTAGAAAAGAATGACCCAAAGTCTGGAAATAAAACTCAAATTAATGATGGATTTCCCAGACAGAAAAGAACAAGTAAAAGTACAGGTAGATTAATGATTAAGTTAAAAGAAGATAATTATCTTGTAAAATCTATGATTGTGAAACAAGATGATGATATAGCTGTTACAACATCTTCAAATATTATTAGAGTTTGTCTAGATGAATTCAAACCTATTAAGAGACCGACTTATGGAATGAAGTTGGTAAATGTTGATGAAGATAACTTTGTTATTGACGTAGCTGTAGCACCAAAATAGTAAAATTAGTGGTAGAGATTAATTTCTCTACCACTATTATTTTTAAGGAGGTATACTTAATGTCATATGTTCCACCACAAAAGTTCTATTCAATGCCCAGACAAAATGGTAAATCTTTACAACATGCTGATAAAATGAAACAATATAATGCTTACTTAATAGTTACAAAATTCTTTGCTAATGAACAATTCTTTTATATAATTCTTAAAAATAGGTTTGGTGCAGCAAATAAAAAAATTTTAAATCAGAAAGACTATGATGAAATCCTAACAAACGCAGCTTTATATGAACGTGAATTTATGTTGGGAAAAAAAACTGACTTACATGATGGTACGATTGATTTAAAAGGCATTCAATCTTTATTAATAAATGATGAAAAGTTAATATTAACCGAAGCCAACGTATATAGAGTGCTATTTGATAAACTAGTAGACTTTCAAGATTTTAAGGATACAGTGGGAATTATACGAAAACCAATACATGATAACAAATATAATTATATTAATTCAAATCAAAAAGCATATTCTTTATCGTATAGATTTAGTTTAAATAATAAAAATTTCTACGTTCCAATAAGGTTACCTTTTAAAGAATATGATAACCTTATAATAACTGAAGATAAATTTAAAGAAATGTGTTACATTTTCTTAAAACAAGTATTTAATCCTGAAGATTTAGAGGAAGAATTTATGAATTTTATAGCCAATCAAAATATAGTTGTTGAAGATATAGACCCTATTGAGGGATTGATGAATGGTAGAATTCCTGAAGATGATTTTTATATTATAAGGGATAATCTGAATTCTAACAATTGATTAATCAATTACCTAGAAGGAGGAAGATAAATGAAAACTGAAGTAGTTAGAAAATTAGTTGACAATAACGGTCAAGATAATATTTGTTTAATAAAGTTGGATGGTACAATGGTTTATCCAGATGTATACTCTAGTATTGTTTTTAATGATACTGATGAACTATTAGAGCTTACAGCAAAAAAGAATAACAGTGATGGTAAAACTGTTACTGAGTACCATGACTATGTAACTATCTTTGCTATAATGTTTAATAACTAAACAAAATATCCCTATACATTAATTTGTATAGGGATTATTTATTTGAAAGGAGAAATAATATGTACGAAATTATAACTATAGAAAACGATGAGACTAATGTGTTAAGGAAAGATGTAGTTGAAATTAAAGATTTTGAAATGCATAAAGAAATTTTTATGAACATGAAACAAATGTTAGATGATAATCCTGCAATTGCTGGTATTGCTGCACCACAAATAGGATTATCAAAGGCTATGTTTGTAGTTAGATTTGGTAAGAATAATACTAAAATTATCATCAATCCAATTATCCTTAAAGAAGGTAAGACTAAAGAAACAAAAAATGAAGGATGTCTAAGTATCCCAGACCAAAAGTTCCCAGTTGCTCGTTCTAGAAAGATATCTGTAAGATATTATAATGAGAATGGAAAGCCAACTATTGCAAAGTTACTAGATATGGATGCAAGAAGATTTTTACATGAATATGACCATTTAAAAGGTGTACTTATATCAGACTAGAAAGAGGGTGAATTATATTGGGTAAGAAGTACGTGGTTGATATTGATGAAATAAAGTTAAGACAACTCTACATTGATGAAGGTAAATCTGATAGAGAGATTTCTGAAATGTACAAATGTTGCATAACTACAATTAGAAAAAGAAGACATGGATATAATATTGAATCTAAACATAAAGATTTAGATACTTTTAAGAAAGGATTCATGCATATTAAAAGTGTATTATTTAATAGAAATATTAAATTTAATGATGTATACACTATAGCTGATAAGCAACCTTATAATCTAATTATAAATAAAAAGAAGGTAATGGTTAAGGTTGCAAATATTAGTAGTAATAGATATTGCTTCTCGTTATCAAGAAAATATAGAAATGATTATAATGTCATTAAACGAGAGAGAAAAGACTTAGGTAAAGTTGATGTATTAATTTTAATAGGTCTTAGTAAGGATAATGATAAACATCATATATGGGTTTTAGAACCTAAAGATATTTCTGCAGCTAGAATGACTTTGAACATATCAGTTGCATCTGAAAAGTATAAATACTTTTTAAATAATTATAAGTTACTAAACTAATTATAAATATATATTATACTATTGACATAAAAATATAATATTATATAAACCTAAGAGGAGGAAACACAATGAAGTATACTATGTTAGAAAATGTTGTAGACGTACACATTAATTCTGAGTCAGCAAAGATTGCCTATATTGAAGGACATGCTGGTATTGGTAAATCAAACTTTCCAAAAATGATGTGTAAAAAGTTAAATGAAAGATATGCTAAAGATGGTATGAAATTTACACATGTAACAATATTTGGTTCAGTTCTTAAAGAAGGTGAACTTGGTGGTATCCCAATTCCTGTAGAGGACAATGAAGGAAACCATATTAATACATATACATTGTATTGGAAGATTAAGCAGATTCAAGATTTAGTAGCAGAAGGTTATCATGTAATTTTATTCATTGATGAACTTAATCGTTCAGAGTTAGCAGTACAGCAGGAATTAATGCAACTTATTCTTGATAAAGTTATTAACACTGCTGAATTACCTATTGGTGATTGTTCTATTATAGCTGCTGGAAATCCAGAAGCTGATGATGACAATGACTATCAAGTTAATACTATGAATGCAGCTCTTATAGATAGATTCTCCTTCTATAATTTAACTGTAGATGTAGAAGATTGGTTAGCTTGGGCAATGGATAATGGTATTCATAATGATATAGTTGAGTTCATATCATCTAACATTGATATGTTGCATATTCCAGCATCTACTGAAAAGATTAAACCAACACCACGTTCTTGGGAATCAGTTTCTAAAAAATATACTACATTCATTGAAGAATTTAATTTTGATGATGGTATATTAAGTGAACTTGTTCGTTCAGATATTGGTCGTATTCCAGCAACAGCATTTATGAGACATTTGGAAACTAAGACCAATCCTCTAATTAGAGTTGATGAAATCTTCTGTGGTTCAAGATTAAGTGATAATATGGTTCACCGTATCTCAGGTGAGTCTATTCCTAGACTTACAGTAACAGTTAAGAAGTTAATTAACTATCTTGATGATGGCTCTAAAAAGAATGACAAAGTTGATATTGAGAACTTTATTACTTTCTGTGATAATATTCCTAAAGATACAATGGTTTCAGTAATTGCAAATATTATGCATAACCATAAAAATCTTCACAAGAAATTATCAGCAGTAACAGAGTACTTAGATTTATTCTATGATACTAATAAAAGACTTAGAAGTGTGTAATAATATTTACTTAGGGACTAACTATCCCTAAGTAATTTTTTTAAAGGAGAAGATATGAAAGACTGGGACTGTGCAAAATGTGGTAAGAATATATGTGTTCCAGATGATTATCACTTAGAATATTGTTGTAGTGGACATATGTGTGGATGTATGGGTTATCCAATCAATCCAGTATATTGTGATGCATGTGCTATGGCAATATATGGAAATGTAAATATGGAAGAAGCTGTTAGCAACGCACAAGAGGTAGTTGACAGTTATGACGAAGAAGAAGTAGATGATTATCTGTTTGATGATTTATTTTGAAAGGAGATGTAATGATTTCTGAAAGAAAAGTTAAGACATTATGTAATAAGTTTAAGTTCACTTATAATTACTTTGACCATAATAATGTAATTATTATAATCTCTAGATATGATAAATGGAGAGTGAGTTTACCTAATCGTGGTAAACCAATATTGCATCACTATAACAAATTGGATATGGATAACTATCATTTCCAAAAGAAGTTTCCACAACATTGTAGTTTAGAAGAAGTATTAGAATATATTGAGAATCATGATAATTATGTAATAAATGGTGATGCTCATACTAATAATATTTTTAAATTACTAGACGAAGTTAGGAGAAAATAAATAATGGATATTAAAGAATTACTTCCCAGAGTACTTTATATTGAAGATGATTTAAAAGGTCAACCATTACAATATACATTGATGGCAATTTTTAAGTTATTAAGTTTATTAAATGAAGAAGAATGTCAGTTCATTGTAGATGAAGATTTGTTATTTAACGTTATTGAAAAAATTAGAACTAAAACCCAAGCTCAAGCATTCTTTACTCCAAATAAAGAATTAATGGAATCTTTTAATGCTTTATCAGATATTTTAAAAGAAGACTTTGCTTTATGTTTTGCAACTTCATTAGAAAATATGAAAGCTATCTCTAGAAATTCTATACTGAAAAAATATTTTAGAGTTAGAGATTTCATAAATGATAATTCAGAATATACTAGTAATTATTATTCTAGACAAGTTGAAGCTTTTAACAACTTCTTTAATTTTGATGATTTTACGGATAATGAAAACTTTCCAAATATAAGATTATCTTATTTAGAGAAAATGCTACAATAAGAAAGGTGGTGTTAATAATGAACGCTGTAGCAATGATACAAAATATAGATGTTATATTTAAAGATAATAACTTTGATAAAGATGAATTTATAATAAGAGTTTTAGGATTGGTATGCACTTTTAGTGATGATGAGATTGAAGAATTACTTAAGAGTAACGAACTAACACATTTTCTTGATTCAAGATTGAACACAGGTTATATGCAACGAGCTGAACGTGAGTGGAGTATAAGTGGTAAATTAGAGCAAATTGTAACTAATAAAAAAGTATTAAATTATTACTATTCATTCATAAAGAATACTCTTAAAAATACTTATTTAAAGAGTAAAGATAGTCATTATTCTTTTGAATCACACTTAAGAGGTTCTATAGACCGAATGTTAATTGGAAGATATCATAATATGTTTAGAGTTAATCTAGTACCAGTTACATATAAGGCTGTACCAAATTGTAATTACTTTGAGATACTTAAAAGCTACACTATACAATATAAATCAAGATTAACAAGTTTAACAGGAAGTGATGGTTCTAAAAATTCAAACACTGCAATATCTGAATTAACTGAACTATTTGTAACTGTTATTGATTTTGTGGAGGGTTCTATAGAATTATGGGGTATGGAAGTTGCTGACAATATTTGTTTTGATTTACTATTAGATATAGTATGTACTTCCATATTTGTAAATAAAATATTATTAAAAGATGATGTAATAAAACATGTAAATTATTATATTAAAAAAGAAACTCGTATTTTAATTTCGGACAACTTAGTTCAATGTTGGAATACCATGCCAATGTCTAAACTTAGAAGGATACTGAAAACATTAGTTTCATCTAAAGATATTAGAGAAACATTTAATCTAGAAGGTTCAGTTTCAGAGCATGGAGATAAAAGACTTAAAAAAGAAATGTTTGACGTACTAATGACAATAGATGTAGAATTATAGGAGGAATTAAATGGCTAAAGATAATATTCACCAAATGAGAGAAAATATTATTAAAATGATAGAAGCTGGTGAAATAAAGAAAGCACATAAAAACTTTAAAGAGTATATTGAGTTATTGATATTCTCTTTACTTAAGGAAGACCCATTCTATGCAAATGTAATAATATTACTAAATAGAAGATATGATTTAAGATTTCCTGCACCTGCTGGAGTATCTATGAATAGAACTTACTTTGATTTATGGTTAAACATGCCACGTTTCATAGTGTATTCAGTACAAATTAGTAAAGATATTCTAAGACATGAATGTCTTCATATTCTTAATTTACATTTACTAAGAGAGAAAATGTATGTAACTAAGTATGATAGAACTACATGTAACATAGGTATGGATGCGTCAATAAATCAATATCTACCAACATTAGGAAAAACTGGAAGTGGATTCATAACTTTAGATTCATTAGAGAAAGATTTCTTTATAAATAGCGTTGAAGCTAAGAGAGAATCTGAGTACTATATAGACTTGATTAACAACGCATGTCACAAGAATCCTAAAGCTCAAAATAACTTGAACAAAATGAGAGGTAACAACAATCATAAAAGTGATTCAGGTAGTATTAAAGGTAATAGTGATAGTGGAGATGATGGTCAATCTAGTGGTGAAATGGGTGATGAATTAAGTAGTGGACCAACTAACAATCATGATGTTTGGAGAGAGTCTGACAAGGTTGGTAATATTGATGACATGAAAGATATGGTTAGAGATATCGCTAATGAAGCTGCTGAAAAATCTCGTGGTAAAGTTCCAGGACATATAGAATCACTTATAAAGAAACTTAATGAAAAGCCAGTAATCTCTTGGCAAAAAGTTCTTAAACTTTACTTAGGAAGTGTTAAGATTCCTTATAGAAAAACTATCTTACGTAGAGATAGAAGACAACCTAATAGATATGATATTAGAGGTCGTATTTCTGATAGAACTGTAATTATTACAGTTATAATAGATACCTCTGGTTCTGTTAGTGATGAAGAAATAAAATGGATTTTCCGTGAAATATTTGGAATTATTCGTCATGTTAAATTCCAATTACATATCATTGACTGTGATATGGATGTAGTTAGAGTTTACACTGCTAAAAGTGAGAAAGATATTAAACTTAATGTTAAGGGAAGAGGTGGTACTGCATTTAGTCCAGCTATTGAATATATCAATGAAAACCTTCCTAAAACTGATATTGCAATTTACTTTACAGATGGTGGTGGTGAACGTATACTTGACCCAGCTCCAAAAGGATATAAATTATTATGGGTATTAACTACTAAAGCATCAGACTTATCAGTTAAAGAAAAACCTTATGGTCAAGTTAAAGAATTAAATTTCAAAAACTCTTCTAGAAGATAATTTTCTATGTTCCAAGAAAGAAAAAGCTAAGAGAAATTAATCTCTTAGCTTTATTTTTTTTAGGTTTTAGAAAGTGATATCCAAAGTACACCCATAATAATATCAATAACACCAATAGTCATTACATAACCAGCAGCATAATAATACATTGGTGATAATAGAATAGCTAGGAATCCAACAATTATTAAAACTGTACCTTGGAATTCCATACCAACTCTAACATATTCCATAAATTTCTTCTCATCCAAGATTTTTAGAAGTAAGAATACAGCTAAAAGTAATAAGAATGGCATAAAGAAACCAATAGCAATACCAGCTAATTGAACGTGAGGTTCTATTTCAGCTTTAACTTCTTCAACTTTACCATCTATCTGGTTAGCAGTTAAACCTCTACTTTGACCAAATGCATATATGTCACTAATTTTAAAATCTTTATGTTTCTTCTTAAAGATTTTACTTTTACTTATTTTCTTTAAGTCATCTTCAGTTTTAGCATTACCAATTAACTTTTGAATAAAGTTAAGTTCAGTCATACTTCTACTAGCTTCAGATAACATTAATGAATTACTATTCATCAATACTTGATTTTCATTTAAAAACATTTTATTTTTCCTTTCTTTTTAATATTAGTGATTAGTATATGTTTGTTGAATGCAGAATACAAAGTACATAAATATAGCTCTTCTAAAGCTAGACTTAGTAGCAACACGTTCAGTTTTAATATATTTATCACTGTTCTCAGTTAACCATTCATCAAGAATTTCTTTAATTCTTAATACATTCTCATCAACAGTATTACTTTTAGAATATAATTTTAAGCAATCATTAATGAAATACTTAGTACCAATAATATCAGCACTATTACCTTCTTCAACTAAATACTGTTGCAATATAAGAACTATTAGTTCTTTGATTCTTTCATTCTCTTTTTCAAGAATATTATCTAATGCTACTCTAATGGCTGTTCTACTTACTCCACACATTTCTGCAGAAAGATTAGCTATCTTTAAGTTTATACCATTAGTTAAGACATCATTCATAACTGTAGAAGATAATCTATCAATCAAAAATGATATATTATCGGTTTCAAAATAATTGTCTTCATCACTACTGTCAGCTTCAAAGTTAATGTAATTACCTTCTTCACTATTTTTATAGTATTCTTTAGCAACGTTTTGAACAAAACTATTTAGTCTAGTTCTAAGGTTCATGATGTACTCAATAAGTTGTCTATCAGACATCTCATCTAAATATTTAGAATAAGTTTCATGAGAGTTCATTGCTGTTTCAAATAAAGCTTTGAATAAAATACCATATTTCTTAATGTAGTATTTACCACTAAGATTATTTATAGTATATCTCATAATGTTCTCATTAGGGACATACTTAAAATACTTAAAATGTAATGAGGCATATAACGATAATGTTAGATACATTAAAGAAGCTTCAAATTCTTTTTTCATTTTCTTTTTATGGTAATAAGACAATACTACCATCATTGCCCAATTGAAAGGATTATTAAATAATCTCCAAGATGATTCAGTTAGTTTGTTCTTCTTTACAAGACTTTCTATATCTTTAGACTCTAAACCAGTTACATCATAAACAATTTTAAAGTCATTATCTTTAAAATATAAACGGTGTATAGGAGAGTTCTCAAATAGAACTTCACTATTCTTATCTACATAAGATTTGATATATCTTTGAAACTTATCACTATTTTTCTTCTGTGCTAAGTGTTGATTAACAATTGGATATTGTTCTTCTTTAAATACAAACGTATTATATTTGTTTGCCATAGAATACCTCCTTTTTAATAATATGTTTAAACATATATTATTTCTTTGATATTAATAAAAATAAAGGAGAGTTTAAGATGTTTAAACGTATTATAGAAATAAAGGAATATAATAATATTATACTATCAAGTGTACCATTGCTAAAGGAAAATTTAACTACTAAAAAAAGTAGAAGTAGTGTTCTTCCTGGAAATATAGATGATGCTTATATATGCACATATAGTACTCATATGTTAAATACTGTAGTTGGTAAAGCTCTTGATTTTGAAGAGGATATGTATGTATATTATTACCATATTTCAACTAGACAAGATTATCCAAGGATATTCTTTGAAATTGATGATATTCATTCATATAGAAAATTTAGAGAAATTACTATGGCAACATATTTTGATTCATTAGCTTATGCTAATTTTGTAGAAGATGAAATAACTGAGTCTGATAGAGAGTTTTTAGGAGAAACTGCATATCAATATCTATATGCTTTTAGACCTGATTTAAGAGACCAAATAGATATAAACTTATATGATATAAATATATCTCAATGTATAGTTGAAGTATTTGAAGAAGACCCTGAACATTTTAGAAATTTAATGTTAAAAAATAAAGATGGAGTTTATGATTTACTATATAACTATAGACTTCTTATAGACTTACCAGGTTGTCAAGATATAATATTATCATGTTTAAAAAGGTTTGATTCTAAAGGGTATTTTAATGATGCTGTAAGGTTATTTAGAAATAGACCCGACTTTCGGGAAAAGATTTTAGATAATATACCACAGAAATTCATGGCATATTTCTTAAAAGAAGTTAAAAGTAAAATAGACTTTGATGTGTATTTAGTTAAAAAAATAACATCTGAAGTTGGTATAAGAGGATACATTTCAAATTGCACTTATGATGATGAAATGGTTAAAAGATTATGTAAGAAAATATTTGTCAATAAAGACATCTATAAAAGATTAAGTACTAATGGTAGAGATTTATATGTAGATTCTTTTATACTTAAGTCAGGATATGTTGATGAGATAACATCTAGATGGACTAATTTCTTATTCTATTTAGATAGATTGCATCCAAAAGAATACAGTATAATTGTTAATGAAGGTGTAATGGATGAGTTTGTTAGTAGTACATTTAATAAGAATTTTGACCAAGTTATGACATTAGGATTAAATAGAAGAATTAAGAGTAAAGTATCAAAACATTCTATGTTCCAGATGACTGATAAACATTACAGAGATGATTTAGTTAAAAGTCTATTTAAAGCTGCTAATAAATGTAACTCTAAAACTTATAGTACATTTATAAAAAGTTATGCTAAGGTAAGAAAGAGATATGATTTTAACGTTACAGATAACATATTTAATATTGACATGTTGGGGGATGTGCCAGATGAGTATGTTAAACTGAGAACTTTGAATATGGAACTTATGTTAACAAATAAGTCCTAGTACAAAAAAAAATAGAGGGAGGGCTTAATTCTCTCTATTTTTTTTTTGATTGGTTTAACTAAACTAATTTAGTATAACTAAGTTACTTGTTCCTAACATCATTCAAAGTAGGTCATTTGATAATAATAATTAATTTAAACTAAATTTCTACCTAAGAAGAATTCATATTAATAATTATACCTAACTAAATAATGTTAGGAACAAATAACCTAAAAATGATAACGAAACATAAAATTGAGCGATGTAGCATAAAGCCACTTCCTTTCTCTCTTTGTCTTGTATCACTATTATAATATATGCTTGAAGAATTTTTATTTACGTTTTATATAAAAATATAAATTGCTAACATAAAATTGTAACCACTTAAAAATAAAAAGGAGATGAAGAAAATGTGTGATGAATGTTTAATGGAATTATTGGACCGATTGAAAACAGAAGAAATTCTTATATTAAATGTATTATATAAACATAAGACTTTTAATAAATTAGCTGCTATAGATAACATTAAGATAATGGCAGATGTTAAGATTACTCCATTTATATTTAATGCCTGTGCTGGAAGACTTGAAATTGCTGGACTATTAAATAGAAATAGAGATAAGAGACAGAATAAGTTTTATATAACTAAGGATGGAAGAAGATTCCTAGATTTATATAAAGAATCTATAGCAGGGTTGGTGTAATATGAGAATGACTAAAACAGTTTTTAAGAAGTACTTAAGTTATGTATTACGACATAAATGGTTTGTATTTGTAGAGTGTTGTAAAATGGGTATACCACTTAGAGGTTTATTGCATGATATAAGTAAATTTAGAAGTGAAGAATTTAGTAGTTATGCTAATTATTTTTATGGAGATAAAATACCAGATGATAAATACATAGCAGGACAAGAATCAAGTATCAACATCAAACATGCAATTGATAGTCATAGAGAAAGTGTTGTTGAAGGAAGAATGAATTATTCATGGTTGGGTCATCAACATAAAAATAAACATCACTGGCAATATTGGATTTTACGTCATGATTCTGGTGGTACTACACTTATGGAAATACCTTATAAATACGTAAAAGAAATGGTTGCTGATTGGTTAGGTGCTGGACGTGCTATAAATGGTAAAGATGATGATACTAAATCATGGTATGAAAGTAATAAGGATAAAATGCAAATGCATGAAAATACTAGAAAGATTGTAGAGGAATTATTAAATGAGTATTCTTGATATTAATATAACTATAGAGTACCCATACAAGTTATTATCTAATTTACACAAAAATTTCTTTACTATAGACGGTATTGACTGTGGAAGTATGGAAGGATTCATTCAATCACTTAAATTTGAAGATGAAAATATGCAAAGACATATATGTTCTTTAAACGGTGCTAAGGCTAAAACTGCTGGCAGAAGTGTTGAGTGGTGGAGAAAACAAGAGTTATGGTGGAAAGGTAAGGCTTACCAAAGAGATTCAAAGGAATATCAAGACTTACTTAATCAAGCATTTTATGAAATGTTAATTCAGAATGAAAGAGTTAGAAATGCATTACTTGATACAGTCGGTCATGAGATAGTACATACTATTGGTGGCACTAATCCAAAGAAAACTGTATTAACTCAAGATGAATATTGTAGCCGTTTAATTAAGATGAGAGAAGGAATATTAAAAGGAATAGTATAAAGGAGGAAGTAGTAATGAAAGTAGGTATATTTGGTATTGGTGCTTGTGGTTCGAATATTGCTGAGTTAGGTGACAAGAAAGGTTACACTACTGCAATAATGAATACAAGTCAAGAAGATTTAGATTCAATTAGTTTAGTTAAGAATAAGTTATTATTAGGTGAACAAGGTGGTTGTGGTAAAGACAGAGCTATTGGTAAGTCTGAAGTTAAATCACATTACAAGAGCATCATTCAGTTTGTTAAAACAAAGTTTTACGATTGTGATATAATTTACATTACATTCTCTTCAGGTGGTGGAACAGGGTCAGGTATGTCTCCAATTATTATTGACATGCTTACTAAAATGATTCCAGACAAGAAGTTTGCAGCTATTGCAGTAATTCCAGCATTAAGTGAGACTCCTGTAGCTCAATTTAATACTTATGAATGTCTTGAAGAATTATCATCAATTGATGTGCCTACACTAATTGTAGACAATGAGAAATTCAAAGAACATAAATCAAAAATGTCTAAGGCTGATTTATACAATGGTGTTAATAGTCATGTAATTGCATCATTAGATGTTGTTTATAACAGAGAGAGAAAATCAAGTAAGTATGGTAATATGGATAGTAAAGATTTATCTAAATTAATGTTTACTCCAGGCTGTATGTCAATAACTGTAACTGTTATGAATCAAATTAATGATTCAGAAACTATTGCAGAAGCATTAGACTCATCTTGGAATTCAAGTATATTTGCTTCTTTACAGTATGATAAAGTAATTAAAAGAAGTGGATATATCTTCGAACTTCAAGAAGAAGCAACTAAGTTTATCGATTATGATATTTTCCATAAAAATATTGGTCAACCAATTGAAACATTTGAAGGATATTATTCTGCAGATGACAATAAGAATTATATTGTATCTATTCTTACAGGTTTAAGTTTCCCAGAAGATAGACTTAAATTAGTTATGGATAGTGTTGAGTCTGCTAAGGGTAAGTTTAAGAAGAGAGAGAAGATTTCTTTATTTAATGATGAAGATGTCAATATTGATTGGTTTAAAGAAGAACGTAAAGAAGTTAAGAAAACTAAACCATCTATTTTTGGTGGTAATGATGATTCTGAAGTTAAGTCTGAAGACATTGACTTAGAAGCGTTGTTTAGTAATTACTAAAAAAAAAGAACCATCCTAACTGAGAAGGTTAGGATGGTTTCAAATCTAAATAAAGGTAAGACACAACTTTCAATGCTGGGCTTAATAGCATTTCATTTTATATCAAACCTCTATAGGGGTAATCTTACTAATGCTAACTAAACATAACAAAAGGGTTGTGGTTTCTTTCATTACTTTAGAATATTATATAATTAGGATTAGTAAGTTCATTATTATAATATATGTTTGATGGATTTATAATTACGCTTTATAACAATACATTATTTAATCAATAAAGGAGGATTCATATGCTTAATGAAAAACAGATGTTTTTAAAAGAAAATTCATTGTTTTTATCTGAAGGTAAAATAAATAAAGTATCATTAACACTTGCTGAAAGAGATGAGATAAAAGAGAGGTTTGGAACTATTCAATGTTCAATAGGTAAAACTGATAAAGGTCAATTCTTTGCATATACTCATAGAGCTAGAAGTGGTTTCTTTGACAGCATACAAAAACTTCCTAAAGATAAAGTGAAGTTTATTAGTAGTACTAGTTAGGGAGGATTAATTATGTTAAACGAATTAAATGAAAGTTTAATCAAATACATCAATGATAAGATAATTCCGATGTATAAAAAATTTGATAAAGGTCATGATGTAAATCATGTAACAAGTGTTATAAACGATTCACTTAAGATTGCTGAGATTTTAAAAGATGATGTTGATATGAATATAGTGTATACTATTGCAGCATTTCATGATACAGGATTATCTAAGAACAGAGACGTACATCATATAGAATCTGGTAAGATAGTTAGAAAAGATACATTCTTAAGAACTATATTTGATAAAGATACTATAGAACTTATAGCACAAGCTTGTGAAGACCACAGAGCTAGTTCTAAACATCCACCTAGAAGTTTATATGGTAAGGTTGTATCTGATGCAGATAGAAGTGATAATTTAGATACTATGTTTAAAAGAGCATATAACTTTGGCAAGCATAACAATCCAGAATTATCTGAAGAAGAACATTTTGAAAGAGTTTATGAACATCTATCTGAAAAATATGGTAGAAAAGGTTATGTTAAATATCATCTTAAAGAGACTGAAGAAGTTAGAAAGTTAGAACTTAATAAAATATACACCATGTTAGACAGTAGAGATAAATCGTATAAGTATTTCTTACAGTTAAAAGATGAAGGTTTTATTACTGAGAGTTCAGATTTTATTCTTACCGAGAGTCAACAGGCTCACTTAGAAGGATTCTATGATGTTATGGATGGTAATGAGTTTCTTAATGAAGCAGCTCAAACTATAACTACTTCTAAAAGAAAAAAGATTGAAGACATGGTATTAAAGACTATGAATCTTCTTGACAAAACTGGAAAGAATGGTGAAAAGTATAAAGGTTTCTTTAAGTCAATGAGTAATACACAATTTACTACATGGATTAAAAAGTTTATGAAAGATGAAAATGAACATTTTTATTTAGAGATTATTCCATATGAGAATGAACCTGACCTTAAGACTATCAAGAAAGCTGCTAATTTCTTAAACGTTCCACTTGAAGAGTATGTTTACTACAAACATGATGGTAATAAAGACGAGCCAATTAGAAGTAAAACTAAAGTACCTGTGGGATATCTTCACCTTAGAAGATTACAACAGATACTTAGTAAAAAGAATAGTTATTCACTTGACATTAAGTCTAGAAATATGAAGACTAATCAAGTTACTGGTAACGATAAGATTGCAAGAATTACAGATGCAGAGAACTATGCTTTAATGACTTATGGTAGTGAGGAAGCTTTAAAAGAATTCTTTGGACCAAGAGCTGATGATAGTAAAAAGAAAATGCAGATGTATAAACAAATATCACAACAAGGATACTTACAGTTAAAAGACCTTAAATCAGATTTAGGTGATAAGCAAACATTAAATACAGTTGATGTATACTTTATGGGTGCTGGAATAATGACAGATTTAGTTACAGGTGGATTAGCATTAGATAGAACTCTTAAGAATAAAAATAAGAAAGATTTATCTAGAGAGAAGTATGAGAAGAAATAGGAGGACTTATGGAATTATATAATTTCAAAGCCATGTGTTTAAGAGTAGTAGATGGAGATACTATTGATGTTGAATTTGATTTAGGTTTTGATATCACCTATAAGGAACGAGTTAGAGTTCTAGGTATTGATACACCAGAATGTAGAACTAAGAATCTTTTAGAAAAAGACGCTGGTCTGTCAGTTAAAGCGTACCTTCAACAAAAGATTGAAGGTAAGTATGTATATATTACAACTAAGTTAGATGGTAATACAGGCAAATATGGTAGATTATTAGGTACTATCTATGAACATAGAGAATCTACAGAATCTATTAATGCTAAATTACTTAGAATGGGATTAGCTAGAGAATACACTGGTGGTAAGAGAAATCCTTGGAACTATGGAATGCTTAATGAGATGATAGATACTGTTAAATTAATGATAGGTGATGTACTTAATAAAGATTAGGAGGATTGTTTATGTCTGTTAGAAAAAAAGCTTTATTTTTAAGGGAACATCTTGTAGCTGGCATAAGTTACTCTTCGACTCCTCAAGGGAACATACAAAGAATTCAGAAAGGTAATAGGGAAGTTGGTACTGAATTGAAAAAGAAGGTTACTAAGTTTATGAAAGAAAATGAAATATCTGAATATGTCCATGATGGAGAAGATAATTTTTAAATAAAAGTTGATTTTTAACTATAAATTAAAAAGATATGGGGTGGAAAGATGAGAAGAGTTTTAGTAATATTACTATTAATATCTTTAATTTTATGTACAACTAATGCAGTAATGCCTGATGCATATATTGCAATTGAAATTAAAGAAACAAAGCAATCAAAGAAAAAATATAACTAGGGGGATATTATGGAGAAATTAATTAATGAATTTTTAACAGATAACTACACTACAATAAGTCATGAAGATACAGATAAGTTTGAATTTAATGCACCACATTTATTTATTGTAGAGCCTTCACTTAAACATATACAGAATTCTGAACAGTTTGAAAATGTAGAAATTATACCACCTGTTTCTGTAGTTAAATTCCAAAAAGGTCCAATTAAAGAAAATGGTGTAAATGGTGTTGCTAACGAAGACTTAATAAGTATGGTAGTTAAACGTCTTCAATGTTTTCAAGAATCTCCTTACAAATGTGATGAGAATGAACAAGCTATTAAGCATCTGGAAGATTGTTTAAAGGTTCTAAGAATTAGAACTGATAAAAGAGTTGACAGAGAAGTGGAGGGAACTAGTGAAATCTAATGATAAAGAGATAGTAGACAATACTAATAAGATTGACAGTACCTCTATGAAAAGTAAGAAAAAAGTTAAAAAAGAAATAAAAGATGGAATTCTTAGTGAGAATTCTTTAATGGAAGATTTTGATAAGTTAGCTGACTTATTATAAGGAGGTGTATTTAAATGGCAAAGGGAGATATAATATTTATAGCTGATAAGGAAACCCTAGACCAAACTAAAATAGTTGCTGATGAGATTAAGCAAGCTGTTAGTAATATGCATGATAATATTGAAAATGAAGTTGTAGTAAATACAAAGAAATTTATCAATGAATTATCATTGCAAAGTAGAATTGGTTTTGGTTCATATATGACTACACTAGTTAATCTAACCAATGCTAAAGGTGTTATAAATTCTGCATACTTTATGGCAGAAGGAACATCAGATTCAAATGTTATTATAACTATTGATGGAGTTGAATTAAGATTTGACTCTAGAAACAATAGTGGTTTAATTGGATTAGTTCCTCAAGGTACATATAATTATAATAAAAGTATTGTTGGTGGATATTATAGAAGTATAAGTAAGTATGTTACATACTCATCATTTAGTAAGATAAATGGTAAATTTCTACCAACAGTTAGTCCTTTCCCAGAACTTTACTTAATAAACTCACCTGTTGAGTTTAATGAGAGTTTAAAGATTGAAGCTTGGGGAAAAAAAGGTAAACCTTTTAACTCTAATATTTCTGTATTATATAATGAAAGGGGGTAATTGAATGTTTGTAAGAATAGATGGAGATATATACGTTAAAACTGGAGCTTCAGAAGTTTTTTATACTACTGGTTACTCTGTTGAATTATTAAATGTTAATGATTTAATTACTATATCTAAAGGAGACATAATTGATATAGATGTTAACGTTAAGAAAAAAATATTAGTTGATGACGGAGTATCAATTGCAACTCAAAATTCAACGTCATTAGATTCTTTAAATGTTATTATTAGAGAAATACTAGAAGATGATAGTGAAGATTTACAGTTAATACCTGTTGCATTAGCACCAGAAGACAATTCATTCTGTATTAATATGGTATCTCAAAAAACTGGCATATTTGTTGTAGAAGTAACGTCACCTGATGTTAATCTTACATCAAACTCAATAGAATTTGAAGTTATTTAGAAAGGAGAGTTACTATGTATACTAATACCGAAATAATTGAAGTTGATGGTAAGAACGTTACAAAGATAACTATTCTTGATAATGAGCTTATAGATTTAACTTTAGACCAATTAAGAATGCAGAAGTATAATGAGTTAGCTTATTCAAAGCTAGCACAGTTAGAAGCTGGATTTGAAAGTAGTGTTAAGTATGGAGAACCTAGAAGATACTCTATATTTAATAATGAAATGCAAGATACAATTTCAGATGCTTCAGAACAGATGGTTGCATTAGAATCTGGAAGACAAAAGACATTAGCTGGTGTTCCTCTTGGACCAACAGATATTGTAAAAGCACTATGGCATGATAACAATTCAACTCAACATGATATTTGGACTTATGAAGAATTTAGTTTATTCTTTACAGAGTTAAAAGGTTTCTTTTTATCATGTAGATTGTATTGTGAAAGTTTACAAGGAAGAGTTATGAAATGTGTCAGTAAAGAAGAAGTTAATGCAATTTATTATGGACTTCCTTTAACTGACGAAGAAACAGCTTTCAATATGGGTCTTTTAGCAGAAATGCAAGGTCTAGAAATAACACAGGGGTTGTAGAATTTTGAAAGGTGGTTCAACACATGAAACAAGTAAAGAATAAATTAATAAGAGAATTATTAAAAGCATTAATGTTATTCATAGTAGGTGGTATCGTTTACTATGCAATGGAGATACTTTATGATGGAGATAGTCATTGGACAATGGCTGTAACTGGTGGTATATGTTTTGTTATAGGTGATTTATTAGATGAGTTTAAAGGATTTAAATTATCCGTTAGAACTGAAGTAGTCATAATTTCAATAACAATTACTGTTCTAGAGTTCTTTGTAGGCATTGTGGTGAATTTAATGCTCAAGTTAGATGTATGGGATTATTCTGGAATGTACCTAAATCTAGGTGATTTAAGTATTCCAATGCATGTAATGGGACAAATTTCATTACCGTTTATTCTGTTATGGACAATAATCTTTGCACCATTAATTATTTATTTAGGTAATCTATTTAGATGGGATTGGTTCAATGAAGAAAAACCATTACGATTTGTACAAGTTTACAAATGTTTAATATTTGGAAAGGAGTATGAACGTAAAATAGGAAGGGTGATTTAATGTTAGAAAAGTCACAAGTTAAGGGTCTGCTCAAACTTGAATTAGACCTTAATACAACTGTAGATTTCTCAATTGATAACAGAGCTCTAATTAACACTAATAAATCAATTCAAGATGCTCAACAATTAGATATAGATGTTCTTAAATCTACACAAAGTAGTTTCCAGACCAGTATTAATAATCTTTTACTAGTTCAAGGAAATCAGCAAACATCGATAGATACTTTACAATCAACAACTAGTAATCTTCAAACTCAAATTGATAATGTTGATGCTACTAAGAATGTTATGGTAGATGAGTATAGTGGAGTTTCATTTCAAATGTTTGTAAGTGGTAATAAAGTTGGATTGAGGGAATTATAATGAAGGATATAATAATATTCGTTAATAATTTTAAAAAAGGATTTAATGTTGAAGAAACTGAGAAACTATTTACTCAAGGCAACTGTTATCACTTTGCAATAATCTTGCATAATATATTTAGATTTACTGAAATAGTTCATGATAACATAGATAATCATTTTATGGTTAGATATGAGGGTATTTATTATGACATTACTGGAATTGTTGAGGGAGTTGTGGATGATAAAATATCTACCATAACTGAATTAGAAAATGAAGACCCACTATATTTTAGTAGATTAATGAGAGATTGTGCATATCTTAAAACAAAATAGGAAGGAGAATCTTATGAAGAAAGATAATGTTAAAGAAGTTAAAAAAGAAGAGGTTAAAAAGCCTACTCGTGAAGAGTTAGAAAAAAGTATGATGACTGAAGATGGTACTATGGCTGCCTTTGGTGCAAAATAACAAGAACGAAATAACACACCCTAATTCCGCCAACAAGGAATTAGGGTGCATTATTATATAAAACGGAGGTAACACTTAAGACATACTAATTGCCAATAAGATAAAAAAAGCTAAAAGTACCAACCACTATTTAATTGTTTAAAATACGATTAAACAATTCTTTAATTTTTACTTTTACGTTGATGGAATAAGATTTTTTTTTATTTTAAATTTTAATGTAACATGTAATTAGATGAAAGCATATAAACTAAGGAGGAATTATAATATGTCTAATATTTTAATGGGTCAATTTAGAGAAGCAATGAAGAAGGAAGACTTTGGTAGTGAGTGTGAATATACACCTTATTACAGAACAGGAATTGATATCTTCGATTACATTAATGGTAAACATGATGCTGATGGTGGTATTTCACTAGGTTTACCTGCAGGTAAAGCATACATGGCAATTGCAGAATCAGGTGTAGGTAAAACTACTAAACTTATTCAACAAGCATGTGCTATTGCAGACCAATTTGATGAATCAACTATTTTCCATTATGACTTTGAGAGAGCGACTTCACCAGAAAGAGTTATGGCTTTAACTGGATGGAGTAAAGAAAAGTTTAAGAACAAGTACATTCATTTAACAAAAAACATCTATGCTGAATCACTATTTGATGGTGTTAAGGCAATTGCAAAGATTAAGCAAGAGAATTATGAAGCTTTAAAAGTAGACACTGGTGCTACTGATGAAGATGGTAATATCATTTATGCATTACCACCTACAATTTTCTTAGTAGACTCTGTTGCATTAATTGCACCAAAGGATATTGAAGACTCTGAAGAAATGAAGGGTTCTATGGGTGCTGCAGCTATTGCAAAAGTTAATACAAACGTATTTAAAAGAGTTATGTCTCCAATGGAAGATGGTAATATCATTCTTATGTTAGTTAATCATTTAACTAAGAAGATTGAAATTGGTTTCGCTAAGACAAAAGCTCAAGTAAACTACCTTAAGCAAGATGACTCTATCCCTGGTGGTAAAGCAGTTACTTACTTATCAAATACACTTGTTAAGTTAGAAGCAAGTTCTAAACTTGAAGAAGATAAAGAATTTGGTGTTAAAGGTTTCTATATGACAGGTATCTTAGTTAAGTCTAGAAGTAATGCTGCTGGTCTTACTTTCAAAATGGTATTTGAACAAAAGAATGGTATCAATAATATTCTTACTAACTATGTAAATCTTAAAGATGCTAAGCTTATTGGTGGTGCAGGTAGAAGTTATTACTTACATTCACTTCCTACAGTTAAGTTCTCTCAAAAGTTAGTTGTAGAGAAGTACAATACTGTACCAGAATTTAGAAAAGCATTTGATAAAGATGTTGCAGAATTATACAAGAAGTATCTTAATGAGCTACCAGAAAGTGATGATGGTGAATTAAAACTTATTGACTCTGAGAACAATGTTTACAGAGATGGTGATGGAGACTTCTGGTATGAAGAAGATGGTGATTACACTCAAGTTTACAAAGATGGTGAAGATTGGGTTGAAGTAGAATAATTTAAATTGGCTGAAGGGAGACTATCTCCTTTCAGCTAGTTCATTTTATAAGTATATATTATAGCTATGACAAAAATTTATACAAAATAAGGAGGGCAATGTATGGAAACAAAGGTGGTAGACATTGGAAAGTTTGATAATAAACATGATTTTCTTGCAGAAGAAGTCTTAATTCCCAATGTAGATAAAACTGATTCCAGTAGAACCAATATGTTTGACTCTCATGTAGTTCAATCATTAGTATTAAAGGATACTCAACGAGCTAGAGTATTTACTAATTTTGAAAACATGGTAGGAAAATATAGTTCATCTTATAGAAAGTCGGATAGAGATTGGAATATTATTGCTAAGATTAATAAGAATGCAATGAATTCACTATTTGTACTTCAAGATGAGAATGGACTAGTAGACGTAGTCTATGAAAAGCCATGTGAGAGAGTAACTGAAAGATATGGTTACACTTTAGAGAATGATGGCTTAAAAGGTAAAGAAGTTGGTGATGGAATTGCTGATGAAGATGTCATCTTTAGAAGTACTGCTTATGATAAAGATTTAAACTTTGGTTTTGGTCTTAATCTTAAATCAGTATATCTTCCTTGGAAAAATATGACTTATGAGGATGCAATAGTGGTTTCAGAATCTGCTAGAGACCGTTTATCTTCATTTACAGTTGATGACGTAGTTATCACTCTAAATACAAATGACATGTTATGTAATCTGTATGGAGATAAAGATAATTACAAATGTTTCCCAGATATTGGAGAAGATATTGTTAATTCAATAGTTTCCTCAAGAAGAAGAATTAACTACGATAGTATACTTTATGATGGTTCAGTTCAGAATTTAATGAAAGTAAATTATTCTACAGACACACCTTTCTACTCAAAAGGAACTATAGTTGATATAGATATATTCTGTAATACAACTAATGAGAGATTAGAAAAACACATGTATCATTCACAGATACTAAAGTATCACCAAGAAAATACAGCATACTATGAAGAAATAGTTAGAGTATTAGAACCTATTATTGAAGGTGGAAACTACTCTGATGATGCTGGTTATATCTATACTAGAGCAAAAGAAATTATTAGTGAAGATGTTAACTGGAAGTATGAAGGTTCTGACTTTGATAACTTAATTATTAAATTCAAAGTATTGTATGAGCAACCATTAGTAATTGGTAGTAAATTAACAGGTAGATATGGTAATAAAGGATGTGTATCTTTAATTCTACCAGATGATGAAATGCCAGTTAATGAATTTGGTGAAAGAGCAGATGTTGTTCTTAATCCATTAGGTATTATTAACAGACTTAATCCTTCTCAAATGTATGAGCAAGAAATTAACTTCTTATCTGACAATATTCAGAGAGAATGTAAAAAGTTATGGGATATTAATACTGAAGAAAGTATTGATGAGATGACTGAACTGTTCTTCGATTATATTAACTCTGCAAATGAAGTTCAACATGATTTCATGGTAGATTATTATAATGAATTAGATGAAGATGAAACTGTTGAATTCTGGGAAGATATATTTGAAGATGGTATATTCATACATCAATCACCTTTCTTCAATAATATAACCTTTGACCAATTAGGGGAACTATATAAGAAGTATCCACAGTTTAAACCATATTCTATGTCTGTAGGAGGAAAGAAGATTATTCAACCTCTTATCATGGGAGATTTATACTTCTTAAAATTGAAACATGAACCAAAATCTAAGTTCTCAGCTAGAAGTTCTAGTTATGTTAACTTAAAGAACATTCCATCTAAGTCTACAAGATTTAAGTTACATCAATCTCTGTATACAAAGACACCTGTAAGAATTGGTGAGATGGAATTAACTAACTTATTCTTAACTAATGATATTAAGAATGTAATAAGACTTATGTCACAGTATTCAATCAATCAAGAAGATAGACAGGAAGTAATTAAACATTTACTTACTGATGATATCTTTAACCTTGAGAAGATACCACAGACAGGAGAGTCAAGTAGAACTAAAATGATATTTGATATTTATATGAAAACTATAGGTATGGAAGTAGTAGATGAATAATAAATATGGGAAAGACTCGTTTTGAGTCTTTCTCTATTTTAATTTGAAAGGAAAGGTATATGTTCAACTTAAATAAAAAAATTGTAGATATAATGACATCAACATTTCTAGGGTATGTAATTAGACATAATGATAAGATTATTAAATTTACTCATGAAAATAATGATTATTATTTTAAAGAAGTAATATTTAAAACAACACTAAGAGGTGGAAAGAATGAATATCTTTATGAGTTGTTAACTAAAGACCACGTTCAAATTACAGTCATTCAATCTACATCAGTTAATGAAGAATCTAGAATGGTGGAAATAATTGAGAAGGCTCTTATTAAAATTCATCAGTTCAATGAAAAAGCTAGTACATTTAAAACATTTAAAGAAAAACATAAACTTGAAATTAAATAAGGAGGTTTAGTATGTTCCCAAAGAATACTGACAATAGGATTAGTAGTAAAGAGCAAGAATATAAGAATAAAGCCAGTACTCTGAAAGGGTTTGCTAAGTCTCAAGGGTTGAGAGTAACTACTAGTATAAATATTGATGGAGATACTATAGTTGTAAAAATACTTAAGAAGAAAGAGACTAAACCTAAGTTCATACCTGGTGGTAACAGTTTAAAGTACTCTAAAAATAGCACTGTACTTAATTTAAAAGAGAATAAAAAGTCTAATGGTCGTAAATTAGGTACTATTATAATTGATGAATTCAGTATGCCAGATGTATCTAAATTATATCCAAATTGGGCAAGTTTGTCTGGTGGTGATTTTGATGGAGATTTTATAGATGATGTGCAACTTTTTAACTTTGGTAGAAGTACATCACAAGTTCTACATAAAATAGTTATACAGAATGTTTCTGAGTTAAAGCGTAAGAAAATATTAAGTATGTTTAAATCTAGAATAATGGAGTTATCTATAGAAGGAGTTATATAATGAGTCAAGTATTAAATGTAAGTAAAGATTTAATTATCTATGAAGGTGGAGAAACAAAAATAGGTACATGTGCAATAATTAGAAGAAATGGAAAGTATTTATTAGGTAAAAGGAGTGCAATAAACTCTAAAGGTTTACCTAGAAAGGGTGCTGGTAGTTGGGGATTAATGGGTGGTAAATGTGATGTAGGTGAAACACCTAGAGCAGCTATTATAAGAGAAGTACTTGAAGAGTGTGGTCTTATAGTATATGCTTGTACATTCCTTGGAAACTACTTTGATGGTGAGTATGATGATTATGCTTTTGCAGTACAAGTTAAAGATTCAAGTCACCTTATTCCAGCTGAAGGAGAAGTAGATGAGATAGGATGGTTCTCTTTAAATGAAATGAAATCTATGGAGATATTTGAAGCAACTCAATTGTCATTGGATTTATTAATTAAGTATGGTTTAATAAAAGAATAGGAGGTTATATGTTTCCTAAAGACAATAAACGTATACCAAATTCTAATAAGAAATGTTATGCTAAAAAGATTAAAATCGTTAAGCAATTTTGTAATGAGAATAATATTAGAGTAAGTGCTTCTACAAGAGTTAATAATGATACTATAACTTTTTATGCATATCCAAAACCAAAGAAAGAGCCTGAAATGGTAGTACTTGATAGTATTGCTGTAATGTCTCAACCTGCTAACCAACCTAATAGAAATGGAAGAGTGTATAGTAAAGAAGCTTTTAAGAAACTTACACAGAATTTCAATCAACAAATGGCAAATGCATTGGGTGTACCAGCTTCATTTTTAAATCCACCAGATTCTTCATTTTCATTTAAAAAAGATGAGACTAAAGTAACTGAATTTAAGTTAACTAGAGCATCATTTTCTAAGAAAGATGATATCATACAATTATGTAAAATGAAATTATTTGACTTAATTTTAGACAACGAGTTAGGAGTAGAAGATAATGGGTAAGAAAAAAATAAATAAAAGAAAAAAGAAATATTTATTAGACCAACGTCAAGTCCATAAAAGAATCAATGTAATTAGATTTATGTTGAAAGAGAATGGTATGGCTGCAGATTTTCCTTCACACTCATATGATAATTCTACAAAGAAGACTGTTATTAGTATGCAAGTAGGTACTATTGAAATGCAAGAGTATGAAGAATGGTTTTATGGTAGTGAATGGAAAGATGGTAGACAAGAAAAGAATAATGGTTTACGAACAAAGAATGAACCTACATTTGTTAAAGTAGGTAGAGTTTCAATTTATGATGCTTTAAATAAAACTAAAGCTGAAATACGTCAAGAAATCAAAGTACAATTAATGGAAGTGATTTTGAAATGATAGAAGAATACAAGACAAATCAATTAAAAGAAAAAATTGATTTAATTAAACAAGTACTTAGGAAGGATTATGGTAGTGAGTCATTAAGAGTTGAAGTTAATCACAACAACTTTAGTCCTTACTTTATAATTCGTTTAAGTGACCCAAGTCTAAAGACTGAACTTAACTCAACATTGCAATTTGTCGGAGACTTGCTCATAAGAAAAGACTTATCATTAGATAAGTTAGCTACAAAGTGTAGAAATGATTTATTAACTATACTTTTAGACCAACAAGCCAACCAATAAAGGAGATTTAAAATGAAAAAAGGAACTATTATCGGATTATCAATTTTAGGTATTGTACTGTTACTAATTGTAGGTTCAATAGCATCAGTATTATCATCAAGAACAACTATGATTAAATTAGAAAATCAAATTGATGCACAGTATGTTGCCAACCAAACATCTTATGATGCTATGTGGAAAACATTTAAAGAAATGGCACAAGTAACAGAGCAGCAAGCTGAACATTATAAAGAATTATATACTGGATTAATTGGTGGTCGTTATGAAGACTCTGCTCCTTTATTCCAAATGATTAAAGAAGATAATCCACAACTAGGTACTGAAGTTTATACTAACTTACAAGCTGCTATTGAGAGTGGTAGAGCAAACTTTAATAATATGCAAATGAAGATTACAGATGTTGTTAGAGAATACAATACTTATGTAGAAGTTCATTTCATTATGTCAGCTATCTTAGGTAAAACTGAACTAGATATGAATGACTTCGTTATCACATCTGATGAGACTAAGAAAACATTTGATGATGGTGGTAGTGATGAAGTAGACTTATTTGATAACAAAGACGATTAGGAGGTTATTATGAATATTGTAACAGTAGGATTACCAATTTTACTTGCTATAATATTTATTATAATTAAAGTTAAATTAAATATAGAAATCCCAGTACACTTTATAGTACTGGGAGTTTTTATTTTAATTGCAATTAACTTTATTGTAATAAAGATAGATATTAAAGCAAGAATAACTGATACTGAAATATGGTCAGGTAGAATAACTGAAGTAGGTCATAAAGAGGAATGGGATGAATGGATTCCACCTAAAACTGTAACTAAAACAAGAACTAAAACTGTAAATGGTAAAACAAAAACCGAAACGTATATAGAAACCATCCCAGGAAAATGGAAACATCATTCAGCTAAGAACTGGATTAAAACATCTGATGGTGGTAAACAATATGTGACTAAAGCACCTGATGGAACTAGATTTAAAGATAGTTATCCTAATAAAGCTAGTGAGTTATATCAATGGTGGGAAATAGGTCAACCAACATCAAGTTTACACAAGTACGATAATTATCTAAAAGTCTCAAGTTCAATATATAAATATGAAGAGATAGATATCAAGGATTACAAACATTTACCAGAGTATCCTAATGATGTGAAAAATTTTATGGTAATGAGACTACTAGGTGCATTTCCAGAATTTGATAAAACTTTGGAAAATTTAAATGAGATGAATTCTAATCTTAACACCATGATAACTGATGAAGAAACTGGTAAGAAGAAGTCATGGAAAGAAATTAATGTTATAGTTGTTAACGTTGGAAATGTTCCAATTCAAGAAGCATATGCACTTCAAGAGAAATGGGAAAATGGTAATAAGAATGATTTTATTATTGTAATAGGTTCTAAAGGAACTGATATTGAATGGACTCATGTATTCTCATGGGCAGAAGATGAAGCTTTAAAAATTGAAGTAAGAAACATGATTAATAATTATGGAACTACTGAAATGTTTTATAACATTTTAGATGAAACTGAAGCTTATATAATAGATAAGTTTGATAGAAAAGAAATGGCTGATTTTGAATACATTCAATTAGACCCATCTGGTGTAGCTTATACTGTAATACTTCTTTTGAATATTATATTGTCTACATGTGGTTTCATCTATGGTAAAGATAAATTTTAAGTATATATTATAGCTAGGATAAGGAGGAATTACAATGGCTAGAAGTCCAGAAAGTAGATTAAGAGTGTGTGATAATTGTAATAAGGAAAGCGTATGTAAATTTAAAGATGACTATCTTGCATTAAACAATGAAGTAATTGAATTGATTAAGGATAGATTATCTGAAGTAGTTATAACAATTGGAAAAGATTGTTTAATTCCATGTAATAAGTTTTCACAACTTAAGACATCATTTTAGATAAGGAGAACAACCAATGGCAAACATTACTAAAAAAACATTAAGAGAATTCTTAACATCTAAGAAGAAAAAACGTATAGGTGAAGTAACCACTGGATTTCAACAAGAAGTTGCTGGTTTAATTGAACTTGACCTTAAAAAGAACCATGTGCAAGCATTTGAAGAACTTCAAATGGCTTTTAGTCATTATACTCATGCAATGGAAAATGTTAAAAAACTATTGAAAAAAGGATATTTCAAACTTGAATCTTACGAGTTTAAAAGTATACTTAATAGATATGGTATGACTGGTGTAAATATTGATAACAAGAGAGACAATGAAACTGACTTTATTAAGTTTGTATCAGAAAACTATAGTGTGACAGCTGAAAGTAATCCTGAACTAAGTGAAATAATAATAAATCTATCTAAAGTTAATTGTGAATTAGTTGATGACATCAAGGAACAATATGCAGTATTATTTCATATAGTTAATGAGAATTCAGCAAGAAAAGCTTTTGATAAGTTTATTGAAATGGGTATTGATATGTCATCATTGGTACAAAATGTAGATGAATCAAAATTTGACAAGTCACTTATTTAGGAGGTTTTGATTTGAAGAAAAGATACAAAATTATAGTTAATCAAGACCCAAATATGTGTGTTCCAGCATGTATACTAATGATTCTAAAGAGACATAACCTTGATAAAGGTTACTCTCAATTAGGATTAGCAACAAAATTTCTTAAATTTCAAACATCTGAAAAAGATAAAGAAATGTATCCTAATGTTAAAATTGCTAAAAAGTTTGAAGACCAAGGTTGTCATGTAAATGATTTAAACCAACAATTCTTTAAACCAGAAGGAATTCCATTAAAGGAAACTTATGTTGATTGGAAAGCAGTTCAAGACTCATTTGATTATGATGCAAATTATGTTAAGAATTTAATTCTTAACAATGATGCAGATATTATTGTTAGTTTAGATTACAGTTTAGTTAATTCTAAACATAAACCATCAAGACATGTAGTTCTTATAGAAGGAATAGATGAACAAAATAATTGTTTAATCTTATCACCTGTAGGAATTGATTATGAAAATATTACTGAAAGAAAAGAAGCAACAGTTGATACTCTTATAAGAGCTATGAGAGTTATTAATGGTGGTTTCTGGATTATAAGTAAGATAGCCTAGATTATTCTAGGCTATATTTTTTAACAAGGGAGGAAAGATATGATAATTTATGATGCATTTATTGATGAAGGTAGGATTCTTGAAGCTAGAGCTATGAAACAAAGGTTGACACATTGGCATACTACTTTAAAATATATGGCTGAGAAGGAAGAAGGTTTCACATATGTAATAATTTCAAATAGAATGAGGGATGGTTCTATAGTTACGGATGAAGGTATTTTTCATAAAGGAATGCTAAGATATCTTAGAGAAAATACTAGTCAAGTTGTAATTTTCCATAAAAATAGAGTTAAGAATAATCCTTTAGATTTATTTGATTTTACAATGACTGATATTAATGTAGTATCTCATGATTATGCAATCATTAGAAGTAAAGATATGGATACTTTCTTAAAACGTGATATTCATTTTGTAAGAGGAAATATTTTTGACAGTGAAAACCTTGACAAAACAATTACATACTTTACTGAAAACAAAAATGTGTTTGATGGATTCTTTAAAAGCTTTGAATCTAAAGAAGTATTATTAGTCGGTGAAAAACCAACTAAAGTTATTGAAAAGAAACAATCATTTTTAGGTAAACTATATAAGGCTATAAGTCTTAATAACTTAATAACGAAAAGAGGTAAATAATATGAGTAAACAAACAGTAATGAGTCCAGTAAATAAGGTTATTGAAATCTTAAAAAGCTATAAAATGAATCCAGAATCAGAAGCTATGTTCAGAGACCAGTTTGGTATTACTGAAGCTAGAGATGAAATGTTAAGATTAACTTTCCCTAATAAACCACAAATGATTATTGAAATAGGTTGGTTAGGTGAAAATGCAGCAAATAGAGAACTTCAAAGAATGGCACATATGTTTGATAGAGGTGTTTTAGGATATCATCATCATATATTTGTATTTGATGGAGAAGGATATACTGAGAACAATGATTACATTAAGTATTACAAAGCTAAATGTCATGTTGTTAGTCATAAGTATATGGACATCATGTCACTTGAAGAGTTCAAAGAATTTGCAAAGAAGAATTTTGAGGGGTACAGAGATGAACAATGATAAACTAAGTAGATATCTTAGTTATGTTCTAAGACACAATCCATCAAGTCTATCTCTTAAGTTAGACTTGGATGGGTATTGTTTTGTTGAAGAATTACTTGATAGAATAAGTAGGTTTTCTCCAAAACATAAAATGTCTTTAGAAAAACTTAAAGAAGTAGTTGCAACTGATAAGAAAACAAGGTATTCATTCTCAAAAGATGGTAATATGATTAGAGCTAATCAAGGTCATAGTATATCTACAGTAGATGTTACATTTAATATGCATCCAGAAATACCACCAAAATATTTATATCATGGAACTACTCAAAAAACTTGGGAAACTATATCTTATGATGGTATTAGAAAAATGACCAGACACGCAGTACATTTATCTAAAGATGAAGAAACTGCTAGAACTGTAGGCAGTCGAAGAGGAGACCCTAAGATAATTAGAATTAATGCTAAAAAAATGCATGATGATGGTATAGTATTTTATAAGACTATTAACAATGTTTGGCTTGTAGATTATGTGAGTCCAGATTATTATGAGTATTACTAAGGAGGAAACACTGTGGGATTAAGAACTTCAGATTACTTAGATTTACCTAAATGGGATGCTAAACAGCAGTCCTTAGTTAAGATGATGTTAGAAAAAGCAGCTAAAACTTATTACAATGAAGAAAAGAAATCTATGTCAGATGACATATATGATGCATTAAGAGATAGATATGAAAGTGAAGTTGGTCCATTACCTATTGGAGCAGAACCTAAAGAGGGTAAAGGTACAGTAAATGTTAAACATTCTTTTGGACACCTTGTTGGGTCACTTTCTAAAGTAAATACTATTGTTGAACTTAAGGAATGGTTTTATAGAACTACAGGTAATGACTTTGGTCCGTTTGATGTAGGATTATCTTATAAGTATGATGGTAACAGTGTAGTTATTGAGTACAATAAAGGTAAGGTCGTAACTGCATTAACAAGAGGTAGAAATGGTAAAGGTAAAGATTTATACCATGTATTTAAAGATATGACTATCTTAGATGAATCTCATGTAGGAATTAAATATGAAGTTATGACTACTTATGAAAACTTTGATTTGATACAAGAAGAGCCAGGATTGTCTACATATGCTAATCCAAGAAGTTTAGTAGCTGGATTACTTGATAGAGATAATGCACATGAATATGTAGAATATCTTACTCTAGTTCCATTAGGTATGAGTTTCATTGATGAAGAAGTAGATAAAATGGATGAATATTTATTCATTGAAAGAGAATTTAGTGGTAAGGTTGGTTCTTTAAATTCTATTAAGTTTAATGATAATCTTGAAATACTTGAGGGTGACTTAGACACTATTACAACACAAATTGAAGACATCTATGATACTCTTTCAACTGAAAGATTTGATTTACCATTTATGATTGATGGCTTGGTAATTGAATTACTTGACCCTAAGTATCGTAAATTAGGAATTACAAACTCTAAACCTAAGTGGGCAGTTGCTTTAAAGTTCCCTTATATGGAAAAAGAATCAACTGTAGTTGACTTTGTATTTGATTATGGTAAGACAAGTAGAATTACTCCTAAAGTTGTGTTTGAGCCAGTTGTGTTTAATGGTGCTGAACAGACAACTGTATCCCTAGCTAACTATGAGAGATTTGAAAAATTAGGTCTGGGAATTGGCAGTAAAGTATTAGTTCAATATCGTAATGATACTTTATCATATGTTGAAAAACTTGATGTTCCAGAGAATGATTTGATTGAGCCATTCGAATTTATACAACTATGTCCTATATGTAAGAAACCAATATTCTTAAATGATACAGAAGTCTTTGCTTATTGTTATAATGAAGAATGTGATGGTAAAATTGTAGGTAGAGTTGAAAGATATTTAGTAAAACTTGATATCAAAGGTGTAGGTTCAAGCACTCTTAAGAAACTTTATAATGCTGATATGCTACACCGTATATCTGACCTTTATGAGTTAGATTATAATGAAGTTGCTAAACTTGATGGCATGGGTAAAGTATCTGCTAATGGAATTAAAAAAGCTATTGAAAGTAAGCAACCATTTGATTATGAGATTCTTGCTGGACTAGGTATTGATGACTTTGGATTGTCTCAAGCAAAAGACCTTATGACAATTTGGACAATTGAAGAACTATTTGCTGATTATGATGAAGATTTATTTTTCTATGAAGGTGAAGAATTCTATGAAACATTATTACACACTGAAGGATTCTCCGACATCAGAATTAATAAGTTTATTAAAGGTATGAGAAAGTTCCAAGATGATTTCATTGATGTTTATAATCATGTTGAAAACAACTTATGTATATTTAAAGAAGCTATTGCTAAAAATGGCAACACTCCTAAGTATAAGTTTGTAATCACAGGTTCAGTAAATCAGTGGAAAAACCGTACAGAACTTAAGAAAGAGTTAGAGTTACTTGGTCATAAAGTTAGTGGTAAGGTAAGTAAGAATACTAATTATCTTATTAATAATGATATCGAAAGTAATACAGGTAAGAATAAAGATGCAAAAGATTTAGGAATTCCAATCATTAATGAGAGTTTCTTAAAGAGTTTATTACTCAATAAATAATATCAAGGGATATCTATTAATTTAGATATCCCTTATTTAATATGTAATTAAGGAGGATTAATTATGGCAGTTAAATTAAACGAAGAGGGTAAACAGTATAGAGTTAAAAAAAGTCATATTAAGAATGTTACTGATTTAGATGGATTAACTATAATGAAGGCATATGAAGAAGGTTATGCTTTTATATATGATACTGAAATTGAATCTTTCTGTATGTTGTCTTTAAATCAACATAATAAAGATGAATGTATTAATGTAAAGGTTAAAGCTGAGTATGTTGATATAGAAGTTGTAGAATCTGTTGATGAATTTAATGGTTATCCATTAGATGATTTTGAAGATGATGATTTTGCAGTAGAAGAAGAATTAAACACTATTGAAGAAGTTCCAGATGAAATTGACGAAACTTATGCTATAGTTCAAGAAGAGAGAATATACTGGATTAATTCACATAAAGTGCATAATCATGCAATAGATTTACCAAAAGGTTTAGTTAGAGTTAAAGCTATAACTACAAAAAATGACTCTGTAATAGCAATGGAAGAACGATATGTTGATGTTAATGCATGTAAAAATGATGTAGATAAAGAATACTATCAAAATTCTCCATATGTTGAGTTTGAGTATATTGACAGTAAGTTTGAGAATCAAGCTATGAATATAAATCTATTTGCTGGTGTAGCAGAGTTAAGACCATTAGATGACGCATCAGACGTTCAAGTTCATTTTGAATTTAACATTTATCCAACTAGTTTCAAAAATGGTAGAACTAATTGCAATATACCTCATGGTGAAATAAGTGTTAAATCAATTATAGATTTAAATAATAATTACGCTGATGACCAAAGACAATTTGATAAATGTATAGCAAGAGATGCTGAGGAAGAACATTATTTCAATACTTGTAACTATATAGTTTTTGAATATTTAAATGGTAGTAAAAATACTTTAATATTAGATATCAATAGCTTTTTAGAGCGTGTAACAGTATTATAACATTGATAGACTAAGGTGGAATTATACTATCTTAGTCTATCATTTTAACGAACTATTTATTATAGATATTTTTTTGACATTACAATATATTGATGTGAGACCATAACTAGGTCTACAATATATTGATTATATATAGGAGATTTATTGTGAGCGTAAACTCAAGGGGGTTCTAAAAGACTAAGGTGGTATATTTATGCTAAAATTTATAATGGAGTACTTTAACTTCATAGTAATATTCTTATGGATTATACAGGCTATAATGATGTATAGAACTGATGCAAAGATTAGATTCCGAAGAGGAACAAATGAACGAATTCACAGATTATACATTAAGGCTACATTGTCAATAACTTTGTTAGCACTTTTAATCAATGGATTTTATTTTTTAACTAAGATGTAATAAATATGAGTATAATACATAATGTATTATACTCTTTTTTATTTAGTCTAAACATAATATTCTCATTATAATTAAGAACATTGACTTATCAAACTTAACACCTATTTCTTTTTTCATCATAGTGACTGCACTTGAACTTGGTACAGCACTTCTGTAGGGTCTATCAGATGCCAATGCATCATATACATCACATAAAGAACATAATTGAGTTGAAAAATTTAATGATTTAATTGTAAGTCCTCTTGGATACCCTGTACCATCTAGATTTTCATGATGATTAAGTATTATTTGCTTACTGACTATTGGTATATCTGGATTATTTATAAAATAATTAAAACCCATCATACAATGTTTCCTAAGATGTAATATATCATTTTCATTTAATGTTGTATTTTTATGAATTACTTCATAATCTAAGAACATTTTACCATAATCATGTAAAAGACATCCCTTGCATATACCATCTATTTCATCTTTAGTTAATCCCATAAATATTGCAACAAATACAGCCATAGTAGCCACTTTAACACTATGTTCAAAAGTATACCCATTATTTATTTCAAGTACATTATGTTTAAAAATATCTTGTAATTCTTTAAAATTACTTAACATAATTTCAAATGTAGAATGTTCTAGTGACATTACAAGGTGTTCTTTATCATACAAATTGTATCTTTTATGAATCCTATTAAGTTCTTCTTTAACTAAGCTAACTGCAACAGATTGAGCTTCACTTAAAGATTTAAATAACATATCAAGAACTCCTTTCTATTATTAAATTATACAAATATAATTATTTGTTTTCTTATATAAAATATAGACATATATTATTATGTTGATATAGATTATAATATAAACTAAGGAGAAATGATGGAGGAAAGAAAAATGTGTAATAAAACAAAAAAAGTATGGAGTGAGCCAGTTATTGAAGAGTTATCTATTGATGACTTATTTATTCTATTTGATGATAAGTGTAAAGAATTAGATATACTGGTTGAGAACGATGAACATTCTAATTCTATTCACAATCAAACTATGAAAATCATTGGAATTCAAACTTTAATCACTAAAGGATTAATGAAACAACAAATTGATATGCAAGATAAACTAGATGTTGTTAATAATCAAATAGTTAAATTGAATCAATTGAAAGTTCGTGGAATTAGTACTAAATGTGTATGTTCCTTATGTGGTGAAGAAATGGAAACTCGTAAATTCAAAGACGTTATTTATTGGTCTTGTCCTTGCTGCCCAGCAATATTATTTGAATACGTAGATATTAATGATGCTAGAAAGGTTGCAGAACACATTGAATCAAAATAGTGGAGGTAGTTAAATGAAGAAATTAACAGAGTTAAATGCTAGTGAAGTGAGTAAAGATATTAGAGACCAAATTACTAATGCTTTAAAGTTAGATAAGGTTCATGATATTCAAATGGTATCTTATAAAATTGAAGGTGATGGTAAATGGTTTTCTGGTTGTGCATTAATAACTGAGAGAGAAGCATCAGTTATATTTGATAAGGACTTAAACATTGTAGAAGAATATTATGATGTTAGAGTTACACAACATATTAATGTTAATTTAAGACAAATGATGATGTCTAATCAATTAGTATTAGACAATAGAAAGAAACCGAATTGGGGGTAGTTAAATGAAAAAAGGAATGAAAATAGTTAGAGGATTTATTACAATGATGGATATATTAATTGATGATACTGTGGTAAAGTCTGGAATTCCATTAAAATTTACAAGTCATTATAAATTTAAGGTTACTGAAGCAGCTTTACTTCATAAACTTAAGAAAGTTATAATGTCTCATGATATTCTTAGAACTTTAAACATAGATTATAGTACAGTTGAATTTAAAATTATTGATAATTTAGATTTAAGAAAAGCTTTAGATTTAGGTGCATTTGACAACAATTATCAAGGAGACCATGAAAGAATTATTAAGGTTTCAGAATTTGTTAAATCATTAAAAACTAAATATTATCCAGAATATAATGAAATTGATGAAGATGATGACGAGCCAAGAAATCCTGATGGGTCTCCTAAGTGTGAAGATTGTGAAGCTGTAGGGTGTGACCATAGAAACGCTGATTATCAACAACCTTTTGAATCTTATGATTTATTCAAAACAGAGGATATACTTATTAAGATTTCAAATAAAGTTATTGTTCCTACACAAGATGTAGTTGATGAAATCAATCGTCAAATTATTGATGCTCACCATACTAAATGTAATTCAGATAACAAAAATGTTAAGATTGATTTAAGTGTTTCAATAACAGTGAAATAAATATTAAGAATAACCTGTCAAGGGTTATTCTTTTTTTTTTGTTTTTAATTATATGTCTAACAATATAATATAATGTAGAATATTGGAGGTATGAATGGATAATCAAGAAATAGAAAACGTTTTACAAAACGTAGAGAATATTTTGTGTAAGGATTTTGAAATCACTAAAGTCACTTACATGAATATTGGATTGAGAACTACAATATGTTTAGCTACACATGAATCAACTGGTACTGAAATAGTTGGTCATGCATGTGGTATGAAGAGAGAGGATTCAAGTGTAATATTGCCAGCTGTTAAGTTAATTGCATTAAATAATATACATAAGCAATTGTTAGCTGCACACAAGTCAAGAAAAGCTATGGAAGTAAATACTATATTCTCATTAGTTAGTTCTAAAAATGGTAGAATAATTCTAGAATTTAAAGATAATGCAGACATTTATTATGATGGTAAGCTTATAGCTAATGAAGAAGAAATAGTTAAAGGTTTTAGAGATTTCCTTAGTGAAAAAGGAATTATATAGGAGGAATATGATAAATGGATACAAGTAGAGAAACTGCAAAGATTGACAGACTAGATTCACATCCAAAGTTGTTGAACAGAAAGCAAAGAAGAGCTGCTGAAAGACAAAATGAAAAAGCAAAGAAAAAAGGTAATAATGTAGGTGGTAAGGCACTAATTAAAAATGTACAAGAAAAGATTGGTTTAACTGATTCTGAAATGAGTCAATTACAATCTAATCTTAAGAACCCAGAAGTTGTTAATAATTTATCTTATGAGAACCAAGGTGATATTATTCCCATGACTAGAGATAACATTATGTTATTCGAAAAGATTGATGAAAACCAAGGTGGTAAAGTTACAGAAGTATTTACTGACCCTAATGATGATAGTAGTAAAGTATACTCTATTAAAGGTTACAAGATTTGGGTTATATATGATAATGATTCAAAAGAGATTACCCATTATGACAATACTGCTGACCACACTGACTTAGGTTGTTTAGAAGGTAAAGAAGGTCATTATCTATGCTGTGTTGACAAAAATGAATATGGACAACATGTATGGAACTGTTTTGTTATTAATAAGTACTTTTCTAATGAGATGGTATCTATCGCAGATGGAAGACCATGTACTGAAGAGGAGATTACTCTATTAAATACAGTATATCCAGAATACTTCAATAATGCTTATTAATATAAAAGAACGCTATAACCCATTTAGGTTATAGCGTTTATTTATTAAGGATTACTTCTTACCTTTTTTCTTTTTCTTAGAGTTAGGGTTGATAGCATCTTTAAGATGACGACCAGCTCTAAAGAAAGCTTGTTCTCTAGCTTCTATATCAACAACTTCATCTGGTTTACGAGGATTTCTTCCCTCTCTACCTTTCATTTCTCTAGATAAGAAAGTACCGAAACCTGTAAGTTGAACTTCCTTCTCATTTACAAGACCTTCAGTAATTACTTCAAGAACACCATCAAGAATTACTTTAGCATCTTTTTTCGTAACTTCAAGCTTTACAGCTAATGCATTAGATACATCTGTTTTAGTCATAAGTATTACACTCCTTTAATTATTTTTTTTTAGTTTAAATTATAAATTAACACTTTATTATTGAATCGCTCAATATAATATATTAAATTTATATATAATATTGTTCGCAAATGTTATACCAAAAATTGAACTTTTTATTCTTGTAAGAAAGAATTTTAGGTATCAAGTGCGAATTATATAATTGTTAGTGATTTGAATCTATAAAAATATATTTAAACATATATTATTACCATGATAAGATTATATTATATAAAAATGATTGGAGGAAAAACATGTATAACTTTCTTAAGCAGTATGGAGAGAATAATCCAGAGAAGTTTAATGAAGAGTTCATCTACATGAAACGAAATGACAATGTTCTTGAGTATATGAAGGATATTTGTAAGGCACTAGAAGTAATTGATGGTGTTAAGTTTCTTGGAGCTGAGCTAGAGACTGATGAGTCTAAATTAAACACAAGAGGTAAGGAAGGTGAAAAATGGATTAGTTTAGAGGAATCTCGCCTTGATAACATTACTATTAGATTTAGTATCAAAGATGATGATGGTAATGATGAACTAATTGAACGAAGTATCTTGTTCCCTAAACTTATTAATGATTTTTATTATGTTTTAGATGGTAATAAGAGTTATCCAATTTATCAAATAATCGATTTAGCTACTTACAAGACACCTAAGTCATTGACATTGAAGACACTTTTAATGCCAATTGTACTTAGAACTCACGAAGTAACATTGGAAGATGTAAATGGTAATGAATATACAGATAATCTATTTATAATTGATTTATTCAAGAATAAGATTAATGTATTACATTATTACTTTGCAAAATTTGGATTTGATAAAACTGTAGAAATGTTTGGATATGATGACCATTCAGTTGGAATTGTTGATGCAAACGATATTGATTTTGATGATAGTGATAATGAAGATTACATATTCTTTAAAATCAATAAAAACTTAGCTGTTTATGCTAGAGATGAAGTAATGGAAGATTCATTTGGTAAAAGATTTGTAATGATGATTTGTGAAATGATGAATCTAAGAAGTACAGTAGCTAAAATTGTTGTAAGAGAACAATGGGAAAAGAAATTAGGTATGATATTTACCAAGAATCCTAACTCTCAAATTGACAAAGCTAAAAAGATTATCATATCATTTGAAAGAATTCTTGATGACCGTACTAAGAAGATTTTAAGAATTGATGATAGTCACAAAGAAAGTATCTATACAATTATCAGATGGATGATGACTGAGTATGATTATCTTATTACTAAAGATAACATGGATTTAGCCAACAAAAGAATTCGTGTTAATGAGTATTTATTACATCCATTATTAATCAAGTTCAGTACTATAACTTATAGATTACTGAATAAGCCACAAGTAACATTTAATCAAAAGAAACAATTATTCAGTACACTTGGACCAGGATTTGTTATAAAGAAGCTTAAGCAAAATGAGCTATTGAGATATAACAATAGTGTTAATGGGATTGATTTATTCACTTCAGGATTGAAGTTCTCACAGCGTGGTCCTCAATCAATGAGTGAAGGAGGAAAATCTATTAGTGTTAGATATATGGGTTTACATCCAAGTTATGTGGGTAGAATTGGATTAACTACATCAAGTTCAGGAGACCCAGGAATGACTGGAACATTTACACCATTCATTAAAACTGATAAGTTCTACTTCACAGGACACTCTGAGGAGGATTCAAATGAAAAAGATACTGTATAAGGTCAAATTCACAGTAAGTAGCGAGATTGATGAACATAATCAAATAACAACTTCAACATATCATCCAGTTAGAAGAATTAAAAAATTCTTCTTTGGATTATTTTCTAGAGAAGTTATTAAAATGGAAAAACTTAACTTTACTTATTGGGTAGAGTATAGAATTGATGAAGGACGTTATTGGTATTGTGAAGATAAACCTGTACTTGATAGCATTAATAATGTTTATGAGTATGAATCAAACAGACATCATACTAAAAATGGTGAAAAAGAATCTATTAAAATATTGAAAGATATTGTAAGTAGAGCTAAAGTTGAAAGATATGATGTAGAAGTATTAATAGAATATAATAATTCTACTAAACTAAAAGGAATGTTCTTAGATTAAAGGAGAGAAAATTATGAAGAAAGTATTATTATTAATGTTAATTGTAGTTGTAGCTTTATCATCTATGACAGGTTGTGCAAGATTTGGAAATAAGATGGATAATCAAGGTGGTTTATTTGCTAAAAAAGGTGATTATGTAATTATTAATTCATCTGGTGGTATAATTCAAGATGTATGGAAAATTAAAGATACATTTGTAGACTCTGCTTCTGGTTCTGATGGATGGATATTTACTGATGCTAACGGTGATTCTGTTTCATTAGGTGGAGATGCTAAAGTTATTCGTGTTAAAAGTGCTTCTACATGGGATAAATATATTGAATATCATTACGAGTTTGAAACTAAAACTTATCAAGAAGTATTAAACGAAAAATAATATAACTAAGACTATACTATTAATTTAGTATAGTCTTTACTTTTTAGGAGGTATCATGAATAATCATGAATGTATTAATGAAATTAAAGAATTACTAACAAGTACTGAAGACAAGTTCTCAAGTATAGTTAAAGCTAATAAGATTAATGTTGATAAAGAACTCATAGCTGCCAAAGAAAACATTTACAAATACTTTAAAAGTATACAAGCCTTACTTACAGAAGATTTCTTCTTATGGGTAAAATGGGTTGACCCACATCCTACAAGTTCTTTTAATGATAAGAAGTATGAAATACACTTAAGAGCATTTGTTGAAAGAGGTGGTCACATAACTTTCCATGATACCCAAAGAAGTAATTATGAAGCATATATGCCTTTAACTGCTCATGTTTCACCAACTACTAAAACAGGTTATGGAGATAACCTTTATAAAAATCTTGATAACAAGGCAATAATTTATATTGTTAATAATTTTGATAAGATAAAAATACTTATCGAGAATGAAATTAAAAAAGAGTACACTAAAAGACAAGATAGAGTTAATAATAGTGCTATTAAATATAGTAGAGAACTTCAAAACTTGATTAACTTTAATGCAGAATAAAATATAAAGAAGATAATCAATTAAGATTATCTTCTTTTTTTTTTAGTATACAAATATCTTTCTACGCTTAGAACTTTTAAAGAAATTTTCTCTCCAACGAGAAATCAATTCTTTACGGTCTTCTTCAGCACTATCTAATTTCTCCATAAACATTTCTATGCTCCCAAATGTTGTATTTATGTTTTGATATCTGTGTCTGATTGGATACAGAGCCATTCTAACATCATATAAACATAAATCTAAGAATTCATCTCTAAGTGCTACAGGTATAGTCATCATATGATTAGGATGAACACACTTCAATTCAACAAAGAAGTCTGCATACCAACTACTCTTAGGAAATATTTCTATCATATTAGGTGCATGGAATTCAAATGTAGTAGGTTGATAGTACATTGATGCCATATCTGCTTCAATCTGTCTTGTAACAGGGTCTCCAGATAATAAACCAGCAATGTGACTACCACTTACATTATAAGCATTATTGGTAAGTAACTTAGACACACCTATTATTTCAAGGTTAGTCTTAAGATAATATCTACCTGCTCTGTTTTTAACTTCACATTCTTTATACTTTACAGTATGTTCACAAAAATAAGGATAATATATACTGAAGGTAGGTAAGCTCTTTTCAAATATGATATTCATTATATCATCTGCATCAAATTCTAAAATCTGATGAGTAGCACCAAGCATTAATTCTATATGTTTGAGTACTTTAGATGGATTTAAAGCCATACTTAGTTACCTCCTTTTTTTTAAAACATTCTAAGGATTACATCATCAATTTCATTTTTAACATAATCTTCAATATATACTTTAAGAATTTCACCATTTTGACGAATGTTAAGCGTTTGTCTACTTTCATCAAGAGTAATTATTGCATGTTTATCAATTTCAAATTGACCTACAAGTTGCTTAACATTAGCACTTTCTTCCATAATATAGTCTTTAATTTGACTCTCAAGTACAGGTGTAATAACACCTTCAGTTAATACTCTTTCATCATAACCTTCTGGAAGTAACATACCCATAGTTGATTCTTGAAGTACATTTTGCATGTATGCAATTTTATGAGATGGATGTATAACCCAGTCATAAGTTAATACATGAAGTGGAGCTTTAATACGAAGAATATCACCTTTCTTCTCAGAAATCGGACCCATCCCTCTCATACTAAATGCTACTTCACTACCTTGACGAATTAAACCTTGCATATCTTTTCCTGCAGAAGTCTTAGCACATTCAACAGTACCTTTAAGTATATTCTTATCAAAGCTAATTTCCGATATTATATGAGAAATCTTACTTTGGTCTATATACAACTGTCTATCTAGGTCTGGCTTAAGTGGGTGACCAGCTTCACCATACCATGATTTAGTTTTAAGTCTTTCTTTTACATAATCAGAATCCATTGCAGCTTTCAATACAGACGTTGGATATATTCTTTTATTTCGATTAGGTACATCACCTTCTTGAAGTATAGTTTCTATAATAGTCGTATCACTTTTACTATCTGAAATGATAGTTGGTTTAGCTGTAACAGTAGACTCAGTGATTAGGTAAGCTTTTACATTATTTTTATTCATAGTCATCTTCCTTTCACTTTAATAATTTAATAAAATGTTAGATTATTTTAACATTTTATTAAATACTTTATAGAAAGGATGTATAAAATGGTAGAAGATAAATTCTCAGCTAAACAAATCCTTCTTAGTCAAAATACTATGATGTTAGGTGAAGCTGAAAAAACAGACGGTAAAGCTAAAGCTGAAAGAACGTCTAAAGCAAACTTTAAGAAATTTAAGGATATGGTATCATCATTAAAGAAAGAACCTAATGCTGACAAATTACTTAAAGAAAAGAGTTCTATACTTGAACTAACAAAATTAACTATAGTTACTGCTGGAGCAGCTTTAACAGGTGCATGGGCAGCTTGGATTGGATTTTTAGTATTTAGATTTCTTAAAACTGAAGTTAATGACTTACAGAGAAAGAAACTTAAAGATAATCTTGAAGACCAACTTAAAGTAGTTGATGAAGAACTTGAAGATGCTAAAAAAGAAGGTAACAAGGAACAAAAACTTAAGTTAGTTAAAATGAAATCCACTCTTGAAAGAAACATTAAAAAGCTTGAAGAGCGTGGTGTTTAGAGAGGAGGATTACTATGATTGACGGAACGTTCGATTTTGATGATGATGATTTTCTATTATTTAGTGAAGCTGAAGGTGATGAGGAAGAAGTAGTTGAAGAGCCTACTGAAGAGCCTGAACCTGAAGAAGAAACAGATGGAGAAGAAACTGAAGAACAAATTGATAATTCAGAAGAAGACGTTACTGGTGGTGAAGAAGAACCTACTGATGACGATTCTGGAGCTGATGAAACGGATGCTGATTCTACTGAAGAAGGTGACGAAGAAACTGAAGAGACCACTGATGAAGAAGAAGAAACCGTTGAAAGTAATGACGATGAAAACACTAAAAAATATAAGATATTACAAGATTATAAAGATTTATTAGAAATTACTAAGGAATCTAAAATCAGTATATCTCATATTAATGTGGAAGTTTCAGATACAGCAGAAAAGACTTATGAAGTGTTAAATGCAACTTTAGATGAAACTATCAAAAAGTTAGAGTTTATCATGTATAATTCTTTTGAAACATTCGAGTATAAGAAATTACTTACGATATACTTATACTTAAAAACGAATGTTAAAGTTACTGCTGAGATTTTAGACAAAATCATCAAGTAGCAGAGAACAAAAAAATAATAAAGTAAATTGTGTAAACTAAATAACATTTTATTAAATCATATTGTTGGTGATTACACAAAACTAAAATTTTAAGTTAAAGGAGCGAAAATCATGATTGAATACAGAAATTCACAAAGACCTGAATCAACTGATGGATTTTCTACAATGCTAAGAGAAACTGAAGAGTTTTTCGCAGGACAAAGAATCCAAATGACTGGTGCTGGTTTTGAAGACATTATTTCAGAAGCACAATTATTCGAAGACTACAAGACTCGTTTATGCGAAGGTATGGACGCTAGTGAAGTTGAGCAAATGGAGCAAATCCTTGAGAACGCTAGACATCACATGTTAAGAGAGGCATCAGTATCAGGAGTACAACAAGTTGCTGGTTTATCTATGCCTACTATTAGAAAGATGTGGGCTAAATTAGCTTTACGTCACGCTGTTCCTACTGAACCAGTAAAGCAGCCAAGATTCTCTATTTCATATAGCAAAGCTTATATGATTGACCCAGATGGAACAAAGCACGAGTTACCAAAAGCTATTAATAAGCTTGACAATAACTTAGCTGAATTACCAAGATTAGATACTACACCTGTTGTATTAGCTGATATGGTAGATGGACCATTTGATTTACTTGCACCTGTATCTGCATCTGTTGCTTTAGGCGACTCTGTAGACAAAATCTTCAGATTATCTGCAGCTACTATGGCTGTTACATTAGCTGATGGTTCTACTGTTGAAGATGTTGCTGTTAAAGTTGACATCAAAGCTGATATCCATCAAAACCTTTACGGTATCGTTACTGGTACGGATTCTGAAGGTGCTGTTCATACTGACCAAATCTTTGGTAAAGTTGACTTCTCTAAAGGTCAATTAACTGTTGCTTGTCTTAAGCAAACTATTAAAGACGTTACTGTTGATGGTAGATTGACTCAAGAAATGAACAACAAAGGACAATCGATTTCATTCGATATTGAGACTAGAGACGTTACAATCGGAACTGGTTCTCACATTAATGCTCCACTTCCTATTGAATGGTTACAAGATACAATGGCTGTTTACAATATTGATGGTGCATTAGAAGTAGTAGACTTAATGTCAGCTACAATGGCTCAAAAGTTAGAGATTGAAATCTATAACTTCTTAGTAGAGTCAATTGAAAAGAACCAATCTACTTATAGATATGAATTCAACGTTAAGCCATCTGCTGGTTACGCTGGTTCACCTAAAGAGTGGAGAGAAGAGTTAAAGACTGTAATTGACCATATGGCAATTAAAATGAAGGTTGACACTAACTTCTCTGGTGGTAAATTCGTATTACTTGGAAACCCAATTGATATGCAATTAATTTCTAACGTTAACTGGACATTCTCTGGTGCAACTGATGAAAGAGCTGGAGTAGAAGTATCATTCAACATTGGTGCTTACAGTGGTTCAAATAGATATGAGACTGTAGCTTCTGATTTATTACCTATGGGTAAAATCGTTATGTTCTACATCCCATCTACAAACCGTCAAATGACTTACAAGTATTACCCATATACTTACAACGTGGAAAAAGGTTATAGAGACCCTAACTTCCCTAACGTTCCAAGTATCATGATGACTAAGAGACACACAATTGAAGAATTTACTCCATTAATCGGTGATATCACTATCTTCGGTAATGATGGTAAACTTCCTAACACTGCTGGATACTAGTCAAAAAAAAAATAAAGATAATCCCCTAAGCCTATTTGGTTTAGGGGATTTTTTATTAAATTGACATTATCATATTATACTCTAGTTTTTCATATTCATTTAGTATTTTATATATTATATCGTCATCTTCAAATTGAAATTCATTAACTCTAAGTTCATATTCCATGTATTTAGCTTTAAGAGATAGTTCTTTATTACCTAATAATTCCTTTAATTGTTTAGATTTAGCATAACTAGGAACATTATCACTTTCAATAACTATAGGTGATTCACCCATAATATCTTTAAACATATTGTACTTTATATAATTTCCTTCTAGTTCTCTAATACGTCTATGTTTAATAGCTAAATATCCAGCTTCAATTCTATCATATATAAATACTGAAGATGCTGATGTTACCATATTCACAGATAGTCTTCCATCATTAGTTTTTATCATTTATCTCTCCCTTTATCCATTTCATCCATTAATACAAATAAATCATATTCTTTAATAGTTAATATACGTCTAAGAATGCCATGTGATTCAGTGTATAGTTTATCTTTCCATTCTAATGAATATTCTAAGAATTTAGCTTTAACATCTGATGGTATAGCTAACCATTCTTTAAATTCAGTAGCATCTTTAAATCCACTTACATCATAAGAATATAAGAATAGAGGTGTATCTCCCATATCGCTTATTATTTCCATTTTACTAAAGTATTTACCTCTTAAATCATTATATCTTTCATGCTCAAGAACTATGTATTTTTCCTTATCATCATCAAAAACAATTATACAATCTGCATTAGATAGTATATCTTTATGAATATCAACATTAAGATATCTCATATTTTTACTTGACATTATATTCTCCTTTATAGTTAAGTATTATTATCAATGATATAATATATGTTTTATTAATCAAAAGAAACGTAAACAAAAAATTATATCGAAAGGGAGGAAATGTTATGATATTAAATGAAGCTATAGTTAAGAGTAAGAATATAGATAATATTGAAGAGTACTTTGATGAATTACAAGTTCATTACAGAAATGGAATGACTACAGATAAGGACTTAAAGAATATTTCTAAAGCATTGAAGAAAGAGTTTAATTTAGATGCTGAAGTATACATTGTTGAAAATACTAATAAATTCTTTGGTATGAGAGTTTATCCATCTAAGGAAGAAATTGAAAAGATGACCATTGTGGTTGTAGATAAAGAAAATGAAGGATTAGAGTTTGAATCATGTAAAGAAGTAGTTATTGAAATTGATAGTCAAATTATTAAGATGGCTACACCAAAAGAAATGACAGCTACATTACTTCACGAAGTTGGACATAAAGCTATAAGTCAAGAAGATTTAAAACATATTAAGTCTTTAGTTAAAGCACAATTACTTGTAATGGGTATAGTTCTTATTCCTGCTGCAATAGTTGGAGTTATGTTATTAATGATATCTTTAGTTATATTTGCAACTTTATCTAAACCAACTATGTTAATTTTAAATAATAAACGTGAAAGTGGAGCAGATAGTCTTTCCGTTAGATATGGTTATGGAGATTCACTCTATTCAATGTTAAATAAAATTCAAGATAAAGTAACTGAAGACCCAGATAAAAAGAAAAGATTAGTTAATTATTCTTTAGAAAGAAGTATCCATTTTGGTCATAGAAAGAATGAAATTAGAAAGACTTTAGAAGATGAACTTAAAAAGACAGATAGTCCTTATGAAAAGAAGTTTTTAGAAGAGCAATTAAAAAAAGTAAGACGTAAATAAAACTATAATAGGGTTAATACATAAAATTGTATTAACCCTATATATTTCTTTTTTTCTTAGAACATTTAATTAAATTATAAAGATTTGAGAGGAGGTCATGAAATGCCAGAAGCAGCACAAAAGGTAGTTCATACTATAGATATACGAACAAAGAATACTTCATTTATTAAAGTATATAAATTACTTAAAAAGATGGGTATAACTAATAATAAATTTTTCCTTAGATTATATGATAAGAAATTAGTTGGAGTTGACCCTTATAGTAAGAATTTAACTCAAGAGCAAAAAGCAAGAATAGTTCAAGAATGTATGATTAACCCTTGGTATTTTATAAGGGAAGTAGTTAGAGTTAAAACACCTAGAGGTAATATACCTTATGAATTAAATAGAGGTAACTTGGCACTTACATGGGGAATGATTAATAATTTAAATATTATAATGATGTTACCACGTCAGCATGGTAAGACTATTTCAACATTATGTATGTATGCATGGTTATTTTTATTTGGTGCAGAAAACTCAGAGATGTTATTCTTTAATAAGGAATTTAAATATTCTAAATTAAACCTAAAACGTCTAGGAGATATTATTAACATTATTCCAGATTATCTTAAATTACCAGATAGAAAGAATGATAAAGATAATGCAGAGGAATTATTCTATAGTGCAAGAGATAACTCTATTACAGCTATGGCATCTGCAACTAATCCTGAAGAAGCAGATAAGAAGGGTAGAGGTAGTACAACACCATTACAGTACTGGGATGAGAAAGCTTTCTTAAAGTATAACAAAATTATGAGAAGAGCATCTGCACCAGCAACAACTAAAGCTATGGAAGAAGCAGAAAAAGGTAGTAAACCATATGGTATTACCATCACTACTACACCAAATAACCTTGACCTTGAAGAAGGTGCTTACGTTAAATCAATGATTAATGATGCGTACATGTTTGACGAATTTATGTATGATTTAAAAAATAGAGATGAAATAGTTGAAAAGATAGAAAGTAACTCAAAAAACAGATTTATGTATATAGAGTTCAGCTATAAGCAGTTGGGTAGAGATGAAAAATGGTTCAAAAAACAATGTGCTGATTTAGATAATGACATGCTCACAATTAAGAGAGAGATTTTACTTGAATGGACGTTTGCTAGTGATAATTCAGTATATACTGAAGACCAGTTAGAAATTCTATCTAAGTATCATGTAGAACCTATTGGTAACTTACTACTTATGAAGTATTATGAAATTAAATTCTTAAAGGATATAGATTTCAATAAACCTTGGGTTATAGGAGTTGACCCTGCAGCTGGTCTATCACGAGATAGTTCATGTATAGAGATTACAGACCCTTATACATTTGAGATTGTAGGTGAATTTAAGAATAACACTATAGATACAAATGATTTCACAATGTTAGTTCATAATTTAATGACTCATTATTTCAAAAATTCATTATTAGTAATAGAGCGTAACTCTTATGGACAAAACATGCTTGACTTCTTAATGAAAACAAATATAGAAAAGAATCTATACTTTGAATATAAAGAAAAGAAAGGTGAAAAAGTAATTCAAGATGTTAGAGCTAATCAACATAAGAAGATGAAAAAGAAGGTTAAAGTATATGGAGTGTATACTACTGAAACTGTGAGAGGACAAATGTTAGATATTCTTACAGATACTATTAATCATACTCCAAGTGCTATAACAAGTAAGAATGTATTTAGTAATATTAAAACACTTGAAAGAAATAATAGAGGTAAGATTGAACATAGACGTGGGGAACATGATGATAATATGATGGCTTACTTATTAGCTAGATTTGTTTTAGCCTTTGGTGAGAATCTATCTAAATGGTTATCTTTAAACTCTAGTGAAACTATGGATGAACAGAAAGATAAAAAGAGACTTAAGTTTAATAACATTTCAGCAGCTAACAGACCTACTACACAGTTGTCTTTATCTCAAAAATTTATTAATGAAGAGCAAGTTAAAGCATCTAAAAAGTCAGCATCTCGTTCATCAATAGGAAGAATCCTAGCTATGAATGGTAAATAAACTAAGTGAATAGAGTTAATTCTCTATTCACTTTTATTTTTAAAATGTAACATCAACAGTTTTATAATAAAAATAGGAGGTATTAAGATGATTCATATTTATGTAGAGATTGAAGATAAGTTACAAACTGTTACTCTAGTAAAGAAAGATAAAGAAGTATTAGCTTCATTTAATTCTGAAACTGGCAGAGTTGATTTATCAGTACTTAAGCCTTATGTTGGTCAACAAGTAACTTTCCACAAAACTACTATAGAGACTGACTTAGCATATATTCATAGAATTGAAGAAGATATTGAAGGTAAAAGTAAAAATAAAGTTTATTTTGGTGCAAATCCACCACCATTTGACTTTGAAGAGTTTGTTGATTTTGTATCCAAAGGAGGAGATTGTAATGAGTAATATCAAACCACTAGGTAGTAATATGTTATTAAAGGTATGTAACACTGAAGTGAAGAAAGATGGAATAATTAAACCTAATAGTCATAATAATGTTGCACGTAATGTGTGTAAGGTAATAGAACTGGGTCAGTATTTAGATGAAAACGATTCAGAAGCTATTTTAGTTGGTGATATTGTAGCTATTCCAATTCAACCAAAGTCTTTAGTTCCAGTTAGTTTTGAAGGAGAAGACTACTTAATTATAAATGAAAATGAAGTAGTTGCAATATTAAGAAGAGGAGAGAATTATGTTTCTAACAAATAATGAGACACCTGTAGCTAAAAGTATTAGAGAAACAAATCAACATAAAGAAATGGTTAAAGGTTTCATGACACCAGTTATTGATGAATTAAGACTTAGAGCTGTTCATCATGATGATTCAAAATTAGTGAGTCCTGAACTAGAAATATTCGTAGAATATGGACCAAAGCTTAAGACATCTACATATGGTAGTGATGAGTATAAAGGTTTCTTAAAAGAAATGTCAGTGGCACTTGACCATCACTATGGAGAAAATCGTCATCATCCAGAGTTCTTTACTAATGGAATTAAAGGTATGACATTAATAGATTTATTGGAAATGATTTCGGATTGGATGGCTGCAGTTCTTAGACATGATAATGGAGACATATATAAATCTCTTGAACTAAATCAAGAACGTTTTGGTTACTCAGATGAATTAAAACAAATCCTTAAAAATACAGTAGCATACATTATGTACTTAAAAGGAGATGAAAATAATGGAAAATAGTAATGATTTTATCTATCCAACATTCAATGATAAAGCTGAAGTTATAGAGCAACTTTCAGACAAGATACTTATGCAAAATCTTGATGAGCAACTTTCAGCTGTAATGGTTCAAGGATTAAAGCCTGTGAATATTATAGATGTATTTAATGAAAGATTTAATATGATTAATGTTAAATACAGAGAATATGATGATATTCTAAATCAAGTATTAGATATGAAAATTAGTCTACATGAACGAGTTCTTTTAAAGTTAGAAGAACGTTTTGATTTCCAAAGTAATATAGAAGTTGATAAAATATTGAATGACGAGTTCTTTTTATATGTAGAAAATCTTTATGATTTCTTTGTAATTAATTATAAAGCTAAGTTGATAAGTCTATTAACTAATTACATATTTGATAATAGAAAACATCTATCAAAAGAATATAAAGCTGTAACTGATAAGAAAGATTTAGGTATTATTTCTCTTAAGAAAGTATTTAAAACTTTAGATGAAGTAGTTATTATTTACAATCTTGATGAAATTATTGATGGATTTATTAACACTGTCGAAGAGAATGAATACATTATTGAAATTATAGTTAATAATGATGAAATGGAAGCTAGTAACACAATTGTAAGTGAAATATTCTTAGAGGATTCTGTAATTGATGGATTCTTTGGTGAAGAATTTAAGAACAATTTCTTTAAACCATTAACTTTAGATGAATTTAGTTATGATTTAAATACAAGAATTAAAAATGAAGTAGTAAAATTACTACCAAAGAAAAACACTTAAGGAGATATACAATTATGAAGAAAAATGGTTTAGATAATGTAGCATCACAAGGTCTTAAAGATATTTCTAATGCTATGGATGTAATTAAGAAGAGTGCTAAAAATGTTGATGAGAAAGTAAATCAAGATATAGACGTTCTTGCTAAGGATTCAGAGTCTATTGGAAGTTTTATTGAAGAGCAGAAACAAGAAATAAATGATATGGTTAGTGAAGGGGTTCTTGCTTCTAAAGAGCAAAAAGATACTAACTTTATCAAGAAGACTGAAGAAATGATTAAAAAAGCTAGAGAAGAAGGAGATGAAACTACTGCTAAAAGTTTAGAAGATGCTATGTATGAAATAGTTAATAGTTATTCTTTACAAGTATTACATCAAAGATTCACTCCAGATTTAGTTAAAGAGCTTAAAAAGAATCCTAAGAAGTTACACAAATTACAAAAGACTGTTATGACTAAATTAGGTAATGCTAAAAGTTATACATTCCCTAATCCACAAATGTTATTAGTTGCAGTTAGAATGATTTTACCAGAAGATTACAAGAAACATTCAGGTTTATTTACTGCTCACTTATATTCATTTATAGTTTTATCACCATTAAAAGAAACAGCATTATTTACTCAAAAGGTTATTAGTAACATTTTCTTTGTTAAGAAGAGTGAAAGAACTGAATACAATAATAAGTTTATCAAGAACATGACAGATGTAATTGATTTCTTATTAAATTCAGAAACTGGAGTTTAATATGGCTGCAAAAGTAAGTTTAAATCAACTACCAAATTCTTTAGTTGTCTCAGGTAATAATCCTTTAGGTAACTTAACTATAAATACTGGTTCAAATGTTAGAAATGTTACAGTTATGGAGAATTTACTTCAATATTGGGATAAGGAAGATTTACTAGACTGTATAACTAATACAACGGATTATATTAATGCATATCAAATAGCTGAAGTAATTAATTACATTCCTAACTTAAAAGATTTAATTGATGAAGGAGAAGGTAGTTACTTGCTAAGAAGACTATATTTAGAAAAAGAACTTAAATGAGAATAAGGGATTAAATTCCCTTATTCTCTTAAACAATTTTATAAAAGGAGTTGATAATATTGAATTATAAGTTTTTTAAAAAAGTAAAAGACCAAGTAATCTTTGATGGAAGTTATATGGAAGTTTATATACCTAAGTTCTATTTTGAAGAAGGAATAGCAACTGTAATTGGTAATAAGATAGAAACTTTAGGAATATTTTTCTTTAAAGTATTTAATTCTAAAACATCTAAGACAGGTAACCAATACACGTTAAGTTTACCTATTGACATGTTAATATCATTTGCAGAAAGTTATGATGATAAATTAAAGCTTAAAGGTTCTACAGGTGAAGACAATTACACCATACTTCAATTAGAGAAGGGTGATGTATTTATGAACACCACTAATATAACACAATCTGTACAGAGTACAGATAGATTCGTAAAACTTCTTCATAGTGGTAAATTGCCAAACACAATACCTTATGAGGATGTATTGAAAATCTATCTAAATAACTTAGATATTAATAAAGTAAATTTAGGTGTACCTAATGTTGTACTTGAATTAATTATCGCAGAGTTATATCGTAGTAAAGATGGTATAGAAATACCATTTAGAAAGAAAATTGGTAAAGCTGGAAAAGTAGGTCAGTTAGATTATCAAACAACTAATTTGAAGAATCTAGCAAACATTAACTCTACATTTACTGCAATATCATTTGAAAACATGAATCAGTCTATCATTTCATCTGTTAATAAGAGTAGAAATGATATTCAAGAAAATATCTCTCCAGTAGAGAAAACAATCAAATATTAAAGGAGGAAACACAATGAATGAACAATTACTAAACATTTTTATCACAGTGCTAACTATTGTAATTCCAGCACTGGCAGTAGTAGGGGTTAGATACTTAAACTCTTATGTGGATAACAAACTAGGTGCAATTGATAGTGAAACTAACAATAACTATGCAGAACTTCAAAAGAAGTATTTAGACATGGGTAGAAATATGTTAGTTGATGTAATGAAAGCTATCGAACAAACATTAGTTTTGGAGTTGAAGAAAGCATCTTCTGATGGTAAATTAACTAAAGAAGATGGTATTAAAGTTAAAGATGAAGTAATTAAAGTATTTTTAGAAAATGTATCTCAAGATATCATAATTACTATTGAAGAATTGTACGGAGATGTTAATGGATTCTTAGACATTATTATTGAAGCTAAAGTGAGAGATGTATCTACAAACAAATAATTGTCATAGTTTTAGGAAGTACCCATAAATACTCCCTCAAAATTAGTTTATAAGTCTAACTATTGTATATATAGTTAGGCTTATAAATACAGTTTTTTTACACTATTAACGTAAACAACTAATTAAAATGTGAAAACTTAGTTATTTAATACAGTCTTGGACAAGATTTGTATTTATAACAATATCAAAAATTAAGAAAAGGAGAGAAAGCATATGGCAGAATTTTTACATCCAAGCGTCAGTTCAAAGATTACAGACAATTCTGTAGTATACGTTACTGCACAGGGCGTTACTCAATTGTTTGCAGCCTTTACTTCTGATATTGGACCAGACAATAAAATCAACATGATTACTTCAGCATCTGAATTTGAATTCCATTATGGAAAACCAAACATGAAAAATCATGGTCAAGCTGGTTACAACATCATGAACTGGTTACAGTCAAATGGTGGTTTATACGCTCTTAGAGTTATGCCTGAGAACGCTGGTTATGCTCATGCTATCGTTAACGTTCAAGCTAAAGCTGGAACAAAGCAAGTTAAGAACTTAGACGGTGGTTTAGTTGATTACCCTAACGTAGAAGTAAGACCTGTTCTTATCTACACAGGAGTTAACAACACATCAGAGGAAGCTCTTAAGACAGAATTGTCTAGAAGAGATAGACCTCAAACAATTGATGGTTTCGAAAGTTATCCATTATTCGCAGTATATCCAAAAGGAAGAGGTAAAGGTTACAACAACTTAGGATTTAGATTAACATTATCTGATTCATTTGATGATACTTTTGACTTCCGTGTATACAATTTAGAAGTAACAAAGACTACTCAAGCAGGTGCTACTGAAATCATAGAAGGTCCATTTAGTGTATCTTTAGACCCAGAAGCTCAAGCTTTAAGTGGTGAATCAATGCATATTTCTTATGTAATTGAAAAATATTCTGAATATTTCAGCGTTCTGTTTAATGAAACAGCTTATGATGAATTAGGAGAATTAATTAATCCTCATGTAAATCCTGGTGTTTTAGACTTTATTTCATTAAAGACTAGAGAATTAAACTCAGGTACAGAAACATACTTCGATAGCTCTTTAAGTAGAGAAATTGATATCCATGCATCTGCTCACAAATACGTAAATGGCGAACCTTCTGGTGAAGTTAATATGGTAGATGTGGATAGTGCAATTGAACAAGCCATCGTTAACATTGATGATGCAGCAAGATTATCTATACACAATATAGCTATGAATTCTGTAAGCACAATGAGAATGGTATTAAGTAAAGTTAAGAAGGGTGACTATGGTACTGTTGTAAATGCTATCGTAGACAGTTCTACTGGTACTTTATCAGTTGTTTCTAATGAATTAATTGCATTAAAAACTTCTTATGATAGTTCTAAAGCAGCGTACGCTATTGATGCTACGAATGACAACTTAAATGCACTTGATAGTGGTATTAAGTTAATTGTTGCTAAAGTTAAAGAAATGTTAAATATTCTTTATAATTCTTTAGATACTGCTCTTGCTGTTACTACTTCACCTGCTATGTTAGACTTATTAGTTGACATTCAAAAGGTTGAAGCTGCTCTTTACGCTTACCAAATCAAGCAAATTAAATCAGCTAGTCATTTATCAAAATTAATTGATGCTGGTAGTGAGTTAGAATTGGTTTCTGTAGAGAACGATATTCAAGCTAAATTAGCTCAAGTTTATACTTCAATTCTAACTACATTAGAAGCAACAGTGTTTGTTACTACTGTAGCAAGTGAAGATGAAGTACAAGCAGATGCAGCTATATTAGAACTTAATACATTAGTTGAAAACGCTACTGCTTATTACAACAATGCTACAAATTTATATTCTGTAGCTGATGACATTGATGCTGATACATTATTAGCTGTTAATACTGCTAAGACAATGTTAGCTAAAGCTCAAGATGTTATTGAAGTTGTTATGATTGAAGTTGGTGTTGAGACTGTAGAAACACAATATAGTGACATTACAGATTATGAAGTTTCTGTAGTAACTGCTCTTAATGATGCTGCTACTCTTGTTGCTGGATTAACTACTGATGAAGCTAAATTAGCTCAATATGAAGTTATTGAAGGTAATATTGATACTGCTGGTTATAACGAGATTGTTACAAAAGAAATGACGTTTGACTATAAATTACACAACTATAACTCATTTGTACCTATGATGAAAGGTGATGATGGTGATTTAGAAATCTCTAATCCTACTTTAAGAGAAGAGACTATGACTAGATTACTTGTTGAAGCTTTCACAGGTCAATTAGATAATGACTTAGTTAATAAGAAATTATTCCCTATTGATTTAGTACTAGATGCAGCTTATCCTGTTGCAGTTAAGGATGCAATAGTACAGTTATGTACTACAATTAGAACAGACTTCATGGGAATGGTAGATACTTTGTATCCTGCTACTCCACAACAAGCGATTGACTTTAAGAAGTCATTAGCTATTAACAACTTTAGAGTTGCTCTTTACACTCAAGATTTCATCATTCATGATTCTTTATACACTGGTAGAGATATTAAGGTTACACCTACTTACTTCTTAGCTAGCAAGATTCCTGCTCATGATGAACAATTCGGTATCCATTATCCACTAGCTGGAAACAAATATGGTAACGTTGGACAATTTGAGACAATGAGCTTCAATCCAAATGATGTTTGGAAAGAAGAGTTGTATAAGAATCAAGTAAACTATATCGAAGCTGATAATAGAAGAACTAGATTCGGTACGCAACTTACTACTCAATCTGTTGTATCTGCTCTTTCTAATGTTAACAATGTTCGTGCATTGCTTAGAATTCAAAGAGATGTAGAGAACATGATGGAAGACTTCCAATTCGAGTGGAATGATAGTGCTACTTGGAACTTGGCTCAATATAACCTTAACGGTTACTTAGCTAAGTGGAAATCAAACAGAGCTTGTGAGTCAATCAAAGGTACTGTTTATGCTTCTGAGTATGATAGACAAAATAAGATTCTTCGTGTTAAGGTAGAGATGGTATTCAACTCTATTATCGAGAGAGTACTTATCAGTCTAGTTGTTAACAAATAATTAGATAATATCTCGGTGGGTAGTTAAATCTGCCCACCATAATTTTAATAGAAAGGAAGATGAATCAGTATGATTAAACCAAGTACGCAAATTAACGTTTTTAAAACTGATATAGCAGCTAATAAGAACTTCTTTACAGGTTCTTTAGACTTGCAAACACTTGATTTTGACCCATTAGTAACTGGTTATGCTTTTATTAAGTGGGTAACACTTCCATCATGGGTGACTAAGGTTTATCCTCAGTTCGCTGCTTTGACAGAGAAAAACTTCAAAGAGTTTGGTGGATTAAGTGATATCGAACTTCAAACATTCGGAGTTACACATGGCTTTAATGCTAATGAATTCCATGTTGCTGGTGGTATCCAAAAACAAAACACTGAGTTTACTCTTAAACATCAAGAGTTCAGTGGTTCTCCAATGAAGAACATGTATCAATATTGGATTAGTGGAATTAGAGACCCAGAAACGGGTATCGCTACTTATCCTAAGATTCATGGAATGGATTATGCTACTGCTAACCATACAGGTGAATTGATTTATATCGTTACTCGTCCAGACGCTAATAACGTTGACAAGAACAATATTGAATTCGCTGCGTATTACACTGCAGTTATGCCTAAAGCTATTAGACTTAGTCATTTCAACCATACAATTGGTACACATGACCAAGTAGAATATGACCAATCATTCTCAGGAGATTTCCATATGTCAGCTAAGGTTGACGAGTTTGCTAAGAAAGTTCTTAAGGAAAGAGTTCAATTCGGCTTTGCTGAAATGGGCGAATTCGACCCTGTCAATGTTGTTGAAGTTGGTGGCTTAGACCACGGATATGACGACTCTGCTAGTGTTGGTTCTTACGAAGTAGACAAATCTGGACAATCAAGACCAGAATAATTAATAAAGAAGAGACTATAACCGTAAAGGTTATAGTCTTTATTTTTTTTAATATCCATCATCTTCTTTACTAGCAGTTAACTTAATTTCAGTTTCATCTACTTTGGCTGCATTATTCATAGCTTCATATTTATTCCAAGCAATAGATGGAACTAATGATTTAGCTACACTTCTCTTAAGATTATCTCTTAATATTTCTGCATCCTCTGTACTTTCACCAATTATAGTGTTAACTACAAACTCAATAATATCAGAACTATTGTTAATTTGTTCTGCCATATTGGTCATGTTCAATGAAGATGGTGGTGGGAACTCAGCTCTAATCTTATCAATTTGAATAGTAAGATTTTTAATTTTATTATCAACAGCTTCATTAACCAGATTATCTTCTTCTTTAACTTCTACTTTTTTATCTACATTAGTCTTATTAGGAATATTTTCTCCATATTCATTAACATATAGTTTTTGAATTAATTCAGAGAATCCATCACCAAAGATTTTTTGTAGAACAATAATACGTCTAACAAACTTACCATTCTGCATAGCAAGAGAACGTACAAACTCAGCATCTGAATATGATAAGAAATCTGGTGGAATACCTAATCCAGAAATCATAGTCTTAAGTAAATACTCAAGGAATTCATTATCCATATCTACATCCATTCCTGGAATTGTATCAATTTCTACTGGTTTATTACCATCCACTACAGGAATATACATATCATGGAATGTACCTACACTAGACATTATTGTTGTTATGTCTTTCATAGAATTCATGGTAATATCCTTAGTTTTTATATCTCTTACAAAACCTTGGATTGCAGCTTCTGTATCTTGGTCAACATCTGTCTCAATGTAAAAAGCACGTTTCTCTGGAGACCTAACAAGTTTTTGCATTAGAGTACTTGTTAATACTGCTAAATAAATCTTAGCAGTGAATAAAATAGACTTATAGATTGAACTACCATAATCTCCTGTTTCATCATCACCTTTAAAGTGTACAACTTCATTTGGAGCAAGGTATGTAATCTTAACCTTCTTATCAGTAATGTAATCTTGCTTCAATAACGCATAAATAACATTCTTAAAGTCTTTATTCTTAGCAATGAATTTCTTATCAATCTTCTTAGCTAAATTCTTAACAAAGATATCAGTAATTAATTTATGTTTAAGATTAGCCTCATTAGCATCTGTACCTTTACTTAAGTTAGTAAATGCACCTTGCTTAGAAAGTCTCTTACCAAAATCTTTATCATCAATCTTTTCAATATAGTAATATCCATATACCATATCATCCATTACAAGTTTAATAACTCTATCCGATTCAAGAATTTTAACTACAGAACCATTAATTGTTACATCATCAGTCTCTTTAGCCTTTTTATTACCTCTTTGAGCTAATCTATCATTCTCACGTTTAAAGTCTTGCATTGCAATATAATTATTTTCAAGTAAAGTAGAACTATCCATTTCTATTTCAACATTTGAGTTAATAGTTTCAGATAAGTTTTGCTTCCATTGCTCTGTTAATTTCTTAAATTTTTGTTTAGATTCATTGTAAGATGTCACATCTTCTGGTGTTGCACTTTCATTTAATGTTGATGCTGGTTTAAGTACTTCATTTCCAGCAAACAATTTCTCAAGTATAGAAACCTCACCTGATTCAAGTACAACTTTTTCTACAGATAAGTCATAAGACTTATTATCTTTTAATGAACCATCTTCAGTCATAAATAAATCTTTAGCTTCAGTGTTATTTGATTCAGTTAACATTGAGTTCAATTCTTTTTCCATTTTTAAAACAGCTACAAATTGGTCTCCAAGTTTTAGAGAATTCTTAATAATCTTTTTAGACTTACTTTCTATTTTATAAATATCAAGTATGTTGTTTATTTTATTAATTACTTCTAAATTTTGAGTTTCCTCCATGTTACTGTCAGAAATATTTTTACTATCATATGAAACATTGAAAACATTCTTTGTAAAATCATCTGGTGACATAACATTATCAACATAAGTATCTAACGCTTGTGCCATTTGTGGAATGTTATCATAAAGTAATTCATAGTTTTGATATAAGTTAATTCTTTCACCTTCAGCAAAGAAAATGTCATTAATTAAACCATTCTGAGGATTTTCAACTAGAGAATTAATATCTATTCTCTTACCAACCTCACCTGGTTTATTATCTTTAGCTTTGTTTCTTTCGACTTCATTAGTAACTGCACTAAAGAATTCAATAATATCACTACCAGTATTTTGTTTATACTGACTATTTACTTTATTTATAGTGTTCTTAATAAGTTCAATATCTCCGTTATTTTCTTTATGGAAATCTTCATCTGTTCCAAAAATCATACTAGTTGTTAACTTTCCAATTTTTGAAAGAACATCTAAAGAGCTACTAATACCTCTTGAGCCTTTATTAGAACGTTTTTTCGAATCGTTATTAGCCAATTTTATTCCTCCTTTCGATTATTTATATGTTCCTAAATGATAAATTAATTTAATAGTCATAAACTATTTTAAATATATATTATATGTTTGACTAAATTTAAACTATAAAAAGGAGTGTACTAAATGAATAATGAAATAATGAATAAAGTTCTTTTATTTGTTAAAAATGATTTAGGTCTTGATGAAGCTGAATGGACTGAAGTTATGAAAGAACATAAATTAATTATGAAGGATTTTAAAAATGGTCATGATGTAGTTATAACTCTAAGAAACCTTAGACTTGATATAAAAGTTTATAGAAATAGAAACACTACAGTTCATGGTTCATTTGGTGGGAGGATTCTTACTCACAAAGCACATATAGATAAATGTGATGCTAGTACAATTTATGATATATTGCGAGAGAAGTTTTTAAGATTAACTATGTCATTAATTTAAGGAGGACAAATAATGCTAGCTACAACTCATAAAAGAATGATGGAGATAAGAAATATAGTATTCAATATAATAAATAATGAATTAGCTTATGAAGTTATTAAAGTTGATAATCTTTATTCTCAAGGAAGATTCTTTTTAAGATATAAAAACTCTGAAAAGAAGGAATCCTTCTTATCTTTAAAATTTATAAATCATAATAGATTTATATTATCTTTTTCAGATTGTAATTCAAAGACAGGATATACAGATATTATTGACTTGAGAGGTAAAAAAGAATTAATACTTGAAGAAGGAGATGATGTTAAAAATAGTTTACTTGCAATACTAATGGAAGGATTAATGGGAGGATTATTATAATGTATAATAACAAAGAAATTTTTAGAGGTATAACTACAACTATAGTAGATATACTTACTGAAATGGGTGTGTTTAATATTGTATTTAATGATGATATAGATGAAGGTGAAATACAATTCCATACTAAAACTGAAACTATAGATATTGACCATATTGATGAAGTTATTAGGATAACATCAACACGAAGAGTTGTTAATGTTTATCCAGATATATGGAAGGATAGTTCTAATAAACTTCCAAAAATAAACGATATGTTAATATTGGATGATGGAACTGATGTTAAAACTCAAATACGTGCAGCTTTACTTCCCTTCTTACTAGAAGATAGATTTGAACCTGAGATACAAGTATTAGATAATCACAATAAGAACGATATACTTACTGCAATATTTTTAAAGCATAAAAAAGAAGGAAGATTAGACCAAAGTGAAACCACAAATAAAGCAATAAGTAATGTTAAAACTATAAAGACTGCACATTCGTATCATAAAAGAAAGGAGTATATTCTATGATGATGAAGCAAGAAATATGTAACTATATAGAAGAAATATGTAAAGATAATGGAGTATACTCAGAAAGAAACGGTGAAGAGATAATTATAGGAATAATACCACCAATGTTTTCTGATGGAATAATTCATTTTAAATTTATAATATCTTTTAAAAGAGTTATGGGTGGTAAGGTTGAAATGATATTTTATAGACTCAAAGGTATGTCTAGTTTGATATTCTTAAGTAAAAACAATAGTGGTTTTAAACCATCTGATAGAGAAATGTTTAGAAGGCATGCTATAAAGAATGATACTGATGATAGACAAAAACATGAAATGAGAGGATTTATGATGGATATATTTATGGAAATGTAGGAGGTATTTTGAACATTACACTTAAAGATATAAATGATTGTAAGACTCCACAAGATGCTATACAAATAGTTTATGAATTATATATGAAATATTTTGTAGAAAGAATGTTTGATTGGTGGGATGATTATGGTTATAGTATTGAAGCTAAATACTTAGAAACTAAATTAGAGCATGATGACTCACTTACGTTAATATGTCTAGTTCAATCAATAGGAGATAATAAACTTAACGTTCTAATATTTCCAATAGGAAATATTGCAACTAAACGAGTGATAAAAGATATAACTTCTCTTACACAAAAACAAATGGAAGCAGAATTTAAGAGAGTAGCTATGGAATTTGAATTTGAAGATTTAAGTTACTAATTAACAGTAAATTGAGAGACAATAAAGGAGGGTAAAATATGGATAGACACCAACTAATCAAGACTACATATTTTCGTCAAAAGTATGGTAGCGACAAATTTGATGACAAGCTAGTTATGATAATGAAGAACGAAGAGACTGGTGAGAAATTTCATGAAGTAGTTGATGACCCAGAGATAACGTTTTATGTAAACAAACAAGGTGAAGAACTAGATACACCTGTTACATTCATAGAACCAAGTTCTGTTGGAGAAATTACATGTGATTACAGAGACTTATTAAAAACAATGGCGATTGAATTAGATGAAGAAGCATTCTATTATGATTGTCTAAAAAGTGGTAAGGCTCATTACGCTAGAAAGTTACACCTTAATCCAAATGTACACGCATCTGATATGGATATTCAAGATATCTATATAGCAAAACACTTTGATAAGTATCCAATGGACAAAAGTAATAACCTTATAACTAAAGGATTCTTTGATATCGAGGTTGACGGTAAAGATAATGAAGGTTTCCCAGATGAACATGTTGCACCATGTGAAGTTAATGCAATTACTTTCTTTGATGCACAGACAATGACTCTATATGGACTATTCTTGAGAAATGAAGAAAATCCTCTTATTGAAGAGTTTGAAGCTGACATCAAAGCTTTTAAGAAAGAAATTAAAGCTAAATATGCTGACAATTATGATTTAGATATTAAAGTTAAACTTAAGATGTATGATGAAGAAATTGATTTAATAGTTGACTTCTTTACATTAATCAATGAACTTAAATTAGATTATGTAATGGCTTGGAACATGAAATTCGATATTCTTACACTATATAACCGTATTATTAAATTAGGTTATGATGTTGAAGATATTATGTGTTCTAGTGAAATTCCTTATCAACAAGCATATTACTATGAAGATAATAGACATCAAGATTTTGCTGATAAGACTGATTACTTTGAATGCTCAAACTATACTGTCTTTAAAGACCAATTACTTCTTTATGCTAACTTAAGAAAAATATTTGGTAAAAAAGAGTCGTATGCTTTAGATGCTATATGTGAAGAAGAAATTGATGAGCGTAAAGTTTCTATTGACCCAGATAATGAAGGTGCTACAATCAAAAACTTCCCTTGGAAGAATTATAGAAGATTCGTTGAATACTCAATTCACGATACAATCTTACTTTACATTCTTGAGGAAAAGAATCAAGATTTAGAAATGCTTAATATGATAGCATCAATGACACAAACAAGAGTTAATCATACTCTTAAGAAGACAGTATGTCTTAAGAACTTAGCATCTAAGTTTATAGCAGACCAAGGGTTTATCATGTCAAATAACCGTAATCAAACTTATGGTGGAGACAGACCTAAATCAGAGAAATTCCGTGGAGCGTTTGTAGCTAATCCATTACTTAATGCAGCTATGGGTAAATTGATTAATGGTTTACGTAGTAGATTTATACATGAAAATGTTATTGACTTCGATTTATCGTCTCTGTACCCTAGTATTATCCTAGCATTCAATATTGATGTTAGTACACAATTAGGTAAATTAATATTACTATTTGCTGAGAAGATTCCTAGTCCAGCAGCTCTTGTATTATTCCTAGAAAAGAATAATATATTTGATTATGATGAAAAGAGTATTGTCTCCCTAGATGCACTGATTGATTTAATGTTTAATCACAGTGATGTTTATGTAGAAGCACTAAAGAAAAAATTAATACCAGAGGATGAAGGCTATAAGTTTATAGATACATTTGTAAGCCATGACTGGATTCAAATCGGAAGATTATGGTTTGGTTTACCAAGTGTAGAAGAATTTATGCAACTAATAGAAGCTGAGATGGAAGAATAGATTAATTTCTATTCTTCTCTTTTCTTTTAGGAGAATATTATGATTAAATTGCAAGAACCAATATTTAAAGAATATGACATGCTATCTCATGAAGAAATAATTGAAATGAAATATTCTGAAGTTAGGTCATCATTATATGTATTTTTAATATCTAAATGTCAAGACTCTATGAAGTCTATTGAATCTGTTAGAACTGGTGGAAATGCTGACTTAATGTTTATAAGTATAGAAATGAATGGAGTAGATGATATTAAGCGACAAGTTAAAGATTTCATGAATAAAGATAAGTATGAGTGGGAAAAAATATATAAATCTATATTTATGGATGTGGAACTTTCAGGTATAGGAGGTATACTTTGATGAATGTAATACCTATATGGAAATTTAGATTAAGGTATAAAGACTATAAGAACACTAAATATGTAAAGAACCTTATAAGTGATATTTTAAAAGGTTTTGAGTCTGAAATACAATATACTGACCCACATGTTAAAATTGTTGATAGTTGTGGATACATCTATTTTTCAATTAATAAGGTTAGAACTGCAACTTTAACTATTAGTCACAATATATCTTTCCATGTAGATTTAAGAGATAAAAATGATGAGAAACTAAATAATATGATACGAGCTGAAGTGATGGAGTATTTGATTTAAAGGAGGTTAATATGGAATTAGATATAATTCAAGATATATGTAAAATGATTAATGATATTAATCAAGATTACAAAGCTATTGCAAATGGTGATGAATATTACTTTATAATTAATGGAGTAATTCATAGAACTGCAAGAGCTCAGCACACACCTATAATTGTGGGTGAATTAATTGAAAGTAAGAAGACACATAATTTAATTAAGTTCTTAGAAAATAAGAACATTAGAATTGATGCTGTTAAATTCTTCCAATTCTATAAAGAAAACAAGAAGTTAATTACAAATATTGAATGTGACGAAAAGTTCTTTAGAATAACAACAGAAATTCCTGGAGTTATTTATGAAACTGAGTTCTGTCCAAAATTATTTAGACTAAAGTCTTTATATGAAGATAATCATATAGAAGATTTAAATACTAAAGAACCAATGGTTTCAGCATACTATTATAAAGATGAATTTGACCAACTTAAAGCATTAAGAGATTATGGTGTAATGTTCATAAATATAGATAGTGAAACAGTTACAATGGGAAAACCTGTAGATGAAAGTCATCTTATGATAAAAATTAATCATAAATATCTTATGAAGCATGCAGCTTCATCTATATGTCAAGTAGAAGTTTATGAAACTGAAGATGAGTCATTATTTGATGTTGTAATTATTAACACTATGAAAGATAAGTATGTTACAAAGCAATACTTAAAGGTGGTGGATTACTAATGGACATAACTAAATGGGATAAAAAGTTTATGGAAATTGCCTTAAGTATGGCTGAAATGAGTCATTGTGCAGCTAAGAAGGTATGTTGTTTATTAGTTAGAGATGGACAAATTATTTCATCTGGAATTAACGGAACTCATAGTGGACAACCTAACTGTGATGATAAGTTTGTTAAGAACTCAGGTATTTGGAGTACAAAGATTGATGATTTATGGTTCGTTTGTAGTCATTCAGAAGAACATCATGACTGGTCTTTAGACAATGAAATACATGCTGAACAGAATGCTATAGCTAAAGCTGCTAAAAATGGTATATCTACTGAAGGTGCTACAGCTTATGTAACACTAAGTCCTTGTAATTCATGTGCAAAATTACTTATATCTGCAGGTATTAAACGTGTGGTATTTAGTGATGTTTATGATGATGCACCAGAAGCATTTAAACTTTTAGAGAAATGTGGAATAGAAACAATAATATTGTAACAGGATAAAGTAAATGTCTCAATGAGGTATTTACTTTATTTTTTGGAACATATAAAAATCTTTATTTAATAATATAAAAATAAGAACTAATTATTAAATAAAGGAAGGTGGTTTATATGAGTGAAGAATTAAAAAATGCATTAGATTTTTCCGATACATTTGATGCTGAGATAAGTTTATTAGATGAAGAAATGGCTAATATAGATGGTTTATATGATGAAGTTAAAACACACTTTGATAGTATTAAAGGTTCTAATAACCGTGGAGTATTAGGATTTATAGAGAAACAAACAGGTAATTTAGTTTCAATAAAGACTACTAAAATAAGTTTAATAAAAGAAAAGATAAATATCAAGAAAACTAAAGCTGACTTTGAATTTAAGAAAGCCAATCTTAATAAAGGTTCTAGTTCATTAAGTGAAGGTCTTACTAAACAATTATTTGATATGATATCTGAAAATCAAGGAAATGTTAAACCCAGTGATACAACATCTTATGTAGAGTCTGATGATGATATAGATTCTCAGTTAGACCAAATATTTGATGAACATGTAGAGTCAGGTGATATTAGTTCAACTGAAATTACAAGTATAATGAAAAATGAGGGTATGGGTAATATTAATGATGAACAAGAAATTAGTGATGAAAATTATGAAGTAGTTGCTGATATGGAAGGAAACTTCTATGCATTAGCTGAAGATGATGGAGAGCTTTCTATTGTAGAAGGTGTTGATTTATCAAGTCTATCAGTAATCAATATTTTTGAAGATAATGAAGTAACATATGCTGAAGCTAGTGATGGTAATATCTATGAAGTAGTTGAATTTGAATAATTGGAGAATTGTATGGAAAAATGTCCACATCCAGATTGTGATTATATAGCTGAATACTATATCACTAAGCACCACTGTAGAATTGAACATGGTATGACTAAAGAAGAACTTATAAGCAAATATGGAAAACCTAAGGTTATTCCTGGAAGTCAATATAGTATTATAAGAAGGACTTAAGTACTGTGTAATGTAGAGAGATAACATTATGGTTATCTTCTTACTTAATATAAACCCCATAACCTAGAGAAGGTTATGGGGTTATAAATTGAGACAATTGTTTCATAAAAATGGATGACGACAATTTTATAGATTTGTTAAAATTTAAACAAAAAAAAAAGACTATATGATATTAATCATATAGTCTAATATTTTTATGCTACATATTCATCATCAATATCAAATATGATATTTTTACTAACCATGAACTCTAAATCATCTTTATCAATGTCATTATTCTTTAGAAGTATCAATCCAGCTGGATATGCATCAAATTCATTATTATGTGATATAATGAATATTTGCTCTAAACCTAACTCTTCAATCTGCTCTTCAATCATATCAATAAAACAACGTCTATTACTTGTATCAAGTGGTCCATCAATCTCATCAAGATATAATATATTATATGAGGTTAATGATTGTTGAATCATTGCCATAGATAATGACATAGTGGTAAGAGCTATCTCACCTTGGGATGCTATACTTATATCTGATAGCACATCTCCAGATTCTTTCTTAACTTTTATAAAGAAATCCTTAGATGTAAGTTCAAACTTTATTCTAAATCTACCATTATGAGCCATATCTAAAAGCTTATTAGCAATCTTCTCAGTCTCTTTCAAATAGTTACCAATGAAATGTAATGGTATTCCCTTAGTAGGGTCTAAAACTTTTTTAAGAGTTTCTAGATATCCAAAGTTCTCCTGTAACGCTGCTTTTCTTTTTTCATACTCATGTAAATTACTAATATCAAGATTGACCTTTTTAAGCTGTTTATCCAAAGGTTTAACTTCAAGTTCAATAGCTTGATACTCCATTTTATGATTTCTAGCTTCAGTATAAAGAATCATTAACTTATTTAAAAGTTTATCCATATCTTCATATTTCTGTTTGAACTCATCCATAGTTGATTGTGCTTCATTTTCTTTATCGAAAAGAGTTTTCAAGTCATCCATAATAGTTAATTGGAATTGTTTCTTCTCAATATTCTTTTTAACTTTTGTCTTTCTTTCAACGATTTCAGATAGTCTCTCTTTAACACCTTCTATCTTTGAATTGATGTCGTCTTTTTCTTTTTTAAGTGTTTTTAATACACTTGATTGTTTCTTAACTAATTTTATCTTAGAGTTAACATTATCAAGGTTTCCTTTATTAACGTCTATGACAGCTTTGGTCTTTAGGAACATAGTAAAATCTGATATATCCATTACTTCTAAAATGTCTTGCTTACTTGCAGTAATAGCTTCAACATATTCTTCTTCATTAGAAATTATATCCATTTTCTTTAGTATATCACTATGGTCTTTAGGAACTCTACTTAAAGTTTTCTTTAATTTAGATATGGCATTAAATACATTTTCTATAATACCATACTGTTCAAGTATTTTCTTATGGTTACTTTTATTATCAGAAATCTTATCTTCAACAGACTTAATATCTTCATCAATGTTTGAGAATTGAAGTGCATTAGATATAAAAGCACACTCATCAATTTTACATTTTGATGGTCTCTTATCAAGAATATCTTTTTGATTTAAATTAGAATTCAAACCACTAAGTTCTTCTTTAAGAGAATCTAAACTAGTTTCACTATCTGTAATATCTGATGCTAAAGATAATTTGATATCAGTAAGGTCATCTATAGTTAATTCATCAAATGTATAAAGTTTGTGAAGAATTTGTAAGTCTGCATCTGACAGGTTATCCTTAACATCTATAAGTGACGTTTTTAGTAACTGTAGCGTTGAACTCACAGGAATGATTTCACCATACGAAAAATCTCCGTATTCTGAAAATCTCTCCAAATTTTTACCCAGATAATTTGAATCTGCATCATATTTTTTCTGATACTCTTGTTTCATTTTTTCTAAATCATTTAGTGATTCATTTGATTCTAAGTCTGATATACTTGTTTCTTTAGTGTTAAGAGATACTCTTAATGTTGATAACTCTTGCTTTAATTTATTAGATTCAACAGTTAATTCACTAAGTTCATCCTCAAATTTAGTAATAAGTTTACCAATATCAAGTATTTTATTCTCAACCATTTCATAGTCAAAGTCTGATAGGTCAGAGTAATCTGAATAATATTGTTGTCTCTTAATCTTAGAATCATTAAGAGATAACATACTACCATTATATTTCTTTTCATAAGGATTTGCATCCGTAGTGTGTTTCTCATCTGGGTCTAAAGTTTTAATAGAACCTTGTGCTTGATTAACTAATGCTGTAAGTCTTTTTATTTCAGTTTGTTTCATATCAATTTGACTCTCAATAGACTCTCTAAGAATTTCTAGATTTTCTTCAGTATCAAGCTTATCAATATTATCTGAAATGTACTCTACTTCTTTCTTAATTAAACTAAACTTAGATTTAACTGTGGCAAAATATTCTAAGAATTCATCAATATCTGGTAAGAAGTTACCCATGAATTTCTTACGTTGTGCTGTTGGTAAATCAATAAAGTTAGTAACATTACTACCTATTCTAAATAATTTAAAGTATTCAGCGTTGACATCTAACTCTTCTTCAACTATCTTCTTAAATGTTTTAATACCACCATTATCATTTAATTCCAAACCATCTTTCATAATATATGATTTATTAGATGATTTGTAATAATGTTTAATAATGTAATCATGACCATCTTTTTCATAATGAATTTCTTTATAACCTTCTAAACCATCCATTATAAGTTTAGTTCTATTATCATTATTTGAATCCATAAATGGATGTAACGCTGATAATATTGTAGTCTTGCCCGAACCATTTTTACCAAATAATAGTACAATTTTACTATTACCTTTAGTAAAATCTGCTTCAAATGTAGTTCTATCCATACCAGCCCATATTCCTGCATAGTTGACTAGTTTTAAATAGGTTATCTTCAAAGTTTTTACCTCCTTACATATTTTTGTCTATTATTAAAATTTCAATATCAGTATCTTCAAACACTTCATGAATATGACGTTTAACTGTTGCCCACTTTAAACCATCTAAACCTGTACCAATCTTAGGTAAAGCTATTCTTTTGAAGTTGTAATCAATTAAGTCTTCTTTAAGTAATTCAATAGACTTTCTAAAGTTAGAGTAAGTCGGCTTATCTCTAAACTTTTCTTTAGTAACAATGTTAAAAACAACTTGGTCTTTATTCTTACCAAGATTATCAAATCCTACAACTGCTGGAAACTTATGTCTTCCATCCTTAATTAATTGATACTTCATGTTAAAGTGTTCGTTAAACTCCAGAGCAATACCTTTACCCATTTTGTAATCAGCACTAATACAATGTCCTAATACCCAATTAGTGTCCAGTTCAAATATGTCTCCTCGTTTTTCATTGTAAATCATTTACGTCCTCCTTGTTTAATTGATTTATATAAGTGTTATATCCTTCTTTTTTACATTAATATAATATATGTCTATAAATCATACAAAAAAAAAAGAGAGGTCTCTTTTTTTTTAATATGTAATAACCTCTCTATTATTGTTATCTTTTGCATAATACCACAACCAGTGTTTTCCAACACATTACGGAAAGAAGATATTTCTACCCTCCTTCCTAGCAACTTCTATGTTCATTTAAGCCCCTTTCCTCAGACCGTAATATTCTAATTACGACTCCACAAATTTATTTCAACCAATATATTCCTATATTGGTTTATTTTCTGTTTCATTTGTGTACGAGAAGAAAGGACTAAAGTATTTGCAAAAATATTGTGAATCTTTCTCTATTTGATTCGGTATACTTCTTTTAATCTTTATCATCGATTCTATAGCTCCCTTATCTTTTTAGCTTGTTGATTTACTGTAATTAATCTCCTACTACTGTATCCATAGTTAAACACCTCCATATTCTTTTTAGAATATGGAGTCATGAATTAGATTGTAGAAAACTTAAAGGTTATGTTCTCTTTTTATATACCTTTAAAAATTATATTGAATAGTGCTAAAAATATGGTCTAGTAGTTATCGTTATTTTTACCCCCCTTTTGATAAATATATTGTCTTTAAATTACTAGTCCATATTTATAATATATGTTTAACACGTTATTATTTACGATTATGATGAATATTAACCTTTTCTTTAATTGAACGTATTTCAAGTATTTTATCTGGAAATTCCATATTCATTGTTTCTAAAAATAGTATCATATCTTTTATAAAGTTTTTTTCATCCATAGTAAACTCTTCAATATATCTTATATTGAATAGATTTAAGTTTATATCATTCTGAACCGATTTAGGAATTAAGTTTTTATTAAACTCATATATTGAATTATATATTTTTTTAAAGGTCTGAACTCCTATACCTTTAGATGAAGATATAAACTCTTGAACTCCAGTTCTACTTAATTCCATTATAACTTTTTCAATAGTTAAATATTTCTGAGCTTTAAATCTCATCTTAAGTAATTCCTCGTGACGTTTATTTAACTTTAAATCTTCTATTAATGTAGCCATAAAATCCTCCTTAAATATAATAAAGGTATAGCGTCTATTAAACACTATACCTTTATTATTAATCTCGTGTTAATGCAAATATAGTTTGAACCCCTTCATTACCAATAGTTCTAACATTAGAACCACTACTATCTAAAAGATTTGAATTAGAATTCAATAACTTTTTAGCTTCAGCATTTGCTTCTTGTGACCAAACTGCTCTTAAAGAAACCATATCACCATCATAATCTCCACCCAATGCATCTAAGTAACTGTTGTTCATAACAACTGTATCTATGAATGTTGAATCTAGAATAGGTAGTGATGAATCAATATATGGATAATCATTAAAGTATGTTGAATTTATTGATGAGTCCATAGTTTTATAGGTAGTTAATATCTTAATTTTAGATGGATAAATACCTTGATGTGTCTCCATAGGATAACGAGTAATGTATACCATTTTATCCTCACAAACCTTAGTTGCAACAGTAAATAATAAATCTGTTAGAGTAAGGTCTCTTAAATTATCATTTTCATATACCTTTAAATACTTAGTTCCGTTTTCAGTATTAACTGGCAGACGTTGAAATCTATCTGGTATAGATTTGATATATAAGTTCATCATCTTCTTAATCTTATCTGGAGTGTAATCATCCATAGGATTAATTAGTGCATGCTGAGTTACTCTATCTTGGTCTAGAACATACTTAGTTGTATTGAATATTTCTTCAAAGTAGTTACTAATTCCATAAATAAAGAATGGATAATACAATACAAGTAATTGTGCTAAAGGAATACCTGTATAACCAAATGGAATTTCTTGTTTATCCCATTCATTAGAGTTAATTCTAGGTGCTGATATTACAGCTCTTGTTGCATAATCTATTGACTTACCCATTAAGGCTTGACGAATAATACCTGTCTTTTTAGCCATAGATTTAGTTAATGTTTCATAAATTTCAAGCAAATACAATTGTAACTTATTTTCTGATATAAAACCCATGAAATCATAATCAGACTCCACTGATAGAGTATTAGATATACTAACTATTTTAGTATATAAACTATTAATCTCATCTACACCAATCTTACCTGAACCAGATTTTGATAAGTTAACATCTCTATAGAATGCAGGAATTACTAACCATTTATCAAGAAATGCTTCATTTCTTTTTAAAGATTTAAATACTTGTATCTTTTCTTCTCTAACTCTACTTCCTGTTAACTTAAAGTTAATCTTATCAAAGTTCTTATGTAGAAATTCTAATCCAGTTTTACCTTTTTCATTATCTACAACAATAAGTCCTTTTTCATCTAAGGTAACATACATACTACCATCAACTATTTTAGAAATCCTTCTATCAATACTAACTAGTAATCTATATACTACAGGATGTAAGAACTTTTTCTTTAAGTCTATATATCCAAAAATTGTTTTACGGTCATAAGAACCAGATAAACCAAATAAAGTATATGAGAATAATCCATCATCTGTAGGAACATTGTTCATATCAAGATAAATAGGATTAGTAACTTGTGGACATTCATTAATTGTAATGAACTTATTTAAATCAACTATGTCTATTTTCATTTTATATATTCTCCTTCCAAAAAAAAATTAACCAAGAATTATATCTTGATTAATTTTTTGTTTTAAGTTACATTAGAATAATATATAACCTGTGCAAAGTAGTCTTTTGCAAGATTAGTTAGCTCTTCAGTTCTCTTATTGTAACCAAGCTTTGGAATCATAAACTCTTTATCAAATGAGTTTGTATTCTCCATAACATCTTTAATATTTTTTAAAGAGTCATCAATAAATACATCATACTCAATCTCAAGTTCTTTAAAAGCATCTGACTTCTTTTCACTTAATGGTACAGGAACAAAGACAATTCTATCATCAGTACCAAAGAAATTAATCAACCAGTCTCTTTTCCATTCTTCAGTTCCTTCAAAACAATGTGTTACAATATAAAGTTTTTCAAGAACATCATGATTTAGTGATTCTCTTAAACCCATTGCCATAGGTGTAGGAGGACATTTAGCATAGAAGTTTTTATCCTTACAATATAATGAATTAAAAATTGCCATTATACTCTTAGGTACTTCACCAACATCCTTCCTTTTCAACCATTCTTGAATTAAATAAGTTTCTCTTTGTAAAACCATTTCTGGTGAGTAATTAATATCTAAATCAAAATATTCTTCAAGCATAGGTTTATTAACTATTGCAGTATAAACCCATAAAGGTACAATATTTACTATTACTTCGTCCATGTCTGCAACTATAACTCTTTTCTTAGCTAAATTTTCCATATTACCTCCAAAATAAAAAGAAGGTATGAGAATAGTCTCATACCTTCAAGTTAACTACTCATCTTCATCATTGTCAAATAGATTACCAATAGCTTTCTTAGTAGTCTTTTTAACTTCTACTTTTTCTTCTTGTTCAGAAGCAGCTGAACCTGTTGTTTTCTTGTTTCTCTTACCTTTAATGATACCACCTGTATGTTGTGGTTGGTTGCCTGTAGAACCACCAAATAATGAAGCAGCAGACATGAATGCACCACTAGCAACACCAATTGAGAATCTTAAAGCTTCTTGGAAAGTAATCCATTCTACATTAATATCTAATTCTTGACCTTCACCAGTCTCTGGGTCTACATCCATAAGCATAGTTCTTGTTCTTGAGAATTTATGAGAATATTCTCTAACAACATCACCTTTTTCAAATACAAAGATGTTAACAACTAAGTTGTCATCTTCTTTAACGAACTCTAGTGAAGTACCATCAATGTCTTCAGATAAATGGTTAATTTCAGTTTGATTAATCTTACCTCTAAACATTAACTCTAAACCTTTTACTAATGCAACACATTCATGTGCAGATAAAGCAAAGAATCCTTCGTCATAAACCTTTTCAGAAATCTCAACACGCTTCATTTTATCATTAAGTGGTGTAATTTTAATGAATGCATCACAGTATTTCTTTGTCTTTTCAGCTCTGTAACCGATAGATAAACATTGATTAATGTCCTTTTCTGCAGCCCAGAAAGTTGCTGATTCTCTTGAATAATTATAACTTCTTTTTTCTTCTTGTTTCTTTTGTGCCATAATTTTTGCCTCCATTTTTCTAATATTATTTGATTTGATGTCACTATAATAATATATACTTAATAGTGATATTAAAAATTAATTACATTACTGTAATAGTTCTTAGAATTAAGAAGAGTCATTACTTTAACTCCCAGTGATTCAAGTATAATTATACCATTTCTAACATTATCACTAACGATAGATTCGACATCAATCAATGGAATAATCCACTCTGGTGTCTTATCAACATTCTTAGGTAATCCCATAAGCTTAAAGCCATGTTTATTGAACTCATCTTTAGGATGACCAAATATCTTTTCATCAATAATCTTATATTGTGGTAAATCAAATATTGACTTTAAATCTTCTTTCTTCTCACCAAGTAATTTAAGAGTATTAATCTTAACTGGTGGTTGAATTGGTTCATCTGGATAAAGGTAGTTGTAAGCTATAGTAGCTCTAACTGGTCCAATTCTATAAGGCATTGCATATGAATCTATTTCATTTACCTTTGCAGGTGTTGCAAATGTTAATTCACCAGCTCTTAGACTTGTTCTTATTTCATCTTCAAATTCTTTGAACTTACCAAGTATAACATTTAAGTCTATTTCTTCTTGATTTAGTATATCATTTTCAATGATTTCAGTAAAGTATTCTCTAGTTCTATGGTTTACATTTGCTTTCTTAATAGATAAACCTTTCATATCAACCTCTGGTGGGTCGATTAAGTTACCTTCTTGACCTATAAGAGTACCAACATATTGTTTCTTATTTGAAGTAGCCATAAGTCTTTTGTAAAGGAACTCATTCTTCATGTTAATGATTGGCATCTTCTCTGCAGTTACATTACAGTTTTCAGTAAGTCTATCTAAAGCTTTTTGAATAAACTGTGTAAGAACATAAACCATTAGATTGATAATACTTACTCTCATCTCTGTTGTACTAGGTACATCATAAATACTAGTAACAAATTTAAACCAAGGGTCTAAGTTAATAAAGTTTGAATCTGTATCTACTACTAAGATTGAACGTCTTTCATCATTCAAACATCTTTCATATCTGTCATAAACAGCATAATCATAGAACACATGTTTTTGAGCTATATTCCAGAAATCATTAAGTCTAGATTCAATATCTTCTGGGAACTCTTCAATAGATAAGTATGGTTGGTCTAATAGTCCACCTATAATCTCATCTTGAATGTACTCACTATTTTGCATTAAAGTGAATAAATTATTCTTATAGTATATAGATGTACATTGATTAACATCTAAATCTTTAACAAAATCTTTTAAAGCTTCTCTATCAATAATAGTATCATCAGTTGTACATTCAATCAAGTAATCAACTAATTCTTCTTTATCAATAAATCCATCAGAGTCTATAATACCTCTGTCATCAACTATTTCTTCAGATAATACATTCTCAACGAATATATAAATCTCATCTATACTCTTAAATTTAATATTATTCTCTAAGAATCTTTCAAATGCAATTACTGAAGTAGTGATAATTTGTACACCTGAATAAGTAACTGATGGACCAATTCTAGGATTATAAAACTGAGCTGATTTCTCTCCTGATGCACCATAATATGAGTTAGCTAACAGTTTTATTGTTTTCTGAATCATATCATTTAACTTAACACCTTCATCATCCTTTTCATTCATACACTTAAACATTTTCTTTTTATATACTTTTCTACTCTTAAGTAAGAAGTCTAGCATATCGGCTGTGTTATTAATAGATGTTTCATCAGTATGTTGTTTATATACTGTTCCATATCCAGTAATAAGAGGTTTACTCTTTAATAAGAAATCTGTAAACTGAAGTAAGTTAATCTCTTGAATTTCTTTAACATAATCATTACTAAAGATACACTTAGGTTTGTTTATTCTTTCTTTAATAGTAGTTTCAATGAATTCTAATAAGTCTTCTTCATCTAGAAAATCATATTTTCTCTTAAGAATCTTATACATTTCATCTCTGTACTTGTTTAAGAATACACTTTTCATCATCATCCTCCTTTATTGTCTCTAATTTCTTGTTACACTTATTATTTTTAGTATAAAATATAAGTTAAGCTTTAATATATTTCTCAATTCTATTTTCATATATAGAATCTTTTACTAATTTTCTAAGTATATTTTTGATTTCTTTCTTTAAATGTTTTTCAACCTTTCCCCATCTCATTATTAGTCCATAACTATGAGCTACAGTTTTATGTTTATACTTAATTGTAACTGAATCATACATATCTAAACTGAACATATCACTACTATATTGTCTTCTTTCAATGTATATATTATTCTTAGAATTTTCATATTCACTATTTTTAATAATATTACCTACATCTAAATAATTATTAGTAGTTAAAACTTTATGGTTCAATTTCATAAGATTCTTTGTTGTTAAGATTATCATTAATCTTTTCATC
>Ga0316198_10000001_pt1 | contig 135788 bp, 168 predicted proteins | sample OudBieAanoxic_MG_FD_204935 | JGI IMG/M metagenome (GOLD analysis project Ga0316198, IMG submission 204935) | Coastal sediment microbial communities from Oude Bieten Haven, Netherlands - site A anoxic | ecosystem: Environmental > Aquatic > Marine > Coastal > Sediment | place: Netherlands... | reverse complement strand
CTATAAATTCTTTAGAGAGTTTACTAGACTCTTCATTCAATGATATCTTTCTATCATAAAAATCTCCTAATAAATTAATAAAATCTATGTCTTTCCCATGTTTCCTAGTATATTCTAAAAAGAATGGTAGTTCTTCTTCTGCCATATGTTTTGTTTTAGGATGTCCAAAATGTACATCACCTAAATTTAAACCCCTTACTATTTTTTTACTCATTTCAATCCTCCTATATTAATATAATATATAATTCGTCATAGTAATAATATATACTTTAATTCTATTATAATTTCTATAAAATAAAAATCTTGTTAGTTATATATTTATTAGTAATATTATTTTTATCTTAAAATTATACCATATTCTTTAATTTTTATTCATAAAACTTATATCTAAAAATTTATTAATAGGTATAAACAGTAAACAAAATAATAATGAAAAATAATAAGAAAGGGTGATAAAATTGAAAAAGTTGACAGATTGTTTCACATTTGAGATGATGGATAAAAAAAGTGACGTTAAACATAAACTATTGGATGTAAATATGTCTTTAGACAAAGTTAGTTTAGATGATTTAGATGATAATATTAGAATCATTAATAGACGTTTTAACTACTCTCTGAAGAACAAAGTTATGAATGAAGTAAGTAATGGTAAAGTTATACCTTTATTTAATACTGAAAGATTACCTTTGATTCCAAAAGCTATACCTGTATGGTTATATAGTTTAAACGGAACACCAGTAGCTTTAGTTAATTTATCTAGAGATGCAAGAAAAACTAAAGATGGTAATATTGAGATTGATAATAGAACATTATTTGCTCATTTACAAGCAGGTACAATTTTAAGAGAATGTTATTACAACTGGAATAAAGTTAGTATGAATACGGAGGTTCTTAAATCTTCTATGTTAGTTTATACTAAATTATTCAGTAAAGTTCTTGATAAAATGTATGGTCTTAGCTTAAATAAACTTAATGTAGATAAAGCTAATTACTGTATTGCTAAATTCTTTTTAACTTATGTTATGGAGAAAGCAGAAAGTGAAACTGTCAATAATATGGCTTATTTAGCATGTTTTAATGACAGCACTAAGAAAACTATTATGGATACTGACATGACATTTGATGACAAAGCATATAAAGATTTTAAATCATTTATTAAAGAATTATCTACATTAGATGGTTTAGGTAAGTTAAACATGAGAACATTCTTACAAGAATGGATGATTTTATATGGAGAGAGTACTATTATTTCTCTTGAATACTATCCTTTATTCTGTGCTATGATATTCTCATCTATGCTTAATGCCCATGTTAATAAAGAATTTGCAATAGAAAGTGTAGCTTCAAAAGATTCTACACAACTATACAACGAATTGGCAAGAATATTAAGATAAGGAGGAACATAAGTTATGTCTGATATAAATATGTATGATTTATTCTTTAGAGATAGACAAGGGATTGAGTCAGATATTTACGGAATAAGTCCACTTTCAAGTAAAGATGTATTATTTGAAACGTTACAAAGTATTAAAGAAAAACAGCCAAGTTATATTAAAGAACTTATTAGAGCTGAAGACAATGTTGACTTTACAACAGATTTTAGAGTAATTGATAAAGATGAATATTTATTTAAGAGTTCATTTAGTCATACAGGTACATTGATATCTTTCCCAGAAGATAGATTATTATTCCATATTAAAGATTATTCTCTTTACTCAAAAGATGAACTCTTCAGTCTAGAAGTGTTTGTAAATGGTAAAGAACTAGCAAAACATTCATATAATGTTAAAACTGCATTAGGTTCTAAAAGAATATACATTAAATCTGAATTTGTCGAGGTGAATGATGTTGTTTCTTTTGTTGTTAGAAAGAAGTACAATAATGAAAGTGTATATAAATATACACAAATTCAAGAGGATGAAGATAATTTTGTATTCTTAGTAGATACTGATGATATAGGAAGATTTTATTCAAATTTAGATTTCTTAACTTTATTTAAAAAAGGACTTTTATCTAACGAATTTGTTTCATTAGAAAGAAATGTTGACTATGTTTTAGAAGAACTTGATATAGAAAATAGAGTTCAAGTTACTATGTTAACAAAAGTTTATGCTAATGAAGTATTGTTATTAATGAATATACTTTGTGATTTTGATATTAATATTGATTTAGCTGATTTAAATTTAACTGATGATGAATATATGAATTCACCACTGCTTCAAATTAATCTTGTTAAAGAGATTGAAATTCTTAATACAAAATTACCATATCCTGTTGAGTCTTTACATCAATTAGATGTATTCTTAAATGGTTTAAAACTTATTGGTGGACAAGATTATAATTTAGAGTCTGGTGCAGAATTTGGTTCTAGTCCAATAATTAAATTCTCAGGAATACCTTTTAATAAATCTTATATAAAGGTTAGACCAAGATTTTATGAAACTGCTTTAAATATTCACCACATATTACCTAGTATGACACTTGATGGTGCTTTAGATGTAAGGGATGCTAAATTCCCATTATCTGATGATTATGTTGAAGTTTATCTAGGTAGAAAAAGAGTAGCTGCTATAGATAAATATATAATTGCAGACAGTATTGTTAAAATTGACAATCAACATACTCTAGGTCTTTTTGAATATAGAACTAATGTTCTACCAACACCTAGACTTAAAGAATTATTGGAAGGTTATGAAGAAAATAAATCATCTGAAGCTAAGTTAGTTGATATGATGGGGTATGATGATTTTATGACTATGTATGGAAACAATAATGATTTATTAACTAATGATGATATTGATGCACTTGAAGAAGTATTTGCAAGCACAATTGAATCTGTGGAGATTTATTCAAATAAAACTTCAGTTATAGAAGGTACATCTGATATAGAATTCCATGTATTAGGACATTACACTTCAGGTGATATTACTGAAATCACAGACTTATGCGATATTTCAGTATATAATAAGCATCAAATTGGTATCCAAGAAGTAACTGTAGAATATCGTTTTGGAAGTTTAGTTCTAAGAGATTCTATGTATATAGAGGTTATACCTAAAGTAACAACTTCTATTAGAATTGAATTAACTGATAACTTTATTGACAAGAATGATGCAATTCAATATTCGGTATGGGCTAAGTTTAATGATTTCTCTGAGAAGAATATCACTGACCATACTGATAGAGGTTTAGTTATGTCTATCCCATCAACTGCAGATTATGGTGTAGTTTCAATATCTGCCGAATATATGGATGAATGGACTGAGGAAGTATTCACTGATACAGCTCAGTTATCAATTGTTGAAGAAACATTTAGAGTTATGGAAAGTATAGAAATTATACCTAGTAAGAGCGTTACGGATGGTGTTGAGAACGTTGAGTTGAATATATATGCAACTTACTCTGATAAAATTATCAAGAGTATTGGACATCTTGCAACAGTATCGGATTTTGACCCTACTTTAAACACAGTTCAAAGAATAACTATAGACGTTGTTGATAATGATGGAACTAATTACCAATTTGTCAAGAATATAAAATTATTTAATGATGAAAATACTGCACGTAATGCATATTATGATGAAGGTATTATAACTATTAAAGACTATACTTACAACTCAGATTATTTAACTTATAAAGTTAGAAATGCTGATACAAGTATTTATTACACCGTTGGATTAACTGACGTATATGATGAAGCTATTCATTTTGATTTTATTGAACCTAATAGTGTTGCAATTGTAGAATTCTACAATGATTCTGAAGTTAAGGTTGATGAATTACTTTATGTTATGAAATCACTAAATGGTGAAGGAGAGGTGAGCTAATGGCTATTAAAGATTACTTAATAAGAGTCTATCCCTCAAAGGTTGGAACACAGTTAAATTTATCATTTAAGTATAAGCGTGATGATTACACTCATTGGGCAATAGATGATGCATTTAATGGTTTGACTCGTTTGAAACCTATCAACGAAAACATATTTGGTATATTCCAAGCAGGATTACCTTTAGACCTTTTGTTGTACAAAAATGGTAAACTCGTTAAAAAAGAAAAAGGTATTAGAGTTGTGAAAGGAGGTACATTATAATGGGAAGAGCTATGGATGGTTCTACAATATTATTTATAGGTGAAAATTTTTCTAAAGGATTTAACCTAGAGTACTTAAACAACAATTTTGGTACAATAAGTCCCACAATTCAAGATACTACTGAAATTTATTATAAAGCTAACCCTAATCGAGATAGTTGGTTTAACTATAAGTTAGCTTCTAAAACACAAGTAGGTAATTATGTTGAAAGAATTATTAAAGGTTTAGCTAATTTAAAACTTTCACAAACTCTGGAAGAAATTCCAGAGACAGAGTTTGTAGATATCAATGGATATAAGTTTAATATATCTCCTAGAGATGGATTAGATTTAGGTGTTGAGATTATACAAAAAGTTCATATTGATTTAGATACTATTTCAAGAGAAATGACTTTGAGTGGTGAACTTAGAGTTAACTTTGATGTAGATATTACAAATGCGTTTATATCATTCAATGGACTGTATGAACCTTATGTGTTAGTGTCTCCTACAGAAATTTTGTATATGACAACTGATAGCTTCACATTACCAGATGATGCTTTGAGTGCTAGAATAGTTCCATATGTATGGGATAATGTTAAAAGAACTCAAGTACCAAGAACTCCGTTATCAAGAGAAAACTCATGGTTTATATTTGAGGAAGAAATTACTCCAGAAACAATCATTACTTACAATGGAGTAATATATTATCCAACAGTAAATAAGCATAACAGTAAAAGAGTTCAAATTCCAAATATTGATTTAAAACTTATTGACTATTTTGATTTAGATAAAATTAAAGCATATGATATGTCTATGGACGAATCAGATGGACTTAAAATGATGGTCAACCTAGGTATCAATAATGAGATTGATAATAATGTTAGATTCCCAGCAAATATAGGTGACTCTCTAATTACGTATAATGGTATAGACCATGAATATACCGTTAATCCTGATGAAGTATCAATAGTTTATAGCATGTATGATGTATCAGACGTTATAGACACTGCAAAGATATATTCAGTAAATTTTTACACAGGTGACTTAGAGATGGGCAGTTTCCAGTCACCAATTAGCTCTTCATCTGCCCATTTAATAGAAACATATGAAGAGTTATTACGTAAATATACAATATATATTAATGAATTAAGTCAGGTTAAAGATATAATAGTTGATGATTTTAACGACTTGTTAACTTTTAATCCTGATGAACCTAATGTTTTTGATATACAACATATTCCACAAATTGAAAGTACAAGACTGTATATAAATACTATGTACTACGATGAAGATGATGATTTTGTTGTAGATTATGAAAACAAAAAATTAATCTGGATGTTTTCTGAAGCTAATGGTGGATTTGATTTAAGTAACGATTTCGAGATACTAGCTGTATATGATTATTACATTGACCCAAGTCCTGTTCCATCAGTTTCATAAAACTTTATATGATAAAAATAAAACCCTAAAATTCAAAGGAGGAAAATTTACATGAGTAAATTAATTTCACTATCGCAAATTCAAGGTGCTTTAGATTTAAGAAGTGACGTAGATGTTTTACAAGCATCTTATGACGCTTACAAAGTGCTTACAGACATCGCCAAAGATGGTGGTGGTAACTATAACGTTAATGAACTTTTAACTTCATTAAAGACTGTTGTAGACGAACAATTAGTAGGTGTTGGAGAAGGTTCTGTTGATGACAGAATTACTGCTGCTAAAGATGACTTACAAGCAAAGATTGACACAATCAATGCTACTGCTGTAAAAGATAGAGTAAAGGTAACAGGTACTATTTCTGAATCAGTAAGTGCTATTGTATTTGACCAAGATATTGCTTCTACAGTTCCAAATATTGATAATGCTACTGAGTACAATGTTTACTATGACGATAATACACCTGTATTAGACGCTACTGGTAACAACTTAACTTACAGCTTTGCTAATGGATTATTATCAGGTACTCCATCAATTGCTGACCCTAATGATTCAGATTTATCTGATGGTGTTAGTTATGTTCCAGTTGTAGGTAACTTAACAAATATTAAAGTATTCCCTGTTGGAGAATTCACATTTGAGCAATTACCTGTTAATTACTTATTAGATAATGAAGAAATGAACTTAGTTGCTTATACAAATGCAATTGATTCTATTGTTGTTGATTTATCTGAAAACCAAGAACTTATTGACCAAGTTGCTGCTTTAATTGGTACTGAAACTGTTCAGGCTCAAATCACTGCAATTACTGATGCTTTAGGTGCTAGAACTACTGTATTAGAAACTAAAGTTGCTACGTTAGAAGCTGATGAAACAACTGCTGGTTCTGTTGACTTTAAAGTTAAAACAGCTAAAGATGACTTACAAGCTCAAATTGATACTATTGCTGGTTCAGGTACTGGTTCAATTGAAGACCAAATTAACTCTGCTGTTACTCCACTTGATGGTCGTTTAGACGTTCTTGAAGGTGATGACACTGTAGTTGGTTCTGTAGCTAAATCTGTTAAAGATGCTTCTGATGCTTTACAAGCACAAGTAGATGCTACTAACACTGACCTTGGTAACAAGTATACTGAGTTATACAATAAAGACCAAGACAGAATCTTTGACATTGCAACTATCAATTCTGTTAAAGATGATACTGATGACTTTACTGCAACTGTAGGACAAACTGTATTTGCATTAACAAATGTTCCTAATATGTCAGCAGTTAAACTTATTGTTAATGGTGTTTCTTATAAAGAAGGCACTAACTTTACAGTAGACCGTGGAGCTAAGACTGCTACATGGACATTCACTGCTGCATCAAATGGCTTCGATATGGTAGCTGGAATGGCTGTTACTGCTGAGTACAAACATACTGAGTCTGTTGCTGCACCTTCTTACCTATAAGAGCTTTGATTCTTTAAATTAAACTGAGGGAATAAAGGTCTTTTCCTTTATTCCCTTTATTTATAAGCTATTAATGCAAGAAAGGAGGTTTCCTTGTGAGATTAATTCATTATTCCCAGATTGGAGACATTAACATATCAAAGATTTCTGGTTTAGTGCAATTAGCTGAACAAAGGGTGGAAGCATTTAGTGGACAAACTAATTTTCTCCTTACAATATTAGAAGGTGGTACTCGAATTGTTAAAACTGAGTTTGAAGTAAATGGAATACCTTATGAAGAAACTACTGACGAAGTGGATGGTGAGTTCTCAAGAAGTCACTTTACATTTGAGTGGAATAAAGTTGCTTCAGAAGGTGGTTTTGATATGGAAGATGGTATGGTTGTTACCATGCGTGCTTACTATTATACTGAAAGTTCAGATGTGCCTCAAAATACTGTAGTTAAAGAAATAATTCCTAGTGAACGTTTAATAAATGTTATAGGAAGTCCTACAGATATGGATTCATATTTTGAAATTTATGACTTATCTAATATTGAAGTGGATGGACTATTAGGAGTTAATATAAATAGTGCATTTTATTCACACCCTAACTTAATTTCTTATAACTCATCAAGTAAGGAATTAACTATTTCAGGAATTGTAATTGATGAAAATGACCATATGGCAGTAGTCATAAACACAATATAAAGGATGGTGAAATTATGAGTTTAGTTAATACTACTGGACTTATTCTGGAGGTAACAACGTTACGTTCAGAAGTGTTGCATAATAAAGTCATTAATGGCGATTATGCAGTAAATCCTGATGAGTATACTGAAGAGTATAGCTTATTAGGTATCGGTATTTATAATTTCCTTGGTCTTAATGTAAATGGTATGACTTATTTACAAGACACTATCGTAAATTATGACAAAAATACTGGCAAGTTAAAGATAACAGGCTTTATTATAGAGTCTACAGATGTTGTTAGTGTTCTATTTAATAAACTAAGTAGTATCGGTAACAGTTTAACAACTGTATCAATCCCAGTTTTAATGGATGGAGACAGTGTTACAACTGAGGGCGACTTTGAGAATGACCCAGATAATTATAAAGAATATTATGATTTAACTGGAATGAATGTTTATAAATTCATTGGTATTAGTTTAAATATCGGTTTTTATTGTCATCCAGACTCTGTAAGCTACAATCCTACTAACAAGATGTTAACTGTTACTGGATTAAAATTAGAAGCAAGTGATAATATTTGCTTAATGTTTAATAGACGAAAATAACAGAAAGGTGGTAAATTAAATGTCAAAAGGTGTTCTTAAATATAAACAAATTGACGAAAACAGTTTCTTAGATAATCTACCTTCAAGAGAAGAATTTTTAGCTGATGAAGGTCGGTTAGATAAGGATTACAATGCAAAAGATATTAGCTTAAGTGGAGATATTCTACCTAATACCAATGGAGTTCAAAACATTGGTAGTGCTAGTAATAGATTTAAAGCTATCTTTGTAGATGAAGCTTATTTATCTACAAATACACTTTACATTGGAGATACTCCAATTATAGGTACAGATGCTGATACAATTATGATTGAATCTGATTTGGACCAAAGTATCAATATTAAAACTACAGGTGTAGGTAGAACTACACTTAATTCTGAAAGTGGTGTATTATTAAACACTACTGGTATTAACGCTGATATTGAAGTACAAGCATCAGGTGTTGGTGCTAGATTCTTAATTGATGCTAACGCTGAGATTAAGTTTACTGCTCCAGAAGTTAACATTATGGGTGATATGGATGTAAGTGGTTCTTTAGCTACTGGTGACTTTACAGTCCGAGGTAATTTAAATGTATTAGGTAGTACTACTGAAGTTAATTCAACTACAGTAACTACTGCTGACAATATTATTGAACTTAACAAAGGTCAAGTAGGTTCTGGTGTTACTGCAGGACAGGCTGGTCTTAAAATAGACCGTGGAGATGCTCCAGATTACCTTATAGTTTTTGATGAAGTTGAAGATATGTTCCAAGTTGGTATGGCTGGAAATCTTGAAACAATTGCATCACAAACGTTTGTAAATAATTCTATTACAGTAGAAGAAACTGCTAGAATAGCTGCTGATGCATTACTTCAAACAGCTGTATCTTCAGAAGAAACTGCTAGAATAGCTGCTATTAATGCTGAAGCAAGCACAAGAGCTGATGCTATTCTTAATCTTCAAACAGCTATTTCAAATGAAGCAACTTTAAGAGAATCTGCTATTACAGATGTTACAAATGTAATTGATACTCTTCCAACAACTTATACGGATACTGCTACTATAGCTATAGCATCTGATGGATTAATTAACTTAGGTTTAGCATGTCCAGCAGATAAAATGGTTAAACTTTTAGGTATTTCTGTTGATGGTGTTACTCATTGGGATACAGGATATGTTAATGGTATTAAAGAAGTAATATGGGATGGTATATTTGGATTAAAGACAACTCATAAAGTTGTAGTTATATTTAACCGTATCTCTTAAACAAAAAATTAAGAAAGGACTTCATACTATTTGAGGTCTTTTCTTTTAAATTGAAAAGGAAGGTGAAAAGAATGGCAATTGGTATAGAGCAACTTAATCAATTAGCACTAGATGGCTTGTTAGCAACTGACGAGCAACTTAAAGGTCTTATAGGTGTCGAAAAAGCTACTATTCTTGCAAAATTAGCAACCTTAGATAATGCTGAAAAGATTGCTTTAGGATTAGAAAATTTATCTATTAATGGTAAATTTGATGGAGAAGTAACTAACGTAGATTTACAATCTGTATTAGTAAATGCTTCAAACACTACAAATGGCTTAATGGATGCACAGGATAAAATTAAATTAGATGCTATAGCTTTAAATGCAAATAATTACGTTCATCCTATTGTTCACCCTGCAAGCATTATTACTGAAACTGATGAAAAGAAGTTTACAAGTTTAGCTGAAGAATTAAAATTAGCAGGAATTTCTCCAGAAGCAAACAAATATTTACATCCTTCAACTCATTCTGCAAACATGATAGATGAAGATAGTAATCGTAGATTCGTTTCAGATATTGAAAAAGCTACATGGAATGACAAAATGGATGCAGTCAATGCTTATACTAAGGAAGAAACTGACCTTAGATTCCAAGAATTAGTTGGTGCAGCACCTGACGCTTTAAATACTCTTATTGAAATTGGAGCATCATTAAATAATGACCCAGACTTTGCTGCAACTATGACTACAGAACTTGCTAAGAAAGTTAATGTTACAGATTTTACATCTGCTAATATTTTAGCTAAAGTAAAGACTGTTGATGGAGCTGATTCTGGATTAGATGCAGATACTGTTGATGGCTTACAAGCTTCAGATTTTGCTAGAGATACTCATACTCATGCTACATTGTATTTAGGTTTAAATGCCCAAGCAACTGATGCAGATACTGTTGATGGCTTACATGCTTCAGAATTTGCTAAAGTTAGTCATGGTCATGTTACTCTTAATGCATCAGGCAATGCTGCAATTACAGGTAATGGTGTATTTGGTGGAACTATTACTGCATCTCAAGTATTTAATGCAGTTTATAATGATTATGCTGAGTACTTCTTAAAAGAAGGTGAATTGGAAGCTGGCGATATAGTTGTTCGTGTAGATTCAGATAAAGAAGTTTATACTAAATCTACTGAAGCTTTATCAAACGCTGTAGTTGGTGTTTATTCTGATGATTATGCCCAATGTATTGGTGGAGACCTTGAGAATGCTGGAAATCCAGAAGAACAAGAAAAGAAATATGCTCCTATTGGCATGGCTGGAAGAGTTAAAGTTAAAGTAGTTGGTGCTGTTAAACGTAATCAACTTATTGTAAGTTCAGATATTGCTGGTGTTGGTAAAGCTATTGATTCTAAGGAATATGTTGCTGGTACTGTAATTGGTAAAGCTATGGAAAATTATGATGGTTCTGAAGGCGTTAAGCGTATTAAAATGCTTATCATGAATGCTTAATATTTGCGAAAGGAGATTTATCTTATGGCAGTAAATTATAAGAGAATGTGGAATGGAAAGGCTATTGAGAACGTAAGAAATGTAAATGTTGAAGCTAAAAAAGCTTTAGGTTACACTACTGAACTTCCTAGTGGTCACCAACACTATGTTTTAAGATGCAATCCTATGAAATCTAATGAAAAATTTGATGTTCGTAGAAATGCAGTTGTTAACACTAATGATGATACTATTGTTAGAATCATTCAAGTGAGAAACTATTAAATTAATATATGGGAAAGAGTCTAATGACTCTTTTCCATTATTTTTGAACAAATTTATAAAATTGATTTAGAAAAGGAGGAATAAGTAATGGCTATAGGTATTGAACAACTAAATCACCTTAGCATAAATACCGTTTTAACTACAGATGTTGAGCTTAAAAATTTAGAAGGAGTTACTTCTCAAGTAATTCTAGATAAGATTGGATTGTTAACTTCAGGTCAGTTAGATTCGCTTGGAATAAGTAATTTAACAATAAACGGTAAGATTGATGGAGTGGTTACTAAAGAAGATTTAATAAATCTTATAGGATTAGTATCTGATTTAGGTGATGGACTGCTTACTGCTGATGATAAGATTAAATTGGATGGCATATCTGAAGGTGCTACTAATTATATGCATCCTAGTACTCATCCAGCTAGTATTATAGTTCAAAATTCTACAAATAGATTTATAACTGACGAATTACTTAATAAATTAGATAATATTGAAAGTCTTGCTAATAACTATAATCATCCTAGCACTCATCCAGCTAGTATTATAGTTCAAAATTCTACAAGTAGATTTGTAACTGATGGTGAAAAATCTAATTGGAATAATAAAGTAGATTCTTCATTAGTTTATACTAAAGTTGAATCAGATGCAAGAATGCAAGAATTAATTGGTGCAGCTCCAGATGCATTAAACACTCTAGTTGAAATTGGTAATGCACTAAACAATGACCCAGACTTTGCTGCAACTATAATGACTGAATTATCTAAAAAAGTTAGTGTTGGTGGTGAATTAACTACTGATATTAAGTTTACAGGTGATAAAGGTATAACCTTTGGTGAAGGTGATAACACTAACTTTGTAGTAACTAAAACTCAAATAGATACGTATGGAGAAGGTCTACTTACAGATGCATTGTTACTTGGTGCTGGAACTGTGGATGGAGTAACTTCAAATGGTACATCTAACTACCCTGCAGCATTAGTTTTAGATTCAGAGAATGGTAATATTTTACTAAAAATGTCTGAAGCTTATGTTGCTGATGGGCAACCTCTAGATAGTACAGGTACTTGGTATGGAATGGAAATCTCAAGAAATTTAAATGCACCTGTTTTCCATAATGGAGTTAATGGATTTAAATTATTCCATGAAGGTAATGGAGGTCATTTATCATTATTCGATGCAGATAAACTTGATGGCTTACACGCTTCAGACTTTGCATTAGATGGTCACACTCATGAGTATTTACCTTTAACAGCTTCAGCAGCTAAAGCAGTAAAGTTAGAAACTGTTAGAGATATAAATGTTATTGGAGCTGTTACAGGGACAATTGCTTTTGATGGTTCTCAAGATGTAACACTTACAACTACATTAAATCCTGCAACTCAAACGTCACTTTCTGGTAAATTAGATGCCACTTCTAAGGCTGTTGATACTGAAAAAATTCAAGGAATATCATGTGATACTGGACTTGTTGCACCTACAAACACTGCAAGTAGATTAAATATCCATAGTGTTCTTTATGCATCTCAAGTATTTAATGCAGTATGGAATGATTATGCTGAGTACTTTGAAAAAGGTAATGAAACTGAACCTGGTGACATTGTTATAATTGATGTCAATTCTGATAAGGAAAAGTATATAAAAGTAACTACTGAAAAATCTGAAGAAGTAGTTGGTGTTCATTCAGATACATTTGCACAATGTATTGGTGGAAATGGTGATGATAAAGATAAGGATAACTTTATTCCTATTGGCATGGCTGGAAGAGTTAAAGTTAAAGTAGTTGGTGCTGTTAAGAGAGGTCAATATATTGTAAGTTCAGATATTCCTGGTGTTGGAAGAGCTCTTGGTGAGTTTGAAGATACCCCAAAAGGTTCAATTGTTGGAATGTCTGTTGAAAATTATGATGGATGTGCTGGAATTAAAAGAATTAAAATGTTTATTAAAAATTTATAATATAATTAAGTGTACGTTTAGATGACTTTGTCTAAACGTATATTTTTTATCTCTTAAAATAAACAGGAACTAATCATTATAAAATTAAGGTATAACTTATATTATAAAGGAGAAATACAATGTCAAAATTTAAACTTTCTAAGCCACAAGTAGAAAATATCAAGAGATGTTTAGACGTAGTTGTAAGAGAAACTGGTCTAAATAACATTCATCAAATCTTTAATCTTTTAGTTCACTTTAGTAAACCTGATGTGATTCTAGAAGATGGTAAGTTTAGTATTTATGAATTAAATGATGAACAGTCTAAACTTCTCAGTTCATGTTTTGATTTAGTTTTAAAAACTAAAGGTATTAACTATGCTAGTGGAATTCTTGAACTAATTCAAGTATTAACTAACCCAGTAATTGAAGATGTAGAAGCTAAGTAATGAAACTAAATAATGTATAAATTTACATTATATGTAAAATAGGAGGACTATATTAATGACTAAGAAATTGCAAGACCACCCAAATAACGCTTCATTTATCCTAACTGAAGCGTGTAATTTAAGATGTACATATTGTTTCGAAGGTGGTAAACATCCTAACAAACATATGAGCTTTGAAGTAGCTGAAGCTGGTGTTGAGTATCTTATTGAAAATGCTAAGATTGCTAAACAAGACAGTATTAACATTACTTTCTTTGGTGGAGAGCCAGCACTAAACGTTCCAACAATGGAACATACTTTTGACTATGCTGTTAAAAGATGTGAGGAAGAAAATTTAAGATTTGGATGTATGATTATTACCAATGGTACAGTATTCACTGAAGATTACAGACTATTTTTAATTAAATGGTGGAATACTCTTAAGGATATCCAAATTCAAATTTCATATGATGGAGTTCCAGAAGTTAATGACCAATTTAGAATTACTGCAGATGGTAAGGGTTCATCAGCTTTAATTGAAGCTACATTAGTTAAGTATTTAGACTTATTTAAAGAGCAAGAAATTCCTTTAACACCATTCTCATTAAGTATTCATGGTGTTGTAAATAAACCAGCACTTCCAAGATTATTTGAAAGTTACATGCATATGAGAAATCTAGGTATAGATTCTATATGGTTTATGCCATTACATGAAGATGAATGGGAAGATAGTGATGAGGAAATATTCAGAGAACAACTTACTCTTATTGCTGATAAAGTTTATGATGATTGTGTTGAAAATGATACATCAAGATACTATACAGGATATGCTTCTTTAGCTAATTGTAAGGGAACAAAACCTGATGCTCCTTGTGGTGCTGGAAAGAACTATTGTTCTATTGCATCAGATGGTAGACTCTATCCTTGTCATCAATTTTTCTTTATAGATTCTGATGAATTTGATTATGGTAATGTTTTAGAAGGTGGAGAAGTTGATGGTAAACGTGACTTATTCCTTCAATATGATAAAACTAATATGTTTGGCGATATGAACTGTGCAGAATGTAATAACACTGAATGTTATACATGTATCGCTACAAATTATGCTGCTAATGACAATATGTTTGTAGGTTTCCCTGCATACTGTAAGTTGTCTAGAGTTGAAAGAGAAATTCGTTATAGTTTAAGAGATAGAATGGCTGAAGCTGGTCTTATTAATAATTCTAAATCTGGAACTTGTGGAGTTGATGGTTGTAGTTGTGGAGATAAAGACAATGCTAAAGTTGAAATTGATTTTAAAGAAATTGCTAAATATACTCTAGAAACTATCACACCAGTTATGGAAGCATTAGGTACTTCTTTAGAAAGTATTGGAGAACATGTAAACCGAATTGATGTATTAGAAAATAAGATTGATTCTATATTCGGTATCCTTGAATTAATAGCATTATCTATTAATAAAGAATCTGAAGAAGAGGTGTAATTATGATGAGAATTATATTTAGTTATGATGAAGTAACTAAAGAGATAGAATTTAATGAGAAAGATACAGCTATCAAATCAACATATATACACACTCATCCAGAAGGAGCTGATGAAATAGTTAAAATTCTTGAAATCAGAAATCCTGAATTTGAATTAAATATTGAAGATTTAATAGATACTAAATTAACATTATCTTCTGAAACTGTTAAGTTTAAATTCTTACTTGATGGGAAAAACATTAAAGAAGGAACTATTTATGATATGCAATATTATTTAGGAACAGACAATGATACAGGGCAAACAATTGAAAAAATAACTTGTAAAGTGTCATAATTAATATTAGTCTAGGGTTGAATTATTGACCCTAGACTAATTATAAAGGAAGTGATATATTTGGTTAAATATGATTTAGAATATAAATCAGGTGTGATACATCAAATTTATGAAGATACTGATAATAAACTATCCTTTGAAGTTGTACGTGAACATTTATACAAAAGATTGCACATTACAAATGCAAGTATAAAAGATAATGGTTTAATAATATTAAATAAACTTATGTGTAAACGTGAAGAAGAAATACTAAGTTTAACTATAACTTTTGGAAAACGTACAAAAACATATACAAATTTTCTCCTATTACAATATGATGACAAAGGAGATAGGGAATTGTTAACATTAGTATTTGATATATACTAATTAAACTTTAGTATATCAATACATGTATTTAAGATATATTCTTAAAACATTTTATTAATAAGGTATTATATGCAATATTATCTTATTTAAAGGAAGCTATATTGTATGTATATACATACCTATAGAAAAAATGTAGATAATGAAAATTCCTTTAAATCATTATCAAAATTATTTAAAAGAAAGGTAGGTATAATAAATGCCAGTAGTAAACGCTATAATAATATCATCTGACTCATCATCAGCCTTATCTATGATTAATGCTGCTAGAACGAAGTGGGGATTAGGAACTGTATCAAAAACATTTACAGGAACTATCCAATCAGCAGACATTCAATATCTTAAAGATAGAGTAAGTGAAGCTAACACTCAAGCTGGAGCTGGTCAAAACATGGAGACTGTGACAGGATTTGATGTAGGTCAACCTATAAGAGCAAGTATTATTGAATTACTTAAAGCTTTAGCAACTGCAATTACTAATCATTGTGCTTGTAATGCAAGATGTTCATGTGATTGTAATTATTCATGTACTTGTAACTGTAACTATGCTTGTACTTGTAATGGTAGATGTTCATGTGACTGTAACTATGCTTGTACTTGTAACTGTAACTATTCATGTACTTGTAACTGTAACTATTCATGTACTTGTAATGCAAGATGTTCATGTGACTGTAACTATGCTTGTACTTGTAACTGTAACTATTCATGTACTTGTAATGGTAGATGTGCTTGTAATTCTAGATGTTACTGTGACTGTCATAATAATGATGGTAATGTTGGATGTGGTGGTTTTGCAGATGAATGGTAAAAAACATATGTAAATAAGGAAGGTAGGTATAAGAAATGCCCTCGATAAACACTATAATAGTATCGTCTGATGCAGCATCAACTTTATCTATGATTAATGCTGCTAGAACGAAGTGGGGATTAGGAACTGTATCAAAAACATTTACAGGAGTAATAAAGGCTTCAGACATTCAATATCTTAAAGATAGAGTAATTGAAGCTAATGATGAGTCTGGTGCTGAAGCTGATGTTAATTCATTAACGTCTTTTGTTGTAGGTCAACCTATAAGAGTGAGTATTCTTGAACTACTTAAATCTTTATCAACTGAAATTACTAATTATTGTACTTGTAATGCAAGATGTTCATGTAACTGTAATTATGCTTGTACTTGTAACTGTGATTATGCTTGTACTTGTGATGCTAGATGTTCTTGTAATGGTAGATGTTCTTGTAACTGTGATTATGCTTGTACTTGTGATGCTAGATGTTCTTGTGATTGTCATAATGTTTGTACTTGTGACTGTAACTACGCTTGTACTTGTGATTCAAGATGTGCTTGTGATGCAAGATGTTACTGTGATTGTCATAATAATGATGGAGTTCCTACATGTGAAGGTTTCGCAGACGAATGGTAAGAATAACGAAAGAAAGTTGGGTACTATATGAATAACGAAGGTAAATGTTATACATGCAGTCTCGGTGGATACTCACAGGAATGTAATATAGATAGGGCATCTTGCCCTACCTATAATTCTGTGACACCAATACCTGTTATAATGCAATTAACTGACAGATGTAATGAGACATGCAGTTTTTGTTGGCACAAAGATAAAACTAATATGATGACTGATGACATGGAAGAAAAAGATGTTGATGCTCTTTTTGATTTTTTAGAAAAAGAATATAAAGGTTATGGACCATATTTAATACTTACAGGTGGAGAACCTAGTATGAATATAGACTTAGTAATGTATATTATGAAAGAAGTGAAAAGAAGATTTAAATATTATAGTTCATTAATGATTTCAAATGCAGTAAATATGCTTGAAAATACTGAAGATTTATTTAACAATTACAATTTCAAATTAAATCTTTCTTTACCAAAGATGGAATCTCCATTATTCGAACAACGTTTTGAAAATGTTAAAAAATATATAAAGATGAGTGAAAATTATCCTAAAGTATTTGGATATTTAATAACTTTGAAACCTGAAGAGCATTACACAGGTATCATTAAAGAACTTAAGCACTTCACAGATTTAGGTATTGCTAATAAAATTATACCATTATTCGAATATCAAGACTATAATGTTCTTTCAAGAGTTGACAGTAAAGACTACACTAGTAAGATTAGAAATTCAATTGATATAATGAGAAATTTAGGTATAATTATTGAAAGACCAACTAAAGGTTGGGCTGTAGATAAGATACAAAGAACTGGCAGATTGCATCAATTTGCTTACTTTAAAGGTGGAGATGTACACATTTCAACTAGAAGTAAGTTCTTTAACAATGACCCAATAGGAAATATACATACAGGTGTAGATTTCGATAAGGGATTAGAATTCTATTCTAATATAAAATGTGCAGATTGTGGACATAGATATCAATGTAAAGGTGATTTCTCAGCATTTATGAAGAACAATGAATATGTTAACAATGATGCAATATGTAGAACTCATGAAGATATTATTCTCTATTTAAGAGAAGACGATAAAGATTAATGGACTTGGAGGTACATTATGAATGACAATGGCAATAAGAGACAAATATTTAGATTTACACCAATATTAACTGAACAATGTAATCTTGCATGTAAATATTGTTATGTTAAAGATAACCCTAAAATGATGAGTATTGAAACGTTTAGATTACTTATTAAACAAGCTGAACTTAAAATACTTGATAATTTTAATGTTAATATAGATTTATTTGGTGGAGAACCATTACTTCTTTGGAAGAATGGTGATTTAAAATTAATGATAGAAGCAGTAGTTGAGTTAGAAAAAAAGTATCCTAGAAGAGTGAGAGCAATTATTTTTACTAATTCAGTATTACTTGATTATGATATACTTAACTTTACAAGACCTTTAGGTTGTATTCATTATAACTTCTCAATGGATGGTTGTAAGGAAGCACATGATTTTGGTAGAATACATCATGATGGTTCTGGAAGTTTTGAAGAAGTAAATGAAGGTATTCGTAAATATTGTGAAGTATATGGTGTTGATAGAACCCATATATCTACAAAGTCAATGATAGCTCCATCTAATTTACATTTTGTTATGAAAAATGTAAAGTATCTATTAAGTATAGGTGTAACTAAAATTGATATGGCTTTAGTTAGAGAAGCTATATGGACTGATGAAGATGTTATTAAGTATGAAGAAGTTATTAGAGAGTTAGCAAATTGGTATGCTGACAACATAGATTTAGGCTTATGGTGTGACTTATTTGCTATTCCATTATTAGACTTTACTTATCAATCTAGAACATTCTGTGGTGCTGGAGTAAGACAATGGGGAATTTCACCTGATGGTGATATATATCCATGTCAAAGATTCTATAACAATAGAAGTCCATTCAAAATGGGTGATTTAGAAAAAGGTTTATATATTAAATCTTCATGGAGTATTTTCTTCCAAAATTATTCAGCTAAAAATTTTAATGGTTGTTCTACATGTGATACATTTAAAGATTACAATTGCTTAGGTCAATGTGTAGCTTCAATGTGGGAAGATAGTGGTACTAAGTTCAAATGTATTTCAAATGTTTGTAAACTTCATAAGATAAATTATAAAGTTGCAAGAGAACTTGAAGCAAAACTTAAAGGTAATCCTAACTGGGAGAAAACAATAGACCCTGCATCATATGGAGGTTAATTATGAGAAAAAGATATACTTTATATATAACTAAAGTATGTAATCTTGATTGCTCATATTGTTATGAATTGGATAAGTCTTCTAAGAACTTATCCAATTCTGAACTTGAAAAGAATATTGATTTTATATTCTCTAATGCAAGTAATAAAGATGATATTGAGTTTGAATTCATTGGTGGAGAAACATTTCTTAATATGGATGGAATTAAGTTTGCATGTAACTACATTGAAACTAAATATTCTGATTTTAGAATTACAAGATATATAGCTACAACTAATGGAACTATATATTCAAAAGATATAGTTGATTTTATAAACTCTAAGAAAGTTTTTGAAATAGGAATATCTATAGATGGTAACAAAATAATGCATGATAGTTGTAGACATTTTAAATCTACAAGAAAAGGAACATACAGTATAGTTGCTGAGAACTCTAAAAAATTTTTAAAAGAGTTAAAAGTTGAACCTATAGTAACTATGACTGTTCATAAATTAAATATAGGTTCGTTGTTCAGTGGAATTAAATCATTATATAACCTAGGATTTAACTTAATAAACATTGGAGTTAATAAAACTGATATTGATGATAGATTTGTAAAATTATTTATAGAACATCATAAACAAATTTGTGAATACATTTTAAATCAAGAAAGACCTTTAAAATTATTCCCAATGATGGAAAAACAAAAATCAATATCTATACAGACACGATTAAAAGGTAACGATATCAATAATTCAAGTATTGTTGATGTTTATGAAGAAGCAACATCTTTGGATGATGATAGAATTAGTGCAGATTTAAAAATGTATTATTCTATGATAATTCAAACTAATAAAGTTTGGACAAATATGGGGGAAAATTATGAGCGAAAGTAATGAGTTTGTAAAATGTAATGACCATCTACATGTGATATATCTGTGTGAATATTGTAATCTTAATTGCACATATTGCTATGAAGATGGTAAATCTAGAAAAAAAATAGATTTTGAGACTGCTAAAAATATAGTGGATGAAATAATGGAAATGGTTGATAACGAAGTAACTGCTAGAATAATGTTATTTGGAGGAGAACCTCTTTTAAATTACGAAGTATTTTATGCTATAACTGAATATGCTTATAATGAATATTTCTTAAAAGGAAGAAACATTATGTTTAATACCATTACAAATGGAACACTTCTTAATGAAAGAAAAGTTAAAGAATTATTTAAATTCCATGATTTTTTAAGCATTCATGTTAGTATAGATGGAGACCAAGAAGCACATGATGCTTGTAGAGTATTCCATAATGGTAGAGGTTCTTATGATATAGTTATTAAGAATGTTAAATTCTTATTAAAGTACTTCCCATTTGCAGTAATTAGATTAGTTATTACTGATGTTGATAAGTTCTATAATAATGTTAAGTTCTTAAGAAGTATCGGAGTTAGAACATTCACCATACAAGCTCTAAAAGGTGATACTCCATCTACACCATATTATATTAAAAGATATTATGAAGTTATTAAACAACTTGAAGAAGAATTTAGTCATTTAAATAGAGTTGAAATTAATGAATACAGTGAACCTATTACTGATGTTGAAGCTTATTCTACTAGAAAAAAAGAAGAAGCACTTAAAACTGATGAAGAGTACAGATACTTTGGAACTGATGGTGGGAAGATATTTAAACCTACTTATTTCGAAGGTGAATTCCAAGATTTTACTAAAGGTACAGATGCATCTTATAATGCAAACAAAAAAAGTAGAGAAGAGGCTATTGGTGTAAAGAACTAAAAAAAAATAAGAGAATAGACTATTATAGTCTATTCTCTTTTTAATACTAATCATTTAAGATTAAAGCTTCAAACTCATCATATGAGTTTTCTAATGTATCATTGATAGCATTTTCAATTGTTAATTTAATATTGTTATCAGCATCACTACCCATAGTGTTTAAGATAGTTTTAAAGCTTTCAATACCTTTAGTATTGTATAAGTTTGCCCAATATAATATAACCATATTTCTATCAACTAAAGCTTCTTTAGTTGGTGTCCACCATTGATTTGTAAGAACAGAATCAGTAGCGTCTTCAACTGTTGGATTGTAATCTAATTCATTTGTTAATTTTCTTAAAGAAGATACATCAAAGTGATAAGTACCTACCATAAAGTTGTTGTAAGTGTTATAATCATTAGTTTCTCTAGCAATAGAATCTACATAGATACCACCAATTATTCTTGCAATACCTTCTTCAGTAAACGTTCTTAATTCTGTTTCGAAATTCCAAACATTATTGTTAATTGAGAAGAAGTTGTGGAACATTTCATGTACTAAAGATGGAATTAACATTTCTTCGTATTTTTCCATTTTCTCAGGATTAATATATACGAAAGTAACTTTGTTTTCTTTTCTTGCAATACCTTCATCAATACCACCCATATCTTCTTCACGAATTAAGTGAACTTCAACATGTACTTGTTGTCCATCAAACATATCAGTAAGGAACATATAAGCTTTATCAGCATGTTTAGCAATTGATTCAGCTGCTGCTTGACCGTCTTCAGTTTTAGGATAATAAAGGTCAAAGTATTTAAAGTTCATTACATTTAAACCATCACGATATTTGTTATCATTGTTAGCTCTAAGTTCAGTAACTTCTTCACTAGCTGGTGTAGCTTCAATTAATTTAGAAAGGTTTTCTGATGTGTAATCATTTTCATAAAATTTAAAATCTTCTTTTAAATATAAACCTTCATTAGTATTTTGAATCATTACTTCTTCAGTGTAGAATCCTGCTTCTTCACTAGTGATAGAAACTGTTTTAGTTTCAGCATCCCAACCAACAGTACATCCAGTTGATTCTGCAATAAATCTTACTGGTAAATAAGTTCTACCATCAATAATTGTTGCAGGTACGTCTAATGTTTGTGCAACATTGTTAACCCAAGCTTTAGTTGAGTTTATTTGAAGTACTATATCTAATCCTTTTCTTGTGCCAGTTACAGTTTTGGTTTTAGCATCCCAACCAATTTCTAATCCTAAAGCTTCTAAGATTGTTCTTGCAGGTAATACTGTTCTACCATCAATAATTGTAGGTTCAGTTTCACCAAATTCAATTTGTTCTCCATTAAGTTCTACATTCAATTCGTCCTCAGATGCAAATGCTGGAACACATAAAATGCTCATTAATAAAACTACAAGTGTTAAGTTTAGTAATAAATTTCTCTTTTTCATAATAATCCTCCTAGGATTTGTTTTAGTTTACATATACAAACTATTATGTATATGGTCTTTAATTATTATTATCAAAAATATAATATACACTTGAAATGTCATTAGATACGGTTTTTATCTTAATAAAAAAAGGTGTAACATAATATTAAATTAATATGTTACTATAACTAATAATATTAAAAATAAATAAATAGATAGGAGATGATTTTATGTTAAATAGTGTTAAATTGATAGAACTTGAAATTCATGGAAAGTGTAATAGAAGTTGTTCGTTCTGTTGTAAAAGATTTGATAAATATAATACTGATGAAGTTATGTCTGATGAAGTTTATCTTAAGATAATTAAGGACTTAGAACAAGTTAAATATTCTGAAATGATATCTTTTTCAAGAAATAATGAAGTATTATTATACACTGAAGAACTAAAAAGAAAAGTAAATATTATTAAAGATAGATTACCTAATGCTACCTTAGTAGCTTCTACTAATGGAGATTATTTATCTAAGGATGCTTTAAAAGACTTAAACTTAGATAAACTTGTAATTAAAGACTATGATTGCATGGGTAGAGAAAAATGTTATAATATATTGTATGAATTAGGTGTTGACATAGTACAAGTTTATGATACTTATATTGAAGGAAAATTAAATAATATGCAAATAATTTATATTGTAGATTTTACTAAAAATGAATTACTTGAAGTTAAAAATGATAAATCCACAGATGACTATAGTGATATAAATTCTAATAACTGTACTAAACCTATAGAATATATAGGTATTGATTTGAATGGTAATGTGTCACCATGTTGTCAGATTCACACAGATAATCAATTACACCAAGTTTTTATACTAGGTAATGTGAAAGATAATAATCTAGACCATATATTCAATTCTAGTAAAGCTGTGGGTTTTAGAAACTACGCAAATATAGATAATAAAAAAGCTTTCCCTTGTAATAATTGTAGCTCAAAGTTAAATTACTATAAATATAGTCACAGTGGTATTAAATTTAAGAAAAACATTAAATACTAATTTTAAGAAGTTAAAATTAATAGTATAACAATTATTTAATATAGTTGAATTAAATCTTAAGTTTAAATGTTTACATCTATATACATTTTAAGTCTTCTTTTTATATGTAAAGTGAGTGGTAGTAAAATACCACTCATTAGTTCGTTAATAACGATAAGATGCTCTTGTCTTCGTTTTATTATATATGTCATGTTAGTCCTTACTTTGTTTGTCATTATTATTTAAACAGCCATATACCTTGATAGCTCTCATAGGTATATGGCTTTTTAAATCGCAAAATTTAACTCAACTTTCAAGCATATATAATAATAATGAATATTATTTTCATTAATATTATTCATATTATACTTCATTGTATAATAAGAAAAATCTTTCTCTTTGAAAGTATTTTTTTGTTATTTTGTATGTTCCTAGAGAGTATAACCTTAATTGGTTATACTCTTAAAAAACGTATTTATTGATATTATGGGTATATATCATATTCTTGATAATACTAATTTAAGAACTTATAGTTATTATCCTAGATATAAATAAATTATGTCTAGACTCATTTATAATATAGAGTAATTCACTCTGACTTGCAAGCGTTATATCAATGTGACCAAGCTACGATAGAGAAATATATTATATAACATATATACTAATGGAGGTATATTATGACGATTTTAGAAGAAGTAAGATTGGAAAGAAAAGAAGCTAATAAAAATAATGTACCTAAAAGAACTAACTCTGACTGGATTACATCAAGAAATAATCTATGTTCCGAGTTAAAAGATTATGAAGACCTACTAGCAGTATATTCAGATAATGAATATATTGCAGCCAATATAATCATTATTCAACAAGCAATAAGAGCATTAAATATGATTATGAAAGGTTTAGGAATCTTAAGATATACTAACTCTTTCAATCAATACACTATAATGGCAGCATAATAAAAAGGAGAGTGGATTATGAACAGTATTACAATATTTATAGAAAGAGAAGATATTAAAAACTTTAAAAATTTATCAATGGTAGATTACTATCCATCTAGATGTGGAATTGCTAGTGCTATAGAAGTAAAACTAGACTTAAATAACGTACACATTGATGAGAAGTATGTAACACTAATTAAAAAATAAACTATTAACATGGTTTATTTTTTTTTGTAAACAAAACAGGACATATATCAATTAAGATATATGTCCATTGTTATTTTTTATCATCCTTCTTTTTATAGTCTCTAAACTCTTTAAAATCGTTAGCTAACTTTTTAATTCCTTCAAGTGTAGATAGTTGTTCAAACAATTGGAATCCTACCAATCCAGTGACAAAAGCTAGTACCATCAAAATCTTAAAGCTTATCTTAGATAATAATACGTCTGAGAAGCCAAACAGAAGGATTGTTGATGTCAATGATGCAATTATCATTTTAGGGATACTAATTTTTCTAGCTTTGCCTTGCATAATAGCAAGATATTCTTTTCCAAAACTACCTATAAGTGAAGGGAAAAAGATAACTACTAATGTTAAAGAATACTCTACAAAGAAGTCAATCACTTTTATACTTTCCATATCCATTAGATTATCTTCCCTTCTTTAATATTCTTCTTAAAGTTATGAAGCCTCTTGATTTTTATCCCCTATTGCATCCAATTCATTGTTATAAACAGATATAACTGAAATGAATGTTAAGAAGATTATACCTAATATTAAGAATAATGTAATCTTTGTAAGATTAATTTCATACTCACATTCTCTTATAATTAGATTTCTAGACTCTTCAAATCGTCTTAATTCTTCTCTCTTAGTTTGATTTATAGCATCAACAATGTTGAACCCCTGTACTACAATAATTTTATAATTGGATAACTTGTACCCAAAACTATTAACATCATCAGTCCCGAATATATCACCATCAGGTGTTATATAACTCGGACTCAAGAACTCATATGTTTCTAAACCCCTTAAACCTTCTTTAAAAAATATGTCTTTTAAATGAGAAATTCTCATCTCATCTATTTGTGTATGATTAGTGTTAGTTGAAGGAAGAAACTCCCAGAAAATTGTTTTAGAGTTCTCCATATTAATTAAGGCTTTAACAGCTTCTTCAGCTAATTTAACATTTGAATGTTTTAATATTTCTTCTTCCCAACTTCTTTGCTCTCCATCAGAACTACAGTTTAAACTTTTATCTGAAAACACTCCCAACTCAGTAAAAGCTAAGAAAGGGTCGTTGTTATCATTATTAATATTAAGATATACATTATCCATTACTTCATTAACTAGAATTGTAAATTTAGCATCTTCAGTGGGATAATCAAAATCTTTCTTTAGTAATTCAAAATTGTCTCCATAATCATCAACAATTCTATGCTCAATTTCACTTTTTAATCTTTTTGATTGCATGTTTGCTTTTTCAATGTTCTCTTCAATAATAGCATTAACTAATGACCATTCTAACTCATCTATTTCCTTAAGATAAACTTCAGTCTTACCCTCTTCTATTTCTATATTTTGTATGAAAATAAATATAATAGAGACTGATAATATCATAATAGATAAAGCAACTGTACCAAGAATTTTAATTCTCTTATTTTGTGCTTTCGTAAGTACCAAGTTAACCTTGCTATTATCTTTCTCCTTCTCTTTCATGGAAATCCTCCTTATTTTTAAGATAATATTTATTAATTTGTTACAGAAATGAATTTGAAAGGTCTATAATTATCATACATTATTTTTACATTATTCCATTAACAATTAATTATATTTAAATGATTTATATCTATATGTTTAAGGTATAACCACTAAATTTAAATATTGTAAGTAGGTATAATAAACTAGGGAGGTGCATATCATGGCACGAAAAATTAGAACTTTTCTTAATGATGCGGATGGAGTATCAATCACCGATTTTATAAGTGTGGTATTTGTTATAGCATTTGTAGCCGCATCAGGTATGATTGTATGGAAGGGTCTATTTCTTGAAAGTAACATTCAAGATGCAGTAGTAGACACATTAAGAATTATGTCAAATCCACTTATGGTTATATTGGGTGGTTACTTTGGAACTAAAATGGTTAACAAGTTTGTTAGTCGAAATGACAAAGTACTTAACAAGAAAGAAGATAACCGAGTTAAGGTAACTAATAACAATGAAGAAGATTATCGTGACTATAATGATTATGGTTATGATTCAGAAGAGGAGGACGATGATGAAGCAGTTGGTTAAATATAGTACTATGAGAAGATTTGGTACAGATATTCATGTTTTAGAATTCATGCCTAGTAAAGACTTAATTGTAATGAACTGTGCTGGAGATAGAAAGAAAAGAGAACCTTTAACTAAAATTAGACACAAATGGTTTGAAGACAGAGGTTATAAGAAAGTTGCAGCAGTAAACTTATCTTTCTTTGCATGGGTAAAAAAGGTTGCAGCAGTAGGATTAGACTATACTGATAGTGGTTTCACATTCAGTACACCAGATTCTATTGGTAAAGGTTTTATGGAAACTATCTTTATGAATAATAAACTTATTATTGAAGATATAAGTACTGCAGAATTCAAAGCTAAGTATGACCGAAAAGCACAATGGGGTGCATCATTATCTTATAGACTTACTAAAGATGGTGAAATTAATTTAGAAGGTGCTGAACATCATACACATTCTAATGAAAGACATCCAAGAACATTAGTTGGTCAAAGACTTGATAACACTATGTTATTAGTTGTTGCTGAAGGTAGAAATACTAATGATAAAGGACTTACAGCTGAAGAAAGTGCTGAAGTTATGATGGAACTACAGGCACACAACTCAGTTAACGCTGATGGTGGTGGTTCATCTGAAATGGAAGTTGATGGTAAAGTTGTTAACTATCTTAATGGTGGAGTTGAAAGAAATATTGCTAATGCCTTAGTTATTTATGCTAAAGAATATAAGATTGACTATGTTGATAATCACATGGAAAAAATTAACAAGAAAGTTCAAATTATTGCTACAAGATTAAATATTAGAGAAGGTTCTGGTGTCCAGTATGATGATGTTGGAGATTACTTTAAAGGAGACATTGTTACTGTAACTGGTGTAGCTAATGGTTGGTATAGAACTGATAAAAATCAATTTATATCTGCAAATAAGGCATATGTTAGAGATTACGTTAAAGTAATTCCAAAGCCTGTAGAAGAAGAAACACAAAAAGGTATAGTTACTGGCACAAGTGTATTGAATATTCGTGGTGGTAAAGTTGTTAGTAGTTCAAATTATAAAGACTGTCCTATTGTAGACCGTTTAGACCGAAATGAAGTTGTTAAAGTTTATGAAGAGAAGAATGGTTGGTATAGAATTGGTGAAGATAAATGGACAAGTGGTAAGTATATTAAGTTAGTTGGTAGTGAAGATGAAAGATTTAAAGTAATGACAACTGCTGAATTAATTAAGTATTGTCAACAATTTAAATGGACTAGAACTCCTAGAGAGTTACATGTTCATCATACTTGGAGTCCTTCTCACAAACACTTTACTGGTACTAACCATCAGTCACTACAGCAAGGTATGTGGAACTACCATGTAAATACTCTTAAATGGAGAGATATAGGTCAACATCTATCATTAGCTCCAGATGGTAAGTGGATTGTTGGTAGAGACTTTAACAGTAACCCTGCATCAATTAAAGGTAGAAATTACCTAGGATTTGCTATTGAAATGATTGCAAACTTTGATAAAGGTAATGATACATTTAGTGGTCCACAAAAAGAATCTATGCTTGAATTCACTAAGTACTTTAATGGATTATTTAACATTAAGAGTGTATTCCATAATGAGTATTCTAGTAAGACTTGTCCAGGCTCTTCTATTAATAAGTCTGAGTTCTTACAAGATGTAGCTGGATTTGGTGTTGAATTAACTAAAGAGGAAGTATTTATTGATTGGTTTAATGATTTCTTTAAACCTAATATTAAGATGGATGATGTTAAATTCAAAACTGTTAAAGCAAAGATATTAGAAGTTTAAAAAGAAGAGTAATAGCTTATTAGGCTATTACTCTTTTATTTTTTTGAAGTTTTCTTCAAGTAGCTTTAAGTCTGCATACAAACCAACAAAATGTGTATAGTTTTGATGAGGGTTAATTGAAGTTAAAGTTAAAGTATCCCAGTCAAAAGTATAGTCTATATCTTTAACTAATTCTTTCATATCTCTAAATGAAACCATCTCAAATACTTCATCAATATTTAATGAGTTATCTATTAAATATCTAATAACCTTCTTCTGCTTTTCAGTAAATAAACTTTCAAGTTCTACAGTATCTATGGTCTTATTAACGTCAGTAACATACCCTTCCCATCTTAATTCAGACTTATGTCCTCTAATTCTATTAGGTTTAATATTGAATGATTGTGCAAATGATATATTTTCATCATCAAATACATATTCTTCTTCATTATCATAAGTAACTTCGTTTTTACTTTCTAAAATAAATGTAGAAGGTATCCATGTCTCAAAAGAAAATGCAAATGATACATTGCTTTCTTTTTCAACCATATTAATCTTCTCTTTATCTCCTTCACTTCCACTTTCACCATGAATAAGTATATTAGAACCATAAGCAAATTGATACATTGGATTACCAGATGATAAATTATTCTTTCTAGTCACATATCCATTAGAATATCTCTGTAGATAATTCAAGAATTCCAAAACTTGGTCATTATCGGTAGTATCTACTCCTGTTAGCTGGGTCATCCCCTTAATTATAGATTTTGGTATTTCTGTCTCTAATCTCTGCTCGTTCAAAAATGAATAACCACTTGTACCCATTCTCTGACGGATATAGTATATTAAATCCATCTGTCTCATACTTGATGCTACTTTTACTTTCATTTCAAAGTTTACCTTAATTCTATTAGGTATTGCCCATACATATATGTCATTAACATCATCAAAGAATACTGGATAGTATCTACTCTTAGTGTCTCTAAACATATATCTCTTACCACCACGTCTCCATCTAGGATATGATTCCATTAATGTATCATTAGCACTTGGCATAAATATTGGGTTAATAGATAATATAGGGAGTCTTTTCTTCTTAACATCATCTGCATCTTCTTTCATTTCTGAAGAACTTATCTCTGTAGTTACATGAACTTCCTTAAAATAATTTCTAGGAAATTTACTTTCTATATAATCTTTAGCAACTGTTGTTAAATTGCCTACCACAGATGAAACAGATGTTGAAATAAAGCAACTCATTATATTGTTATTTAGTTGCATAAACATTCTCCTTTCAACAATTATTAATATGTTCTAACTACATTTGAAAAAGCGTATTTACTATGTTCCTAAATATATATCATATTATTGATAACACCAATTAAAGACTTTACTTTAATTGATTATCTACGTTCCTTATATAATATTATAATGGAAAAAACTCTGACTTGCAAGCGTTGTATCAATGTGACCAAGCTACGATAATTTTATTCAATGTTATTTATATAAGACTTTTAATATACAATGTAGTATATTAAACAATAATCCATATATACTAGGAGGTATATTATGTTAAGTTTATCAGGAAGATTGTCAATGTCAAAAGAAGCAAACGCACACAGATATTCAGATGGAACAATTATTGAAGATATTAGTATTTATACAATGTATGATGCTCTTAAAGAATCATTAGAAGCACAGCAAACTTTTATAAAGAATTACATGGCTTCTGAAAACATTACTGAAGAAGAAGCATTACACAATATTAATCTTATTGCCGAAGTAGTACAAGATGATTATGTATTAACAGATGAGCAAAAAATAATGGTAGAAGTATTCATAGCAATGTTTTAATAAAAAAAAATAGACTTTGACATAACATCATTGTCTATTTTTTTTTGTTTAAAGTTTTATTCCACCAGACACATCTAATCCATCACCATTAAACTCAAATAGAGAATTATAATCATAAATATTACCATCATAGAAGACTGTAATTTCTGGTTCACTATCTATAATTGTATCTGTATAGTACAAGTCATCAGTTCTAGTAAAATTATATCCATCTTCAAGGTATGCCATATATTCATCCTCATCTTCAAAGAAGTTAAACATTGCTTTAATATTTTCATAGTTATCTTCTTCTTCAAAACATTCTACACTATCTTCATGATACTCTCTAAGATATAATCCTATTAAAGTTTTAATAGCAACAACTCTATCTTCCTCAGTATCAAGAGATAAAGTTTCAAGGTTTGAACTTTCTCCATCAGCATCACCATGTTCAAACTCACATTTAATCTCAATATAATTCTTTGGACTAGGTCTTGAATTGTCAGGGTCTAGTTTTAAAATAATACCATCACTTAATTTAATATCTTTACTCATTTGTTTCCTCCTTAATAGTTAAGTCTCCAGCAAGATATGTTGCTCTATTTATCATTTCATTTTCAACAGGTTGTTGAATGAATATCAATAATACAACTGGATTAGCATTATAATTATCTTCATCCTTCCAATGACTTTCAGTAATAGCATTAATAGTCCAATCATCATTTTTATCAACTGAAATAGAACCTAGAGATACTTCATATTGTGTTTCTTCATCAAACATTTCTCTAAAGTTAACATCAACAGCTTCCATAAACTCTTCACCTTCAAATGTATAAGATTCTCCAATTAAGTCATCTAAGTTATTATCAGATAAATCTAATACATCATTATCATTGATGAATTGTTGCATTGCAGCTTTCATATAATCTTTTAAAGTAATTACTTTTTCCATTTTTATTAATCCTCTCTTTCATTTTCAGTGACAGTTATATTGAATCCACATTCACGAAGTATATACTCAGTACCCTTACGTGAATTTTGATAAAACGAATGTGTACTTAAATACCTACGTCCTACCTTACAATCTTCGTTCTTAGGTCTTAATCTACCAAGACCCATATCTAAATCAACACTTAATGTATGTGTGTCAGACTCTTGTGGTTCTATAGCAGCTAATTCTTCCCAGTTTTTAACAACTACATTATCCATTATAAATCCTCCAAAGTTCCCATAAAAGATAATCTCTCTTTTTGAGCTTTAGTTAGACCATATTTCTTAATCATATTAGCATGACCCATCATCATATCGCCACCATCTTTAAGACATCTGTCATAAGAATAACCTATATTAAACAACCTAAGATGTTTTCTTTGGTTTTTATCATAATCTAAACCTTGTTTATGCATTAAAACTTCTCTAGCATTGTTATCTTCGACTGTCTTATTATGTTTTTCAATTCCATGTTTAATTTCCCAACAATTGTCAATACAATATTGTTTACCTTCTTCAGTGTCAAAGAATCTATCAAACTTTACTCTACCATATCCAGATTTAATACCAACTAATTCTTTCAAAGCATCAGTAAATTCTAGTCGGAACATACAATCTACATTATGAGTATATGTAGTTCTCTTAACAGTTCTCTTAAAAGTGCAACATGCTGCTATAGTCTTTTGACCTTTACTTTTCTGACCAAAACAAAAACCAATACTTTGTATATGATTTATTATTTCTTCATCAGGTATTTTCTCAAATACTACTAATTTTCTTTTAGACATATTACCTCCAATATAAAAAGCAGATAATCCCTTAAGATTATCTGCTATATTTTTAACAATTAAAACTATAGATACCTAACGCTTGGTCTCTATCTATATTCAATCTACCATTAAACATACCGTTATCACTACTGATAAGCATGTTACGTGGACTGAATGACTTACTGAATGTTCTCTTTAATGACTCATCTATCAATGGGAAAATAGACAATACATCACCATCATAGTCACCTGCAAGTAAATCTAATATACAATTATGAATACTTGAAGTTAAATCATCATAGTCATGCTTAATATCAACTATTGTTAAACATAGAATAGAACCATATGAAATAGTAGGTGGTCTGTTAAGTAATACTTTACAATCTACCTTTTTAATTATTTCTTTCATTATGTCATATAATTCTTGACTAAATGTTGTTGTACCTTTATTCCATATAGTATTAGCTTCCCCAATACTGATACCTTTAACACGACTTAGTATATTGAGTATCTGGAACTTGTACAACTCCATAAATGCTAAATATGGAACAACAATAGAATCAATACCATAACCAGAAGGTAATGGTGTAATTACAGTTCTTGCTGAGAAGTTAACTCTACTTCCCATCATATTATTTCTAATGAAACCACTCTTACCTTTAATGTTATCAACAATCTTTTCAAATACTTGGTTGGCTTGAAGTTGAATGTTGTACATCAATGGATATATAGTAAGTTTACCATCTTCACTCTCTATTTGATTTACTTCCTTTATAATGTTTGAGTTAAGGATAATCGAGTTGTAAGTATTGTTTACTTCATCAAATATCAATTTCTCTTTCATCATCAAAGCAGGTCTTAGAGTAGTTGAATACACTGGAACTTTATTAATAAATACATGCTCTTTGTTCTTCTTTATAAGATTATATATTGAATCTTTAATCTTACTATTAGATGTTTTATGGAAGTAATCTAATATCTCATCAAATCTTTCTCTGAATTCAACTAATCCTATATTATTATAAGGACAGTCATCAGTTTCACTATCGACGATAACTCCATCTTTATCAAGTTTCCCTTGATACGCTATAATGTTATTAAGCGTTGTTTTCTTACAAATCTTTGTTAAGAATTTATAGAAATTGGGATTTAATATATAGAAGTCATTTAGTAAAATCCATGCTCTTCTATTTACCATTGGTTCTGTGAACACAACATCACTGTTACATTCTTCACATGAAGTGCCTTCATAAAATTTACCCTTCTTCTTCCCACATGAACAAGTAAAAGCTACGCTTTCATTGTCAAGCTTACCGAAGATGCTCTCAGAGAAAATTCCATCTGCATTAAACTTTTTTGTTTTTGAATCTATTCCTTCATGATTGTTCACCACGCATTTTTCATCATACATGTCGTCAAAGCTAACGAATTTCAATTTCATTAAGATGCCTCCCTTATCTTATGGTTGTCATATATATTATGTTGATGCTATTTTTAAAACTTTAATTTCAAAATTATAATATATATTTTAACCAAAGATTAAAGGACTGTATAGTGAAAGGTCAATAGTATCACCTAAACCTATCTCACCATTACTATTTACTAACTGATTATTATCTGCGTGATAAGTAAATATCTCACCAGCATGATAAGCTACGGTAGGTATTAAATTTTCAGAAATTAATTCATCTGAATCTAATAATCCATACTCATAACCTCTTAATCCATTATTAGTACCAATAGAAAATAAAGTTTTCTTCAATTGGAATTGTTGTTTATCTAGGAACATAGAAGTTTTCATTGTTTTCTTTTCAATATCTTCCTTTAGTCTATACATGTCTGATATTAACGCTGCTAAATTTCTTACTACATCTTCTCGTTCTTTACACATACTGGTCTCCTTTAATATACTCCTGCTGCATCTCGTCTAAGTTTCATTATCATATCTTTAAAGTGATAGTATGCTATAATAGTTTTCCCATCAGCTATACTACCAGTATGAATCAATTTTTCAACTTCTTCAAGAGTACACCAATGAACTGATGATACATCTACATCATCTACTGGTTTTTCTTTTAAAAGTTTACCATTTTTGTCAAACTGTGGTACAACACATATTTCATAGATAGTCATTACTGAATCTGAACTTCCAGATAACATTCTATACTTTGCAATATCTCCTGAATAGAAATCTACTAAATCTTTAATGTGTAAATCACATTCCTCACTTAATTCTTCCATAAGAGTGTCTCTTGGATTTTTACCTTTATCCATAACACCTGCAGGTATTTCATAAGACATCTTACCAGGAACAGGTCTAAACTGCTCTACTAGACACATTCTTTCTTCACAGTCATAAACTAATCCAGCAACTGCATCATTTATATGAAGTTTTTCTCTTTTAACCATCTTACCTTTTACTTCACAATCAATGATTTCAATTTTATTAAAGCCATCATAAACTAATTCTCCCATATGTTCTCCTTTCTTTTTATAGTTTGTTTTTTGTCAATACTATAATATATACTTGAAAACAAAATAAAGAAGTGTAAAGAGAAATTAATCTCTTTACACTATTATCTTATTCCTAAATCTTTTTTAAATTCTTTAACTAACTTTATGAATCGTTTATTATACTTCAATGTAGTATGTACATTTTGAAATATATTTTCTTCATCACGTTTTCGTTCCCTATTAATAGCTCTAACAGAAGATACAACTGCTGAAGTTTCTTTTATAATGATTGGAAAAGTAGCCATATAATCTCTATCCATTCTCATTACTTTAACGCCTTCAACTATAACTCTTTTACCTCTAAATCGTTTATTAAGTATTCTAGTTTTGAAGAAATCTGTAGCATATTTCCTTCTGAACTCAGAGTCTCTAAGCTTATCAGCATCTTTACCTAGTGTTTCTCTCATAGCATGCTCCATCCAGTCCAATTCATAGAATTCACATCCTTCTTCTTCTGCCATTTGTCTACCTAAAGTACTCTTACCACTACCAACTAATCCTGTTATTAGTAATACATCTGATTTACCATCTTCCCATAAATCATACTGGAAGTAAGTATCTTCTTTAGGTAATATAATTGTTTCATGTAAAAACATATATACCTCCTAAACTGAATGAATAAAATCATCAATATTAATCTTCTTAACCTTTACAGTACTATCATGGAATGACTTTAATGCAAGGTTCATTAGTTTAGTACCAACTCGGTTAGTTATAAGACCAACGTTTTCAATATCCAGACGATAATATAATTCTCCAGCACATTTACTACATATATGGTCTGATATACACATCATTGGTGTTCTTAAATTAACAACTTTACCAATATATTTAGATATTGTTGCTTCATCTAATAGTATTAATTTACTACCACTAACTATATATCTATACATTAATTTAGATGCATTATTATCAGTAATGAGTATCTTAACAGTCTTAGTAGTACCACAGTTACTGCCAGCTTTATCCAATACTAATGTCTGGAAAGCTGCATGAAGTTGTTTACCAATATATCCACCTTGTTGTGTAGATAAGGCTCTAGATGCAGATGCAGCTACAGTCATGTTAGCATACTCTTCAAACTCTTCTTTTGGTGTTCCTTCAATAAGATTATGAGTACTGATATCATATCTATTAGGGTCTGCTGGATGTCGTATTGCACCCCTCATAACACTAGTATTCTTATAGTTGTTACCAAAAGAACCTCTAGCTCCACTAGCATATACTTCATAAGCTTCCATATCTTTCATCTTATCTTTAGCAATACCTAATAATTCATCTTCCATAGCACCAGCAGCATATACATCACCTGCTTCTAATTCTTTAGCTTTCTCTTTAACTAATTCTTTCTTACGTTTTTCAACTTCTGGGATAGGATTTAGTAATTCATATGACATTGATGAACAAATAAAGTTATTAGGTGCAAATCCTAACCATTGTGTCTTATCAATGTAATTATGCATATCCTTTGAAGTTATCTTTTGTTCTAATAACAATTTAGATACTTTATCATCTAAGTCACCTATTGCTCCACCATTTAGGGCATGATTAACATAGCCTGTATGTTGAATTATTTTAGGCATTAATACTAAAAGGTTAAATATATATCTACCTACGGTTGTAGTCATTGTAGACTTGTCTGCTTTAATATCTAAATGTGTCTTCATATCTAGGTCAGATATAATAAAGTAATCATTTGTATTATGTTTAGCATTACGCTTAGATGTTGCTGCAAATAACTCTTTAAGTAACTCAAGTGTCACGTCTTCAGTCTTTAAACTTAACAGTCTAGTTTTTTCTTGGTCTGTTATCTTTCTCTTAGCCATAATATTCTCCAGTCTTTATTATTTTACTATATTAATTTGTTAATCCTATAAAAAAAAAATAACCTATGAGGTTATTTTTTCAATAATTAATAACAGTGACCTACTGGCTTGTCTGGCTTGTCTGGAACACAGTGACCATTACCATAACTATGTCTTGTTAAAATCTTTCTCATTAATTTAGTAAACATAACATCCTCCTTAAGAACAATGTCCTGTAGAACTGCAATGACCATTAGCATTTCTTGTTGCAACTACAATCTTTCTTAGTGTTTTAGTAAACATTAAACCCAACCTCCTTCTTTTTTCCCATTACCATAGATAACAGAGTATTTATTATCAACCTTTTTAAATATAGATTGATGAACAACTTTAACTCCATCCATAAACGAAGCTTTAAGTGTTTCTTCACACATAAAGCATGAACGTTTAAGTAATACTGGAGTTTTAAAACCTTGTGTAATTGTATCCATATCTAAATATGTTTGACAACCATGATAGAATGGTGAACCTAACTTAATACCAAATACTTCTTCAAATGATACAAAGTACTCTTTACCATGTTGAATTTCAGATATTTTAATAGAGTTGAATCCCATCTTATCATAGTGTTGTAAACAACTTAAGATGTCTTGCTTAGTGTAAAGGAAAGGCTTTACAATATTTAAATTGATTCTAATCTTATCCTTATGTGGTAAACTATTATAGAACTCTTGTCTATCATATTTAGATTCACCTACATTTCTAATAAAGTCAGCTTCACTTTCTCTGTAATGTTGAACTGATAAGTTAATTCCATCAACCATTCTAAGTAATTTTTCAAATTTCTCTCTTTCATCAAAGCAAGTCTTAGGAATAGCTGTAGTTATAAATACTTTTAATTCAGTATGTATCTTTATTATTCTAATACATTCTATTAATTCATCAAGATATAAACATGGTTCTCCACCTAAGAATAATACGTCATCATATCCTTCTTGGTTCTTTAAGATGGTATCAGCTATAGCTTTAGGATTAGGTTTCTTAATACCTAGACCATCATACTTCATGTCAATACAGTGTTCACATTTGTTGTCACATGCATCAGTAAAGTGTACATCAAATGAGTTATAAATTCCGTCACAACAGTTCCTCTTAAACATTTTCATAGTTATTCTCCTTAATATTATCATTATTCATTATATACATCTAGTATATTCATCCAATATTTCATATATTCTTTCTTTATCTTTATGATGTATTCTAAGTAAAGCTATATTATTATCTAAACAATATTGAGTTTTTATTTGGTCTCTAGTCTTATTAATTTCTATATCTTTTTCATGTAACATTCTGTTAGTTTCAAAATGGAAAGTTCCATCATATTCAATTAAAAATAAAGTATCTTTCAAATAAACAATGAAATCAAACTTAAGAGGTCTCTTATATACGCAATCTTTAAATGAAAATTGTCTTTCATGTTTTATATTGTTCAATAATAAATATTCTTCAATTTTAGCTTCACCTTTAGATATCCTATTAAGATGACATCTAGGACACGTCCTAAATGATTTGATATTTAACATAGAGTTAGGTTTAACTTCCCACTCATAACCACACTTATTATGACGTACCAATATTTTAGTTTCAGAATTAATATACTTACCTAATATGGTAAATTTATCTTCACTAAATCTCATATGTAATCTTTTAATAAAGTCTTCATGTGTTCTAAGTTGTCCAGCACCAGTGCATAATGGACATTTACCCATTTTTCTAGCTATAGTTGAATACTCAGTACCACAAGTAGTATGCTTTACTTTAATCTTCTTATGAGCTGATTTATACTTAGATAGAATAACATATTCTTCTCCATACTTCTCAAAAGCTTGTTTAACAAAGTCTTCATGTGTCTTAGTAGTTTTATCTCTACAACAATTTGGACAACTATCACTAGGTTTATCAATATTCAGTAAAGTTCCAGGTGTAACTTCCCATTCATGACCACATGTAACATGTTTTGCTGTAAGCTTATCATGTATACCTACATATTCACTCAATATTTCAATCGTACCATGATGCTTATTATTAATTCTTTCAACAAATTCTTCATTAGTTAGTACTCTAGCTTTGTTACTACATATAGGACATTTATGTTTAATTATAATTAAAGGCATAACTTCCCATTCATGACCACAATCATTATGTCTTATTTTAACCTTATTACGTGTAGATATGAATTCAGAAATAAGACTATATTCATTACCATGTTTAGTATGTAATCTTTTTAAAAACTCTTCTTTAGTCATTGATTTAGCTTTCCTACTACATTTAGGACAAGTATTAGTCTTTAATAAATTACTTGGAAATATATCCCATTCGTTACCACATTTATTATGTCTTACTTTAATCTTATTTTTATTTCCATTAAACTTACTTAGAACTGTAAATATATCTCCTTTTTCATTGTGGAGTTTATTAATAAATTCTTCATGTGTTCTTTTTTTAGGCATTTATTCCTCCTTTAATATAATATCATCTACTTGTATAATATATGTTTATTATATAACTTAAATTAGAAGAATACCCACAAGGGTATTCTTCATTTTCTTTTACTATGTTTAGGTTTATTATAATATTTATCTTTCTTCTTTTGTGGAACTAATTTCTCAAAGGATTCTTTAGATAGCACTCTTCTAGCACTTTCAATCAAGTAAGGGGAATTAGGTAAGATACCTCTCTTCAATAGAGATATAAACAAATTGCATACATGGTCATTGACTATGTGAGTATGTCCATGTCTAGTATACACTAAGTGTCCGTCACTAACTGATTTAAATCTAAGATTTTCTTTAAGCATTAGATATCCTCTCCTTTTTTGTATGTTCCTTGAGCAATCACCATGCTCTTGTTGTTATAAATTTGTTCAAGGAAACAAAAAAAATTAGGAATAACCCTGTATGAAGGTTATTCCTATTTAGTAAAACTATAATGTATTATTTCTTTGCATTCTTCTTTAACAACATAGCTTTTTCTTTAACAGATGTTTTACCATCTTTGTTCTTATCAGCTTTCTTGTCTAACTTATCTCTACCCTTAGCTAAAGCGTCCTTTTGAGCTTTAGACATAGCTTTTTCTGATAGAAACAATGATGATTCTTTTAACGATACTTGATTATCATTTAACATGAAAGTAACTCCTTTCTAGTGAGGTACGTGTATTTCCTTCTTACACTTAGAACAGTGGTATTCAGTTGCTTTATTCATACCCCCATGAATCATATGAGTACCCATATTGTCCCAAGAGTGTTTACAAAATAACTGTTTGAAAAATAACTTGACTGATTCTTTCATAATTATCTCCTTAGATAATAGTTTTTACCATATACTTTCCAATAACAGCATCAGCTTTAATAGCATCACGATAATAAGAATTATATGATTTAATTGATGGTTTAGTATTAACTGAATACAGTCTATCTACAACAGATTGTTGATTGTGGAAAGGTACTCCACTAACATAACCTTCTTTAACACCATATAAATATACTTCAATGATGTATTGTGTAGCATACATTAACTTATTCTTAGTAATGTTTTTGAAGTGAATAATAAAGTCAGCATACTTTTCGTCATTATTCTCAACTAAAATAACCATCTCTCTTACAATTTTAGTTGCTTCATCTTCAATAGCATCTGGAACTCTCATAGCTTCAGATAAGTGTTCTATCATAATTATCCCTTCTTTCATTATTTAGTTAATAATATGTTATATACAGTTTCTAAATATAATTGTACCTATGATAAGTATACTACATATAAAGTTAAATTTATATACCCTATGGTTAATGTATCCTGGGTCACTGTATTTAGCTCTTAGTATTAATATTGATATTAAATAAGGTACAGTAAGTAATATCGTCCACAACTCAAAACTATCTATATATTTTCTAAAATAAATATATTTTATAGCTTCAATAGTTGATAATGTTGTTAGTATTATAACTAACCATGTTAATTTCTTTCTCATAAACTCTCCTTAGATTAATTTAAGATTTTCACACATGCTCTCAAGTATATCGCAAAGTTTATAGAACATGGCATCATTAATAGTGATAATATTTATCTGTTCACTGATATCATCTTGTGTTATTTCAGCAACATCTATCTTACCATATAAATATTGAGATAGTATTAGATATTGCTGCAATCTTTGATTAGATACCTTGATGTCAGATGTCTTTTTCTTAATGTATTCCAATATATCTAATGCAGGTGTTCCATTTTCAGATAGTAACTTAATATAGTATCTTACTTCATCAAAACTTCTTCTAAATTTCTTCATAATTCCTCCTATTGGTTCATTAATCTATCATGCAATTCTTTATCATGTTGTTCTTTTTTAGTAGGTACATTTAGTTCTCTATTCAACTCTAGCTGAATCATACACTCTCTTAGTTCTTGTACTAACTCTCCATGATTATTAAATGTTATATAGAATAACATTAAATCATCTTCATATTCATCAAGCATAACTCTAAGCATTAAAGGATTTCTACCTAGTTTAGATAAAGGATATATTTGAATTTCATGCACGTATATATTACTTTCATGTAAATATATTTCTAAATAATTATTAATGTAATTCATAGCATCTTCTAAGTCATTAAATAAATAGTCATCAGGTATAGATATGTTTTCAATTGAATCTCCTTCATCTCTTGTATACCCACCTTCTACAAATTTATCTACAACATTTTTAATAACTCTATATTCCATGTTAAATCTTTCCTCCATCTACACATTCTAAGGCTCTAATTATAACTTTCTTGATATAATCTGCATGACATCTTTTAGGACTACACCAACATAGTAAGTTCAGCTGATTGTACATTTGATAAGTATCATAAAGTTTATACAGTTCATTCATAATGTTTTCATCTTTACTAATAATCTTAGTTTCCAACCATTCTGCGTATTTCTCACACACTCTGTCACGTTCACTCTCATTATTCATGAAGAATTTATTACCGAGTACACTACTTCTGTCAACTTTCAAGTCATAAGGTTCATTCCCCTTATATACTTTCATATTCTTTACTTGGATGTCATACATATTAAATCTCCTCTTAATTATTTCTGAACAAAAGCTAATCCTACATTAGTTTCATGAACGTTTCCACAATTTCCACATACTACCATAATCTTTCCATCTCTAATCTCTAAGCATGAATCAATATCAGCACCATAGAAGCACTTAATGCAAGATAACATAAATGTTTTAGAAGGTTCTTCAACTTCTTCCATCTCATCATCTAAAGTGTTTAGTAATTCCATAATAGCTATATGTTTATTAGGAAATACTAAAGTATTACTACAGTTCCAATTAGTTGTCTTCTTACCCATCTTATAAATAATTTCAAATCTAAGAGTAGACTTATCATTGTTTAAATTGCATGAATTTATAATACCAATATCATGATGACCTTTCCCACTTAGATTAATAGCTAAACAGTTAGTATATTTAGATGAAAATCTAGTCTTTTCTCCCTTTAAATAATCTAAGGTATTACCTTGTAGTTCAGGTATATGGTGATTTAGTTCTTTAAACATCCAATATTTCTTTAATTTCTCTTGTAGAATCTGTTCTGTCTTTAATGTTGTCATAATAATCTCCTTTTATTAATATAGTTTTATCCTTTGTCTAGTTCTATAATATATATCTATATATTGATTCAAAATATAAATAAAACATATATTATAATAGTGAATAGGAGGGTATTATGAATAGTTTAGAGAAAAAGTTTAAAGATAATAGGTTAAAAACAAGTTGGGGGAAAAAATATAAGAGAGGTTATTTACGCAACAAGTTGGATATTGAAAATAATAAAGTACATTATTACATTGAATTAAAGAAATCTAATATCATTAAAGAGTATACATTATTTTATATAGATATCAATAGAGAATTTATAGAAAGATATAATACTGATGAGACATTTAGTGATGAAATTCTAAAGAATTGTGGCATACCTGTTGGTGAAGTTAATGCTAGAATTGCGTCATATGTATTTAAACTTGCAAAGACTAATCGTACATCAGATGGACGTCCATTTTTAAGTAAAAATAAAATGGATATAAATCTTTTAACAATTTTAGCTATGGATGAATATCTTAGATTGCAATTTAATAATACTACGTTAGGGATTTTTATTAAATTAAGTAACACTAAAATAGTATCTATGTTTGACGAACTATCATTTAGTAAAAGTTCAGTAATGAATGATAAGTTAAGTAAACCTAAACCTGATAGTTACAAAGATAAACAAACAGCCATGATGAGTAATGATACACTAATATTTAGTATTAAATCAACAGAGTACACTATTAAATTTACGAAACATGCAATAATTGAAAGACTAACTTTACGAAACATTGGTATGACATCAATACTGAAAAAATTTATTCCTACGTTTAGAATTCATCAAAAGAAAATCAATTCAGTTGATATAAATGAAACACTTATCATTAAAGTAAAAAGTGGTGATTATTCAGTAATACTGACTAAGATTGAAAAACTTAATGGAATTCAGGTATTTAAAATTATAACTGTTATTGATGAATATGATGATTTGTACACACGTACAAATGATGTAATAATTGAAGTAATATAACATTGGAGGTTATTATGAAGAAAATATTTAAAGAGTCATTAGATATTATAGGTAAACAAGAAGTATATTGTAAGTCTAATGAATTCCTAAGCGTAATCAATCAGAATGATGAAATAAAAGCTTACTTTATCAATGATGATTCAATGGAAAGACCTAATCGATTTAGTATTAAGATGGTAGGAACTGGACACTTATTAGATTATAACATATCTGATTATACATTTTTAGGTACAGTTCAGATTAGACAAGGACATTCACACTTACATGAGTTAGTATTCCATGTATTCTATAAGAAAGTAAACTATTTAAGAGGAGAGTAGACATGCTTAAAGTTATTGAATTTAATGGTAAAACATATAAACTTCAAGATTATGAAGAGCTTAAGATGACACCTGATATTAAAGGTTGGAAAGACCATAAATTACATATGGACGGTCACAATTATGCTAATAGAACTTACGTATCAGAACAAGTAAGATGTATGATGATAGATAATATAATTGAAGGTCGTAGAAATGATATTATTGTTGGTGATTTAGTCACTGTTAGGGATATGCATACATATCATAACCCTACAGTACTAAAACCAAATTCTACTATAGGTAGAGTTGTTAAGTTAGGAATAAATGGTTTTAACATTGAGGTATTGTACAATGATTATTCAGCCAGAGTCCAAAAGCCTGGAGAAATTATATGTGCAATAATATCTGAATTCGCAAAGATAGTAGAAAGGGTAAATTAATTATGAGTCATTATGTTGCAAAGTATGAAGTATCAATACCATTAGAAAGTAGAGTATTAACTATTAAATCAATAGATAAAGATAAGTGTAGATTTAATAACTTTACACCTAAACTTCTTAAAGAATGTAAAGTAGGTGATACCCTTATAATCAGTACTAAGTTGGAGTTTATAAATACTAAGAAAGCAGCTGAATACACTGTTAAGCACAATAGATTTGGTACAATAGAAACAACACAAGGTAGATTAGCATCAGCAATAGCTGGATTTGAATTTGAGTAGGAGGACTGAATGAAGGTAAATCAACGAACAGTTACAAAGAAATGTATTCAATGTCCTCTATGTGAGGATGATATGTCAATGGTATCTGCTAGTCATGATGGTATTAAAAAACTACTATGTGATGGCTGTGGATGTGAACTTCACTTTAAGACTTGGGAACAACAAGCTAGAGTAGAAATTCTATTAAAAAATGGAATTGATTAGTAGGAGGTATAATGGAATATCGAAAGATAGATAGTGGTAGAGGACGCTATATAAAAGTTAAAGAAGTTAGAGATATGAGTTCAGATGATGGAATGATACAAGAATTAACTTATCCAACTTTTACACCTTCAGTAAGTTCTGAAGACCCTTTAGACCATTTATTAAGTGTAATTACTAACTTTTTAGTTGATTATTATCGTAATTATGAAAGCTTTATATTTAAGACTATTGAATATTACCCATCATTAGCTAATTGTACTAACTCTATAATCATGAATGTAACATTATCTGATATGTACTCACCATTTTATAATGACGATGTACATCTATTTTATTTACATTTCAATTCTGAAAAAGAGTTGATAAACGAGCTAAAAGCATTTGTAATGGAGTTAGAACTTAATCAAGAATTAACTGCTGATAAATCATTTGATTCTGTATTAAATTCATTTAATTTAATGAGAAAACAGTTTAAATCACATATGATGAAAAATCATGCAATTGTAACGCCTGTAGAGATGATACCTCAACCTAAGTTTAATACCATGATGGAGAGACGTACATTTATAGACCCTCAAGTAGCTATATCACATAAGATAACTATAACCTAGAAAAGGAGATATTATGAAAGATGTAATTAAAGCAGCAGTAGAAGAATTAAAGCGTAAGCATGATGTAATAAGAAAAGTTAATGATGAAAATGCATACATGTTATGGATTTTGTTTGTTCCTGATGAGCCAACTGAAGAAGATTTCATAGATATAGTAAGTGACCCAGAATCATTGGAGGAAGTTAATAATCTATTTGATAGAATATTAGAAATCTATGGAGATGATGTAGAATAAGGAGACTATGAATGAGTAGATATATAGTTAGAAGAAAACTTGAAGGTACAGGTGTAAATAAAGGTTATAATTTAATTAAAGCTGAAGACAAGATTGATAAGTCATACAGAGTTAGTGAATTAATTGAAACATATGTTGAATGTATCTTTAATGACTGTGATGGTTTATTAAAGATACATCCTAACATGACCTTTGATGATGAAGAATTAGATGATGATGGTATTTATGGATTCAAATGTCCTACATGTAATAGAAGAATGGGAGATGACTTCTCAGAAGATTATTTTGAAGAGAACATGTTAAATGTTGTCATTAGTAGAGAGTCTAAGATATCTAAAACAACACTGAATAAGTTAAATAACCTTGAATATTTAAAAGATTTCTTCAATAAGGAAATAAATGTAACATTATTCTATAAAGATGCTGGAAAGGTAATGGAAGAGCTAAAGAATTATCCAGATGAAGATATTTTGATATTAGAACGTGATTATGTATCGTTATTCTTATTCAAAATTAATAAGATGTCTAATCCTTTATACATTATTAAAAATGACTTATCAGCCATCACAAGAGCATATGATATAGATATAGAATTGAAGATAAAGTATGATAGATAACTTTGTAAAAGCATTAGAAAGGTTTATAAAAGAAATAGATGATGGTAAATTAATATGTATAGAAGAGATGCAAAATATTCTTATGACACATAATAATAGGGTGACTTTACAAAGTAATAGTTATGTGTTCGCATATAATGAAACTGGACATTACAATGAATCATATGTAATAGTTAGAAGTAGAAACTTAGACCCTAATGATGTAGCTCACTTCAATAATCTAGAAGTTGATTATAATCTAACAGATAATACTGTAGATTATCTATATACTAAAATTAGAGAATTAACTATGGCAGCAGATTTAAATCCAGGTAATCTAATACAACCTTTACCAAAAATCATGGCTACTAGAAGAAATTATGCTGAGTTCTTACCACCAATATCACAAATAAGTATTAAGGATATTAAAGAATATGATACTAATTGATAATTTTAAACAAGCAGTAGAAAGATTCGTTAAAGAAACGGAAGAAAGAATACCATCAATTTTAGTATATCAAAAACATGAAGTTATAATAATGGTTAGTAATAATTATCATTTTACATATAAGATAAATGCAGCAAACAGTGACGAATGTGTAATAATGATAATGGATATACCTGCATCAAGAGATGATGAAGATTTATATGGTATATTAAACTCATACCAGTCAATAATGACAATACCAATGATTACTACTGAAGTATTTCTATATGACAGTGTTAGAAGGATGATTATGAATATGATAATTTAATTAAAGGAGTATAAATAATGAAATGTATAGAAGAATATTGTAGTTATTTCTATGTAGGTGATGACAACCTATGTATGTTAAATAAAGATGACCCAAGACCAGTTAGATATGGATGTAATATTAATCATCACATAGAAGAATTAGAGTTTGAACTAAACAAGATGAAGAATATGAAAAAGATTATAGTAAAGTAGGTGCATATGCTAAATGATAACTTTAAACGAGCAGTTGTTAGATTTGTAAAAGAAACAGAAGGAAGTGAAGCAATATGTATTAAAGAACAAGAATTAATAGTAGCAACTCTAGTAAGTGATAAATATAAGTTCTCATGTGAATCTGAATTCTTTGGACACCATAGAGTAATTTATATAACACCTATCTTACCAGAGAATTCAAATGTATATAATCATACATTTAATAATGATATACTGAAGAGTTCACACTTAACTAATAATCCATTCAGTGATATTAATATACCAGATAGTTATACAAATGAAATTTCAGTAGAAATACTTAATAGACAAATTTCAAATGAATGTAGTGAAGAAGAAGTTTTTAACATTATTAGAGACATGTTTATGAATGCTATGTTGAAAAATGATTCTAACAGTTATAAATAAATCAGAATCTAACTCACTATTTTTAAAGGAAAAAAGAATTTAAAGAGAAATAATATACCCAGTATATTATTTTTTTTATTTCTAAGCATAAAAATCTAACCACTCTTTCAAATTAGAAACATACTAACCTAAATAAACCTCTCTATTCACTACTAAAGGTAATACTACATATAGAAATCAATAGCATAACTACTAAATGATAAGAGTAAATATAGATAAAAAGATAGATAACCTATACTAGAAAATCATAATGTATATTTAATATATAACTATCCATTCATTAGGTTAATCATATCTATATAAAAATCATAGAGATAAATAGAGTAAAATATATAAAATATAGAAAAAGGAGTATATATAGTCTATATGGTTTGGGCGTGTCACTTGAAAATTTGATAGTTTGTTTTATATTGAAGGTTCATACTACTAGAATTTGTTATTGTACCCTCCGTCTGTCGCTTGGTGTGTGCGTGTGGAAGAAGTGGTCAAAGGCTCAACTCGTGCAAAATAACTCACATTAGCTATATTTTTTAACGTTTAAACACTGTCCCATCAATGCAGGTTCATTCAGGAACATACAAAAAAATAGACTTCTTACCTTAAACCCTATCTAGAGTGACCCATATATAAACCCCTATTAATTTCATCTAGAACTCTCCCTCACCTATATATAGGGGATTCTATACTTGATAAAATGGATGTCTATATATTAAATACATATAAAAAAAATAAACCCATGAAGAGTTTATTTCTTTGATACATCGCTACCTAAGTAACGTAGAGCATTATCACTTTCTACCCATAGACCTAGAGCATATATACATTTACAGACAACTGCACCTGTATAAACTAGATTATTTATAACTTTATCTCTAGTCTTAGTACTCTTAACTATTTTAATTGCCATGTGCATTCCTCCTATATTTTTTATCCTAGGAATTCTAACCATGAGTCATAAACTCTTAGCTCAACTCTAGTTCCTCTGATTAACATGATAGAGTATAATATAGTTTCCCATGAGATTCTTTTAGTAATCTCTGTAATTTGAGATTCATTTAAACCTAGTAATGTTAATCTTTCACTTACTCTTGATGATAAGATTCTTAATATATCTTTATATTTAGAACTTCTTGTTAAACATTGAGAACCACTACCGAATACGAATTCAGCTAATGTTCCTCTTGTATGAGATACTTGTCCCATGTTTTCAATTGAACCTGAATAGTTATTATAATCAAATGTAATACTATCCGAACAGTTAGAACCAAACTCTTGGTTTACATGTAAATCTAAAACTCTTTCAATATCAGATTCTCCTACTACGAATCCAATTGCTTTACCTGTGTACTCTACTACTGTTCTTACTAGTACTGATTTAACGTCAGCTCTATTAATAAGTCTTTCTACTTTTTCATTGTTAGTTAAGTTTGTCATAATATACCTCCTATGGTATTATGTAAGGGTTTCCCTATATTAGATATATACGGAATTAGTTAGTTGGAAAACTTTTAAGTTTCATAACATTAAGCTTCTCTTTAAAGCTAGGGCAAGTAGTAGCAGCTCTATAAGCTTTATCTAAAGTTTCTACTCTAGTCTTAGGAAATGCTTCATCAAATGTATATTCAACTCTATCACTGAAGAATACAATTTTACGAGCATAATGATATGTAAGATATGCTCTAATGATTTTTTCCTTTTGTTCTCTTTCAGTTAAGTTAGACATAATATACCTCCTAGTATATATGGTTTAGTCTTAACATAGTATGTCTATATTAAGTGTTTAATTATTATTATCAATATTATGATATATACTTAGGAACATAGTAAATACGCTTTATATTACAGTCTTCTTAACTCAGTTTCTACTATAGCTTTCTTTAAGAATTCATCTAATCCTTCTAGTGTTTGAAATATGTGTTCATATACCTCTTTATTAGTTGGGTCATATACACCATGATATGTATTATAATCTAACACAACTTTAACATCAAATGTATTATAATAACCTCCATATATAGATTTAACTATAACTTCACTTTCCATACCTAACTCATAGCTTAATCTTCTCATCACATAAGTCTTTACTTTACTACTCGAATAGAAATCTTTCTCATCTATCATTTTAATAAGGTCTCTTCTAGCTGTGTTATATAATTTTCTCTTATAAGGGTCTGAACGTCTTACTGGCATATGATTAACTCCTTACTGATAGTATTAATGTTTCGGTGATAGGAACTCTTAATGCTACATCTAACTCTTCTATAGTATTATATTTAAGAGTATAACCAGTATCAAACTCACATGATTGAACACTACTTCTCTTATATTTATAGTCATAATTAACACCTACTCTAATCTTTACTATCTGTTTCTTATGACTCCATTTAGCGTAAGGATTAATTCTAACTTGAGATGCACTACACTCATATTCAAATACTGAAGATATATAACGAATAATAGTCTTAGGGTCATATAAATTATTCTTTAAATCATTTCTAAAAGTTAAATAAGCTCTTTTAGAATATAAACGTTTACGTTCTTTATAATCTGTAGCATTAGATAATTCAACATTAATCTCATCTATCTTAGCTTGTAATAGTTCTATTTCTTCACTCATATTTATTTCCTTCCTATAGATTATTTATATTAATTTTAGTAGCGAAATACTTTAGAGATGTTAATAATTTATATGGGTCTCTAAAACTAAATTCACTCTTATATATCTTTCTACCTTTTGTAAACACTTTATCAGTATTACCCTTATTAAAAACATAGTCATAGAACTTAGAGGGAGGATAATACATAACTAATATCTCAACCCTACCTGTAGATAAATTAATATCATAACTCATTTGCATAGTCCTACCCTTAACTATATCTAAATCTGGAATGAAATTCTTAGTAATAAACATACTAATCTTCCTACGGTGTATAAAATTATTATCCCATAATTCTTTCTTAGGATATACTAAATTAAATAAATGCTGCTCATAATTAGTCATATATAACCCTTTCTATTTTATAATTTAGATATTTGACATTTAATAATTGTATACTTTAAACTTTTATCTATAGTATCCATATCGGTAATATCAATTACCTCTTCAAATTCATCTGGTAAATAACCAGTACCTCTCCACATAGATAATGATTCATCTTTAACTCTAAATATAAATCTAACCCTATCAGTACCAATCCTAAGTATCATAACCTTACCAAGTGTCACATCAGCTTCTCTTTCAATTAAATTAGTAATATAATCTTTAATATAATCTAATTCATTTCTACTGTTTAACTTATATTCACACTCAGTCCTTTTCATTTCAAGTATCTTTTGACTTACACTGTCTAAACCTAATAGACTGCTCATAGGTAAATAATCCTTTCATATATAATAGTTAATATCCATTTCACTTTATCATGGTTATAATATATACTTATATTCATTTTAATTTATCTCTCCTATAGGTTATATATAAGGGATTTGACAGGTGATAAATGGATATTTATATGAGGAGGCGAGTCACTTGAAATGGGGTCTATATATCCTTAGAAAAAATGCGTTTGAAACCAAAATTGGAATTTTCCTGAGAGAGATATTGTTTTCTAATCTTGAAAAGTGCCGTCTAGGTGGTATGGATGATTTTTGAGAATTGTAATGCCCTCACTTTTATAAACGGATATATACTATATCTAAGAAGTTCGAAAAAAATAAAAATGGTTTTTTTATAAGGCTCTATACCACGAAAAAAATTTTTTAATTTTTTTACTCCTTATAGGGCGATTTCTAGAGAGTGGGTATATAGGGATTATATTCAATTTAGAGTGACACGATATCCCACGAGTTTTTATATACATGGTAAATATTCAGTATCTTATATATGAATCCCTTATTCAAGTAAAAAAAGAAGAATGAGACGAAGTATAGCAAATCGTAGCTCCCGACCTCCCCCAGAGGTAAGGAGTGGAGATGTAGATATAACGTAGTTGAATGAATCTTTATATTATCTTTATAAAGATTAGAAAGAAATAAGACTATATATACTTAAAAGAATAATGTTTGTAGAATTAGTTTATACCTTCATTATAAAAGTCTATGAAAGTTTACTTTGAAATTTTTGGACGGACTTACCACTGTAGTGAATAATATATTTCTTTAAGATTAGTGCTGCCCTTTTATTTTCTCTGAATTAAGACACTGGCTAAAAAAAATAGAGGTTGTTAGGCTCTACTTCTTTTTCTTGTATGTTTATGGAAATGATTAATATTTGTTAGAATTATTAATGCTGCAAATTCAATTGATATACCCATCATTAATTTCCATGCTGATGTTCCTTCTATTGCTAGTCCTTCAGCAAATGTTATTCCATCTCCAGCTATTATCAATCCAATTATCATTAAGATAGTTGACAATATTAACATTCTGATGGCTTGCATATCTTCTCTAAGTAAATAATATAATCTTACTTTATATGCTAATAATGTTAAAACTGACATCCAATATAGTAAACTCTCTACTCCAGATAATCCCATTAAGAATAAGAATACTGGTGTAAGTATTAACATAAATAATTGTGATGCTTGTAATTTTGTTACTGTAAATAATTCTTTCATATGTGTACCTCCTTATAATATTATTTCAATATAATAGATTTATATCGAATGATGAACCCCTTATACATTAAGAGATTCAATGTGTTTAATTCTTAGATTTAGTTCATTAATACTGCATGTAACTAATTCTTCAGTTACTTGCTCCCACTTAGTAGGTGCTGAAGCATAAAAATCTTTTAACTCAGTTAAAGCTTTAACTGGAAGGTTCTTATCCTCACATAAATTAAAAGCTCCTTCATCAGCTAATAATTCAGATGGTTGTACTTTTCCTACCTCAATTAATTCCATTCTATTTGAAATTAATTCTGATGTAGTATCATTACGATTCAATTCAACATCACCATTAAGAATATGTGATAATTCATGTAGTAAGAAAAATACTTGAGATTCTGGAGAGATATATTTTTTAAAAATATCATCTACAATAATTAAATATAAATCTTCCTGTTCAGTTGCAGTTGCACCAGCTACTTCCAATCCTAATTCATAAAGATAAGTTTTATCATAAACAACTTGAATTGTTTTATCTTGGATTGTGAAAGCTTCTAAAACTTGTTCTGCTGTAAATTCTCTTCTTGCAGTCATAATATACCTCCTAGTATATATGTTAGATTTCAATATAATAAATTTATATCGAATGTATTCAATATTATAATATATATCTATTTATCTACTAAATACGAATTAAAAAAATAAGACCCATGTAGAGTCTTATTTTATTTTTATATATTGTAATGACCGTGTGCTTTAAGCCATGTTGAAAATTGTTTAAGAGTCATTAAATGTACCTTTTTATTTCCATTATATTTCTCACTAGTTTCGTTAAATTCTTCAGTCTTTTTCTTCAACCAATCCATCTCAATACTGTTTGGTGGGAATCCATCACCTTCAAAGATTAATATGTGGCATTTCTCTGGAACATTGATAAAGTTATTTACAAAGTAATCGAACTTCTCTACAACTGTACCTTTAGTAGCACCTAAATATCTGAAGTGAATTCTAATGATATCTTTAGACATTGAAGGTTTAAAGCCAATGTATGCTGAGTTTTTCTTACCTTTTAGTTTACCTTTGTTATCGGTGAAAGGTATTTCATTACCTTCATAGATAGTAGCTTTAGAGTTTATATTTTTTATTTCTTTTAGAATTATCTTCTTCAATAACTCACTACTATCAAATGGTGCTGTTGGGTTTAAGTTCTTATTTCCTGTCATTTTTATTTCTCCTTTATTATGAAAAAAATAAGACTCTATGAGTCTTATTTAGTTATTTCAGTAAATCAGGGTCAAATATTGGTATACTTTCACCAACTAATGCACCTAAAACTGTTACTATAAAGAATGAGTTCTTAACAAACTTTCTAGTCTTTTCATTCTTAATCTTACCAAATGGTACTGATTTCTTAGGAATTGCCATGATAATCCTCCTTGGATAATTTATTGTCATATCAACTATTTGATATGATTAATTTGATTATATGGTTCGCCTAAGTTTATTTACAATTCTATTATGTAATGCTCCTATTTGTCTTCTATTAGATTTCTTATTTCTTCATAGTTAGCAAATACTGTTACAAATGTCATAATCATCATGCATAATGCAGTAAATATAAATGCTATAGTTACATTTTGAATTATTCTATAACCACAATATACTAATCCATATACAAGTGCATCTATAATTAAATACTTAATTAATTTACTCATTTATTTACCTCTCCAATTAATTTAGTTATGGAACATAGAAATTACTATTTAGAAGGTAGTCCTTTTAGACCAAAAATCCTTTCAATAGTTGACTTCATATCACCTTCCTGTGATATAGTCATTGTAAAGTTTTGTGCTTTAGTTTTAAAGTCTTGTACTCGATTAAACATTTCCATTGGTGTTAAATTACTCATCTTGATATCCCCCTATAAAGATTTAATGTTTGTAGTTACTGTTATAATTAGTATTACCTTTTGTTAGAACAATTTGTTTACCCTTGTTCTTTACAGTTGTTACATTTACTTTCCAACCATTATTTTCCAATAATATGATTGCCATGTTAATATCCAGAATAAGAGGATGTTTATCTTTATTAACTGGATTAAACTTAGTAAATGCTTTACATAATATTTCTTTTAAACCCTCTTCATTCTTATCATTTAGACACTTTATAAGTTCTTTTCTAAATGAGAAAAAGTGTTGCTTACTTGTCCGTAATAGTTGATTACTTTCCATTAATTAAGCCCTCCTTGCAAAAAATATAAAAGAGAGGAAGTCTTAAGAAAATGGTCTCAAGACTTCCACATGTTATCTGTAAGATAAGAGAATCATTAAATCAACTCTGCTATAAGCATGATGTAACTTTCTCCCTACTGAAACGAACCTCATAAATTCGTCTTCTCCTATCTCACATTATAAACACTCTATGCGAGTGATATAACTTAGTTCTTAAGTGTTTCTTCTGATGTTACTCTTGAATCACAATCTTCTTCATCACATGAGCTACATTTAATTTCTTTTTTAACAACAGCAGCTTCATAGTCTTCAAGAATTCTATCATTGAATTTCTCAAAGTCTTCAAGGTCACGTTGTTCTTCGGTATCAAAATCAAATTTCATTCTTTTGATTTTTGCTTCAAAATCAGCTCTATCTCTTTCACGCTTAATGCCATACTCAAGTTTAGCTTCATTCAACTTTTCATTAAGTTCTTCTCTTGTAATTAATCTTCCCATTCCTAATAATTCTTTTAACATGTTATACCTCCTAAGTATATAGTAGTTTATTATCATTATCAAGTTTATAATATATAATTATATTATAAGTATATACGATTTATAAAACATTATATTAAATATTAATAACGACAGCAGGGGAGATGGAGGGTATATGATTTATTTAGAAGCAACAACCAATCAAGGAACATATAAGATTGAGAAAATAAGAGAGCATAATTTAGTTATAGCTAGATTCTGTAATGTAAAACAGATGACAGATTTATCTGTATTAGAAGATTACATAGGAAAAAGGATAATAATTATTGAGGATGATTTACCTAAAGATGGTAGATTTATTATAGATGGAGTTAGACGAGATACATGTTGTAAAGCTAAGTTAGGTTCTTACATACTTACTATGAAGCAAATATATAACTAAAAAAAATAAAGAGTATATCCTTTAAGGATATACTCTGTTTTTATCCCTCAAAAGGAGTTGGTCTTTGAACTAATGGAACTAATACATCATATGCAAATTTTATTTTTTTAGCATTTATTTTTCTTTTAGCATTAACTAATGACTTCTTTTTAGGAATAGATTTAACTCCTGCACGTTTGGTTCTTATCTTTGAACGCATAAAATCTCTATGTTCTTCATTAGGTAATCCTTTAAGTCTAGCTTTATACTTAACAATGTCAGTATCACAATATACCCATGAATTTTCAGGGTACAAGTTTTGTTTAATATGACGTTTATATGTAATCAAGGTATGACTACCATTAATTAACTTCTCATTAGCTAAAGCTCTTACTAATCTTTGTTTTATATATTGTTGATTTACTTTATCACATTCATCCATCATTGAACTTATTTTAGTTTCAAAATAATTAAATTTTTCTTCAGTGTACATGTTATCAAAACAATCTACATATCCTTTAGTACTTAATTGATTACTAAGGTTTTGTCTAAATAAATTATATTCTAAATCTTTATCTATAGTATTAATATAGTAATCATCTATAATACTTAATTTATCCTCAACGGTATATCCTTTACCATAAGGTTTGTTGTTCATAAGCCCTCCATATTAAATTAGGTTAAATCCCACGGATTAATTACTAGACCTTCTATACTTACTTCAGAAGTCTTTGCATTAAATAATCCTTTTTCTCCTTTGTTCTCTATACCTTTTATATGCTTCGGTATAATTTTTTTAGATACACATTTAATCCAATCTTTAGCATCTTCAAGATTTTTAAAAGGTTGGTAAGATTGTGTACTATAATAGTTTGCCTTATATATGACGTAAGTTCCCTGACTTGTGGGAATTATGTAAAAATCTGATGTACTGTCTAACAATTATCCCTCCATTCTACTGCGAGTTTTCTTAAATTTTTATCTAGTTCATCAGTAGGAATTTCAGTAAAGCAGTTACAATTAGGACAAATGAAACCATAATTAACCCCTTCTGAATCTGGATACTTAAACCATTTTCTAAGTTTTAAATCATCCCTATCAATGATAAGTTTAGAACCACATGGAACTTTGTCACCTTGTCTCCAACCTACACCATTACATTCTACTTCTTTTTCCCAATCTTGAAATGGTTCTTGTTCATCTATTATTTTCATTATTGACCCCCAATCCATTTTATATCACTAGTTACATCCATTCTAACTACAACTTCTTTTAGTTTACGAGTTATTGATATACAATCATTAGATAGTTCTACCTCTTGATATCTCCAATCTAATTTTGTTATAACCCATTCATAATCATCCCTATTGAAATCATCTTTAGGGTCAGATATTATAGCTCGACCAAAAATATTATTAGGATTCATAAATAGTGCTGATTTCTTTTTATCTTTCTTAGACATTACTTATCTCCTTTTATTCTTTTATTATAATCTTCAAGCTGAAAGGAAATAAATCCAACTATTATTAATATTATTACCATGTACCAGTTTGTAATAAAGAAAGTTAAAACATTTTTTACAGTTTGAGGCTTATCCCAAAAATAAATAAATCCTTTTAGTATCCATACTATTACGGTTATTACTACTATGCCAAATGAAAAATTTTCTAATTTTTTAACCATTACTTACCCCCATATAACTTCTTTAAATCTTTTCCATGAAAAGCTTTTTCTATAATATCTTCTATCTTATCAAAATCAGCATGGATTATTTCAAGTAATCTAAAATCATAATCATTTGTAAGTTTAGATATCATTTTATAATCTTCACTTCTAGTCATGACATTATTACATCTACCAGTGCTTAGGTATATAATATATAAATCAAAGTCGGGAACATAGAAATCATAATCAATTACATATCCTTCTTCATCAAAGTCTATAGAAGAATTTTCATCAAAAGTTAAACCTTCATAATCATTTAAATCATCTTTAATCTTTTTAAGTCCTAGCTGTAAATTATGTTTATCACATATTGTACATTGGAAAGATGTATTTAACATCTCGTTAGGTGTTGCTCTGAATTCATGCATCAAACCTTTTTTAAGAGGTTTTTCATGTAGAAAAGTCATTTCAGTATCCATGTCTTCAAACTCAAAACCATCTAATACTTTATATTCAACACCCCTTCTAAGAAATAAGTACTTCTCAAGCTGTTCTGATGTTTCTGCTACATATGGTATGTACATAATTCCTCCTTATAAAAAATATAGGGTCTCATAAAGAAACCCTATATTTAGTTTAAACTTAATTTAATTCATCTAACATTTTCTTAAGGTCATCAAGTTCAGCATCATCATAGTCAACTTCTTCTTTCTTAGCAATTGCTTCCATGATTTTTTGCTTCTTAGCAGCATTTGCTTGAGCGTCAAGAGTAGCTTTAACTTCAGCTTTCTTAACTCCTACAATATGCTTTAACAGACCAATAGAAACTAATAAATCGATATCTTCTTTAGTTTCCTCGTCAAGAAGGCTTTCAGTTTCATCTTGTTCTTTCTTTACTTTGTTTAAAACTTTAAAGAGTTCATTCAATTCAATTAAACCCATACCCCAAAGTTCTTCAGTACTAGCTACACCTTTTGGTGTTTCAATTCTTAATTTTGTTCTTGATGCGTACTCAAATAAATTTCTTTCCATAATAGTTGTTCTCCTTTTCATAGTTATGTTTAATTACATTATCAACAGTTTAAAATGTTACTCTGTACACTTTATCCTTACCTTGCTTAGTAAGCTTTACAATAATATCTGCACGCTTAGTAACAGGGAAACCTACACCACTTAATTGGTCTGGATTGTCTTTTATTGCTAACTTAGCACCTAGAGCTTCAGCAGCCTTTCTATGAGTTCTAGATAAATCCTTGTGTAAGAATTCACTATAGAATCCATTTGGAGATTCTGTATTCACACAATCTTTAAGCATGAAGAATAAATGTCTAAGACCTACTTTGTTTTCTTCTTCCCAACAGTTTGGTGAGTACATAATAGCTGTCACTGGGATAAATTGACTAGTTTTAATCTTCCACATTTCTGTAGACTTAATTCTTGATGAGCTCTCAATTGAATCTTTTATAGTGAATACACCATCTTTAAGATTAACTACAACTACAACAAGAGCTTTCTTATTTGGAATATCAATATCTATATCAAACTTATGAATTTTACCATCAAATTCTAGTTCAGCTTCCAAACCATTCTTACCACCTCTATGAGTAAAGCAATGTATCATAAATGTATAATCACCATCTCTCATATCTTTTCTATTACCATAGATAATGTTTTCTACAGCTACTTCATCATTTTCTGGTTCAATGATATCTACATCTAGCATTCCACCATTTGGTGAAAGTTTACCTTTATTTCTGTAATAGATTCTAAAGTTACTTGCTACTTCGTTACAATGAGCATCAAAGTCATTAAAGTTTTCACGACCTTTTTCATTCCATTGAATAGAGAATCTTAAATCACCATCTACTTTACCACCAGCAGCTTTAACTCTTTGCTTCATTGAACTATCAGCCATGTTACCAGTATAAGCATAACCCATACCATTACTCCAATTGAACAAGCTTTTAGCATCTTTGTTCACTGGTGCAGTAAGTGATACCATATTACCCATGTGCTTGTTTTCAAATAATGCTTCAACTGATGTAGAATTTGGTAGAATATTTTCTACAAATTCTTTATAGTTAATAGTCTCTACATCTTCAAATGAGTCTGGATTAACTAATGGTTTAACCTCATTTGATAAGTCTTCAAATGCTTCTTCAAATACACTACTTTCCATTCTACTAACAGTATCTTTATTTGCATAAAGAATATCAGCGTAAGTAATATCATCAATAGAACCGTATTCTCTTTGAAGAGATTCCATGTATCCGCCTTTTACAAGGTCTTCTTTGAAAGCAGCTAATTGTCTTGGAGTGTAAATAGTTTTACTTCTCTTGAAGTTTGGACCAGCTACCATACTATCATACTTTGCAACTGCTGTTGGTAAATTAATAGCTTCTTTAGTTTCAGTTCCACATAAGTTAACTAATAAAGTTCCTAATGCACTGTTTCTAAGTCTAGCCATAGCACCACCAACTTCAATAGAAGTAATCCATGCATAGTTGTCTTTATCTTCTTCTGGAACTTCAGCATACTTCTTTTTATAATCAAGGAAGATTTTCATTTGTTTCTCTTCAAATTCTTCTCCTCTATGTAGTTCACCAGCTTGAATTAACTCAAGTACATCTGTAACAGCTTCATCAGTTATTTCATCTAATGAACGTTTGAACGCTGTTTTAGCTGTTCTAAAATCATTTTGAACTGTACCTCTTGAAAGTTCAGATGTATTAACGAATCTCTTAGGTATCTCTAAGAAAAAGTGTTCCCATGTATGAATATGTCCATCTTCCATTTCTTCGTAATTCTTATCAGTACCTACTTTTTTAGATTCAGAGAAGTAGATATTTGTAACTGCTTTAGATAAGATAAAGTCTCTAAGAGCATTTACTACAGGTTGATATTTAGTACTATCAATTTCGAAATCCCACATAGTATGCAGTTTATTATCAATGATAACTACAACATTACCAATTGCTCTAATGAATTGCTTGCAGCAAGAACAATCATACTCACCCTTTTCTCTAAATATTTCATTAGTACCTTCTGGGAAACTACCAAGATAAATGTCATTCCACATTACATCTTTATCTACTTCTACTTCAAATAGATGAGTTGCTTCCTTAGTTAATTCTAAAAATCTCTCTTGAACTTTACTCTTTAATAATTGAAAATCTGACATAATTTTTAAGCCCTCCGTTATATTTTATTATTGTTATTTCAAATATATAATATATATTTGAAAATGTAAATAAGAGTATAACCCATTATAGGTTATACTCTTATGATTTTATTTCTTTATTGAGAAATAGATATCTCATTTCGTCTTGCATATTCTGAATTTGTAACTAATACAATTTTACCAGATACATCAAGTATATGTGCATCTGTAACATTCTTGAACCCATTAGCAGTAAAAATCTCAGCTGTAACTTTCATATTGTCAAAGTTCCAGTCTTCTGGGGTATGTACATTAAATGTAAACAGTTTACTATTCACACTAACTAACTCAATACCATTCAATTCAGCACCACCAAAGTTAACTATTTTTATTTCTTTTCTTGCAATCTTATCCCTAAGTAAATCGACTACTTTTTGAACTGCTGCACCTGAGTATACAGTTCCGTTATAGTTTCTTACTCCTGGTCTTAAATTATATAGTAATACTACTTCCATGTCTAATCCTCCTTAATACATATAATTATTTAATATAATGTTTTATACACATTAAAAGGAAAAAGTGTGGACATATTTAATCTCCACACTCATGCATCTACTTAATATAGTCTAAATAGATACTGTTTAAATTGTTATTGTTCTCATGAACCATCACTGTATTAGTAGACCATGTAGTACTATACAAGTCCTCAATCTTTTCCGTAAATACAATTACTCCTAAATTAGTGTTGTGTAAATAATCATGTGAGTTATATCCACAATCAAACACCACTCCAACTTCTAACTTAGTTAAGTCTTTTCTATTTCTATGCACTACAATCTTACCTAAATATTTAGGAAGTATTTCTTCATGCATATGGATATGAAAATGCATATCATACGGATTTGATTTATGAGACTTGTGATTATCAGCAGTATAGTCTGCGTTAAGAGATTTGTAAATTCTATCATGCAATACCTTGAGGAATTTATTGTAATCGTTATTCACAATACACTGCTTTAATTTACCAATAAATGAGTCTGGTAAATCCTTATCAAAAGGAACATTTGATAAATCAACTTCCATAATGAATTTGATAAATTTATCAAAAGCAGTGTAATCTCTAAGTGGAATCATGGTTCTAAGTTCATTAACTCTTTTGTTCATAAGCTTTATTCTCCTTGTACTTATAAGTCTACACTCATAAGTTAAATAATTTTGAACATGAATCCATCATCCATGTTCTTGTAACATTTATAAACAGGGTATTATGATAATACACCTAATCTAACTTTAATACAATTTTAAACAATTTATAAGATGTCATCAGGTACAGCCATAGCTATATCGTTAAATGTAATAGTAGCATTTTCTCTTATAAAATTTCGGTAATTTCTCCATTGTTCTGAGCGAAACATTGAGTGTAAATCATCTAACGTCTTTTGTGCTGTTGGACATTTTAAGTAAACTAGTTTTGCAACTTCGTCTTCAAATTCACCATAGCTTGAATATTCTAAACCATCTAAGTCACAACTAATGTTAATCAATTCAGATTCAATAACATCATTAATTAGTCTATCTTTCATATTGTCACTAAAGGTTTTAACAACTTTAATTATGACAATTAATAATACACATAGTAAAATAAATAAATATTCCATACACCCTCCTAGATTCTTCCTAGCTCCATAGTTGGTATTGATAATTCTCTATCATCTTGAAGGAAATCTCTTAAGAAGTTTTGAATTAGTAGAGTATTCATAACTAATGGATATCCAGATGCTTTAATATGACCTCCACCACCACGTTCTTTAGAAAACTCTGATGCATTAAAATCGCAATCTTTTCTTACTCTTAAAGATACTCCATCTGTAAAGATGTATGCAATAATACTAATTTCGGGACTACTTTCAAATACAATATCAGACATATCTGAAGCGTTCAACCCATTATATAGATTGTATCCTACACTAATACCTTCAATTTCAGTGTACATCATACCTTGTACAAATCTAACAGCTTCATTCATAACTACTTTATTATGAAATTCAATTACCAAAGCATACTCTGGTGAAAGAACATAGGTTGCTGGGAACATACCAGATAAATAATGTTTACCATTAATAAAATCAGTATACATGTCTTTGAATCCCATTAGTTTAAATAGACTTGCAAAGCTATCTGATACTTCAATTTCTTTTAACCATAAGTCTCTATCATTAGTAACCTCAACATACTTTTTAAGATTAGAGTTTACATCTAAATTTTCATAGCATAACATTGCTGCACACTTTTCAACATCAATAACCACTTGATTGTAAACGTAGTCCATTTCCTTTAACATATCAATTGCAGATTCATGATGGTCAATGTACATTTTATAATCAGCTTTCATATCATGAATTGCTTCATGACCGACTTTACTTAGACCAATATCAGTTACATATATTTCTGAAACTTTTATTTCAAATTCATGCAATATACCAAGACATGTACGTAGATACATATCGTCATTATTATGTAAAGGGATAACAATGACATTTGTTGTATTATCTCTGTTCTCATTAAAATGAGCTACAGTACAAATACTACTGAATAGACCGTCAAGGTCAGATACATGTGTTACTGAAACTAGAGTATCATTTACACTATCATCCAAAGGTTTAATCATTTTAATTAATTGCTCTGCTGACATGCTTTTATCCATTATCATTAAATTCATATTATTTTCCATTATAGTTTCCTCCAAATATTTTCCATTATAGTTTCACTTCACTATTACATTTACTGCAAATAACTAATCCATTACTAGATATTACTCCATTAAAGCAACAATCTGAGAATGCCATGACTGAATCAATATCAATAGCCACTAATATCGCAGAGGATATTAGTGGCTTTGTTTTATCTTTTGATTCTTCTTTCAAGGTCATGAACTTCTTTAAGGATATAACTGGTGTGTTTAAATCCATAAATAGTGTTCCTCCTTATTGTTGTTTATCCATCATAATATAAATCAACTCTTTAACAGATGGAACTCCTAAAGTTTTTGTATTCTTTATTGACCATGTTGTAGTAGACATTTTACTTAAATCATTATCTACAACTATTACATTGTAGTGAGTACTAGATATATTTTTTCTATCAGAATAACCAATATCAAATACGATACCTATAGTATTTTCTTTTACATGAGTAACTAATGTAAATAAAGAAGATTTAAGATACTCTTCTCTCTCGTCTACAAACTCAGTTCTATAACCTTTAGTGATAAAATCTTTATCTAATGCTTTAATAATTCGGTCTTTCATAAGTTTAAAGAACAATCCCTTCTGATTGTCACTTATACAGAATGTAACCTTGTCAATAAACTTTGAAGGTAAATTTGGAAAATAACCAATCTTAATTTGAAGGTCATTAAATAATTCAACTACTTGATTGTTAAATCCATCTTTAACGCTCAACTTAGTTGTAGGTACTGCTTCTACCTTAAGTGTTTCAAAATTAATTTGCATTTGTTCAGACATATAGTCCTCCTTTTCTTCCTTACCTAATTAGTAAGAAGATACATTTAGTTTACACTATTATAATAATGTAAATTTTACTATAATACCAAATAATTTTCAGTATTATATTGATGTTACTTAATTTTTTAATTCTTAAAAATCACTGAAAAACTCATTTGCATAATGTACAAAAGCATCCTCTAAGAAATCATTAGCAGCTTCAAAGACAGCTCGTGATATACACATTTCTTCAGTTAGATTACCTAAATCAAAGTCTTCACTTGCCATAAGATAATCTAATTGTGCTTTATATTTTATAGAGTATAATGAATTACCATCTTTAATATCAGTTATCAATTCGACAATAAATCCTTTCAAGATGAATTCTTTAATAGTAAGACTCTCATTACAATCAATTAAATCATACTTTATAAAATCTTTGTAAGTTTGACATATTACAGCTATATCAAACTCTTCTGCAAACTCATCATAGCTACCTACATTAAAATATTCAAATGCTGCAAGTAAATATGTTGTATTTAAATGGTTTAAAACTCCATTATGTTTAATGAAATTATTCCATAAGTCTATATCTTTTAAGTTTAAGTTACATGCTTCATGAATGCATTTTTTAGCTGTATTAAGATATTCAACTTCAGTGTATGATAAATTATAATCAAATATTACAGTATCAATATTATGCAATGCTAAAGCATATTCGGTAGCTTTATTATATTCAGTTTTATTCATAATTATGACCTCCTACCAACAAAATCTTCTAAATGATTCATTATCCTTAACGAATGAATCAAAATCAATTATATAATCTTCCATGTAATCATAACTTCCATTACACTCAAGATAGTTTATTATTTCTTGAAATTGTTTATTTAACTCATCTGCTTCTTCTTGAGTTATTGTAACATCATCATGTCTCATACCAAATGCTTTTCTAGCATAATCACATTTAGCTTTAAACATTTCATCATAAGTTACTTCTTTTAAAGCTTCTTCTTTACTTTTACCTGTTAGTGCCATTAATAATCCTACTTCATGTACTGTTGACATATCTTACCCCCTTATAATACACTTATATTTTTTAAGTATATTTATTGATGACACTTGTTCTGGTGTCATATTTTGTGTTGGAACATAGAAATCGTACCACACTTGGACAATGTTTAAATCCTCTGCCATAATTTCATTAGGAGAGTCTTCTACATTTAATTCATTCCATACATCATCTTCAGTAAGGTTATATTTTTCCATATATAATCTTAATAAAGCTTGTTGATGAGAAGGAACTGCATAAGTTACCATACCATTAGGTTTAATTAGTGCTTCACAATAACATATTCTGTCATGTGTTGTTGCAAAAGTTTCAGCATCCATAAAATTGAATTCTATAATACATTCATTCATGAAGACCTCCTTTCATCTGGGAACATAATAAATAGGTTTTATCGCTCCATATTTATAATATATGTATAAATATAGAGATAATACGATTAACCGTATTATCTCTATATTTGTTATAAACCTCTTTCCTCTACCCACTTCTTATTTAATTCTGAAATTTCCTTACATGTTGGACAGTCTCCATAGTAAGGTAAATAAGGTTCTGTAGCAAAATGGTCTGGATGGTCTGCATATAAAAATATATGTCTATGATTTGGGTCTTCTAAATCACTTAATCTTCCTTCACCCCAATCTATTTGACTCATATGAATTAAGCTCATAGTATACCTCCTTAAAGGATATCTTCAGTTGAAACTGATTCAGCAAAAACTTCTACACTTATAGGTCTAATAACCATTCTACCATAATTGCCAGAAGCTAATCCATATGTTAATTCAAGTTTAGGATTTATTATTTGTAACTGCATAAAGTTAAATATTTCAAGGACAACTTTATCAAGTTCTTCTTTATATTTACCTTTAAATCTTTCATCAAATTCATTATAATTTACTTTGAATACCTTTATATACATTCTAGCTTCAAAGAAATCACCTGTTTGGTCAAATAACTCAATAGCTTCATTCATAAATTTGAATGCTTCCACAGTGTTTTCAACTATAACAAACGACTCAACATATTCTTCATACTCAGGTTTTACACATATCTTCTTTAATTCATCTATAATATGTTCAAATTCTCCAAGAAGAGCGTTCTCAAGTAAAAGTATAGACTCTTGAGTACATTTACTTTCATTCATAATCATATAACTTACCTCCTATTTAATAAATTTTAAAGCTAAACATGGACTTATTAGATATCATACAGAAGAATTGTTCATCTTCTATACCTAATTTATCTGGATGTGGGTCATGAACTAATTCACCATTTTTATAAATCACAGCTCTAGTTGAATCACTATTAGGACTCTTACCAGTTACTATAAAATAATTATATGGTTTTGATAACATATAATCTCTATTAAATTTATATGATGATGATATCATATTATAACTACTTAAGAATTCATCTAGAATGTTTAAATAATTATCTCCAAGTTCAACAAAGTTAGGAACACCTTCATCACTAATCTCTAATATTGAACAGACACATGCTCTGAAACAGTCACAGTTAACATCTCCAACATTTATATTCTTAATATCTATAGGTTTCATTAGTTTTCCTCACTTTTCAAATCTTTTCCACATTGGATACATTTATCAAGCTCATCTGAACATTCTTTACATATCTCATAACATGGTAAATGACCACAAATTACAGGTGTTCCACAAATTTTACAATTATCCTGTGACATTGCACTCATATACATATTACCAGAACAGTTACTACAATATTTTTCTCTAGTACGCATATATATGTTTCCTCCTATTTTTGATGTGTAATGCCCCTTCTCCTTGGGGTATTAGGAGAAGGGACAATAACTAAGGAGAATTATGAACAAAAACAGTTCAATATATTGTTCTATAAAAACTTCTTGATTCATAATCTCCTATAAAATTCTTTTAAGCATAAATGTAATACTCAACTGTAATTTGCTTTGTAAGGTTAGAAAGACTTTCCGTATCAAAGCAAATTCTTGAGAATAACTCAATATCTTCCATAACATTAGCTACTTGGTTGTAGTAAGCTAAACATAGAGAAAGTTCATTAATTTTTGCATCTCTACCATAAGGTTGTTCAGGGTCACCAGTTGGAACAGTTCTAAAATCTAAAGTACTAATTCTAAGAATAATTTTCTTATATACTTCATTGTTTACTGAATCAATGTGCCATTCTGGGTCAACATTATCAAATCTTTTACAGAAGTACTCTGTAAGGTTAGAATCTAATGCACTAACTCTTCCATCATAATATAACTGCTTTTCTTCAGTTGATAAGAAAGTTGTAGGGTCATTAGCATCTACAATTCTAAATGGAATTTCTTTAGCAAGGTCTAAATCACTAAATACTGGAACATATGGTTGGAAAGGTTTATCTTCAGGTGTTCCACCCTCTCCACATTTAAATAAACTGATAATTCTGTTAAGATTCTTTGCATAATTATCATTTGTATTGAAGTCAGCAAATAATTTCTCTAATGCATACACTCTACCTCTAAGAACAATAAGATTATCTTTCTCAAGAAGAATATTTCCCATATCATCTTTAAATACAACTCTACCTCTCATTGTAGGAGCGTTGTTCATTACAAAACTATCTTCCAAGTTTGAACCATCATTAAATTTAAGAACTTTATTTTCATTTTTCATTTCTTTTACACCTTCCTTTTATAGTATTAATTGTCTGTTATTGTAATTGTAAAGTTTTCCCTCATATCAAGTTTACTACCAAGATATACCTCTTTATTGAGAGTGTTTAATTCATCATTGAAATTAACAAGGTCTGCATCAAAAGTTAGAGCTTTAGTTATTACTTTATGTTCTAACTCAAGATTTAAATTATTTACAATATTTAACATATAATATAATGTTTGATAAGATAAATTAATTGAACCTTTAAAACTAAATATATTTTTATTACCTAAGACATACTCTAATATCTTTAGACTATCTTTACGGATTATAATGTGTATAAAGTCCATCAGTTCGTTTAAATTTAAATTCTCATCATTAACCATTTCCATATATAAAACATTATGTTCTTTGGGAACGAATATTTCTCCATATCTCTGGCTAGTTTCAGTTACATAAAATTTATCTAAGAAATATTCCATGAATTCAACAATTCTATGCTGTGACATGATTTCTTTCTTATCAAATAATTTAGTAAGACCATCTATAAACATAGTCTTGGTTATGATACCAATTTCATCAAATAAGTTAAACATTAGTAATGCTTCACCTAAACTTTGAACATTGTTAACATTAATTTGGTCTTCAAATGCTTCTAAAAATTCACTAAACTTACTCTCATTGGTTATTACTTTCAAATCTTCAAATGGTATTCCTTCAAATAAACTTAAGAATGTTTTAGATACCAATTTATATTCGAATTCTTCAAATAATCTATCACCATAAGAATTATTGTTATGATACTCTTGTATATGACTTAGATTAACTAATTCTGTTTGTTTAAATTCTACTTTAAATGTTGTCTCATCAAAGTAATGTATAGCACTAAGAAACTTACTATCAAGTACATATACAACTGATAGTTCCTTAATATCAATAGTGTATGACTTAATTACATTTATAAGTCTGTACATGAATGTCTTAATATAGTTGACAGATAGTATATTATTCGTTAGGAAGAAATCCATATTATCGTCATTTAAAAAAACATCTAAAGAGTTACACAATGTAAGTATAAGGTCTTCAAACTTCATAGTATTCTCAGTTGATGTAATATCACCATCAACTTCAATATTAATAAAATCATACAAGTCTTCACTTCTACTCTTTACAAAATCTCTATATGTTTCATAATACGTTCCATCTTCTTTCATGAATATTTCATCACGAATGTTTGTTACAAAGTTAACTTCATATAACTTAAGAAGTTTCTTGTAGGTATGATAGTCTTCAGCTTCTAAGATTTGTTTTTCCATATCTTCTCTCATAGACTGATTGTTTAAATATATTTCAACTAACTTATCTTTAGTCATTGTACCATCTTGAACTATACTGGATAATGTTTGCCCTTTATATCTATTGATAAATTCGGGACTTAAATATTTGTAATGCTCCATTGCTTCATCAGATTCATTCATACCATGTGATATTGAAGTCTCTCTGAACTTAACTTTTTCAAGAATTTCATCATAGTTGCATCCATTAACATATGCAGTTGAGTTTAATCCTGTTAAGATATTATCTTTATATCCCATTCTACGAAGAACTAAACTTTGTAAAGCAATAACAGTCTCAACAACACCTATTTTAGATTTAGATATATCTATGTTATAATAACTTAATAAATTAAATGAATCATCATGGGTCTTCTCTATGTCTAATATTAAACTATAGAAATATGATAAATCTAACGTTTGTTTAAGTAAATTCATGGTACTATTTATACCAATATACTTTGTTTCAACATAGTTAAATGAGTTATTTATTAAATCCTGTTTGTCTCTATCACTAACTTGCCATAAAGGGTCGTCTGCAATAAATGAATCATACGAATATGATGTTGCATTAAGTATTTCTTTTTCGATTCTATTTGTATCATGAGGTATCTTTAAAAACTTTAAATCTGGTTCACTTAATATTGGTTTATCAAACTCATCACGTTTATAATCTTTTGCTAAAATGTATTTAAATACATTGATGTTTTGATATCCAAACAATTGAAGAACACTTACAATAGCTTTAGTTGTACCTTTAGTAGCTAATAAATCATTAATGTTCTTTAATATACGTCTCTGATACGTTTGTGGCATATCTGAGAAGTAATCTAGTCCATATGATATAAACATATTACGTATAGAATAGTTATCATAAAAATCTATATTAGTAATGTTTTCTATTCTAGCATTCATAAATCGTTGCATAGACATAAATACAATAAGTAATCTTGCAAAATTGTTATACTTCTTATTACCAATCTTATAAGCTTCATTGTATAATACAGTTGTAAAGTAGTTTTGACATTCATAGTATATGTTTCTATACTCACTAAGTTCATCTACAGAAAATATTTTATCTGGATAAGATAATATAGAATAATCTGCAGCTCTTCTAGCAATTACATAAAAGCATTTTCTTTCACTGTTAATAAATTCTTCATAAGTTTGATATACTCTCTCATAGGCTTTCTCATAATCTTGGTATAAACCTTCATAATATGGATTCAAGTCTCCTATAGCCATGTATTCACGATATAGTTTATATCGTTTGTAATCAAGTACGAACTCTTGAAGTTCTTCAGGTATAAATTGTGGATTATATTTTGAGAAGGATAATGTTACATACTTATTATTAAATATTAAACCTGAGTTTAACTCTACTGAGTCTAAATCTTTTTGAGTTATAACATAGTCAGTTATCTTATCAGTTTTTAATATTGCAGATACTAAAGCATATCCTTTCTTTGAACTATCTATTGTTTCAAGTTCATCAGCTAACTCTTCATCCTTAATTACAAGGTCTTTACAGAAGTTAATAAGTTTATCTATCTCAAGTTTAGTTCGTTTATCATTTATTTTATACTCACTCAATTTCTTTTCACCATCCTTCCTTATAATATTGTTAGTATGTGATTAAGTAATAAAAAAAAAGAAGAATATTAATCTTCTTTATAAATCATTATAAATTCCATATATCTTTTTCTTAATTCATTTACCTTCATATTATTTATAAAGTCTTCTATACAATTTAAAAATATTTTAGCTCTTTTTTGAGCTACAGGTGTTTGACTATGTTCAGTTTTTATTATAAAACCTAAGTGCATTAATATATTTTCAAATAAAGTATTTCGACAATCAACGTCTATTGCAAGTAAGTAGCTACATGTTAAATTAGCTATAACTTCAGTAGAAACATATGAACATTCTAGATTAACAAATCCATTTGCATATATAATATCATTAGTTACAAATGAATTAATTATTGATGAATTAATTAACCTAGAATTATTTATATCATAACCTTTAGTTATATTTAATAATTCAGTTATATCTGTAATGTGCATTCCTTTAATAAAGTTTAAACAAACTTCATTATGTTGTCTAGATGTTGACTTCATATTAATTAATAAACTTATAACTTCATCTACTTTCATAATTAACCTCCTATTCCATATCTAACATAGTCTTCTCTAAGTTTTTTATCATTCTTTATCATTTCTTTTAATTCTTCACCAAGTTTCATAACTCCTCTTTTATTAACACCATATAATAATTTAGCTTGATAATTCTTACCTTCCTCTAGTAAGTCAATAGTTTTATATAATTCATCTCTATTTTTCTTTGATGCATTCTTTAAAGCCAAGAATATAGATGCTCTAAGTAATATATACTGTCCTTCAGTGAGTCCTGTTGCTATTAAATATACTTCAGTTAATATTGATTTAGCTTTAGTTATAGATATAAATTTTTTATATTTACTAACATTCAATAATAACTCATCAGATACTTGTATAGCTAATTTATTAGGTGTATTCTTTATCATATTTTTAAATGCAGTACAATCATCCTTTCTATTACCAAAACTTGTTAATGGCATTAACATATTTATTACATCGCTTGCACTAATACTCATATTACACTCTCCTTAATTTTAGTTTGTCATTTATATAATATATTATTGAACAATAAATTAAAAAATAAAGAAAGGATGATTATATGTCAGAAATATCAAAATTGTTTGATGATGATGAAGAATTCCCAGAGACTAATAACAAAGTAGTTAATATTGGGTCAGTTAAAAAGAATAACAATCCAACTATAGTCTCATCCACTTCACCATTTGAAAAACCTTATTATACCACATCTATATTTGAAGCTAAAGAATTTATAAAATTAGTTAAAAATACTGAGAAACATATTAGAACATCTACATCATACAAAGAATATTTAGGAATACTTAGACATGAATATGGTTTAAATAACTGTGCTGTATTTGGAAATATAAAGGATGATGATATGGCAACTATTGAATTTCACCACTACCCATTTACATTATATGATATATGTGCAATAGTCTTAGAATGTATGTTAATAGAGAAGAGAGACTTAAGTACTTTAACATTGGCACAGGAAGTAATGAAATGTCATTATCAACATATTGTAGGTTTAGTTCCTTTAAGTAAGACTCCACATAAATTAACTCATGCTGGTAAACTATTTATAAACCTTAAGCAAGTATTTGGAAATGTTGGATTGTTTATTACACGTTATGAATTAGGTATAAATGATGAATACATTTCAAAGTTTAATCTATTAGTTGAAAGGTCATTAACTTCTGATGTTGACGACGGTGGTATGTTAAATATTGGATTTACATCTTGGAACATACAAAAAATAGAGATGGATGAAGATGATGTTTAAAAAAAAAATAGAGTATAACCTTAATTGGTTATACTCTTTATTTTAACTTAATTCTTTAGTTACTTTTTCAATAACTGATTCTAAAAAGTCATATTCCATATCACATGTAAAATATACATCATTATTAAAACATTCTAAGATATTACTTACATCTAGATTAGGTATACCTAGTAATGATTCTCTTATTGCATTCATAAATTCAAGTGTTTCAAAATCTGGGTTATTACTTCCAATAACAATTGTATCACAACATTGTTTGATATACGCATCAACCATTAAGTCACAATTTATAAATACTGAATTAGTACACTTCATCCTATCTTTATCATTACATTCTTTGTTAGTTCCAATCTTCATTCTTTAAGCCCTCCGTGGATTAGTTTTAGTTTCATAGTGTCATTATTTAATGTCTTGTTCTGAAGCTACATACGTTTCTAAATTAATTTTATGAGACAATACTTCGTCTACATAACTCTTATTAATTTTATCGTTGTTAACTCCCATGTTATAGCTTGATACCACCCACGTAAAATTGTTATCAAACTTTTCTGTTGCATATTCAATGTACTTTGCCATATATTTCATTTGTGCTGATGGTGTTGCTTGAAACTCTTCTTGAGAATTAATCTTAGGTAATTCAGGATATAAATTTTTCAACCATTTAATTGTAGAAGATTGCATTTGAACATAACCCATACTATCTTCGTTAGGGTCATATGCTGGAATATTTCTAAAATCTGTTTCTTTTTCTATCATTGCAATGATTAGTGATAATGGAACTTCCTCACCAACATTTAGGATAGATTCAACAATAAGTGTTGCACGTTCTTTTTCAACACCTTTTGATTCTATATAGCTTATGTAATATGGTGTTTCATCAACAACTTCAATTGAGTCTATTATATTAACTTCCTCTGCAGCAGTTTTAATTGCTAATTGAATAACTACAGGTTTATCTAATACTTCTTCAGACAATTGTTCTTGATGATTGTTACTAAATATTGATGCTAAAATAATTACAACTATTGAAGTAAGTATAACTCCAGTAATACAACCGATAAGGAACACTGAAACTAATAACTTCCTTCTTTTTGCTTGTCTTTCCATAACTCTTAGTACTACATTTTGATTTGATAAGTTTTTGTTTTCTTTCATTGTTTAAGCCCTCCAATAAAAATAGTTTAGATTATGTTATCAAAATTATAATATATAATTGAAATAAACTTAGTTACGAAAACAAAAAAAGTATAACCAATGAAGGTTATACTTTAATTTTATATTATTGTGGTTGACCTTTTGTTAAGTTGGCTAAACCATTTTCAATCATTTCTTTTGCTTGCATTGTTTGAGCAAAGATGATTTTTAATAATTCTGGCTTAACAAAATCTAATGCCTGTTCTTCATTATCTCTAATGATTGGATTGATAGTAATTGCCATACCTGTATGAACAGAGAAGATACTTTCAAGAGTAAACCCAATTACTTCTGGATTTTGCTTTTGATATTCTGAACCATAAATGATTGCTTCATCTGGGTTAACAAATACTACCTTGTGTCCTTCTGGTGTAGTTAAAGATAACTTAGGAACTTCAGTTCCTTCAAATTGCTTTAACTCTGCTAAGAAAGCAGCTTGTGCTTGCTCTGGAGACATTTGCTCATTTAATTCTACTGTTTCATTCTCTTGTTTCTTTTCTTGTAAATCAATTACCTTTTTAGCCATTGTCTTAATCCTCCTAGATTATTAAACCGATTAACGGTATTATATAGTTAATATAGTTAAATACTATATTGATATCATCAAGTATTCTTCCATCTTTAAGACTTTCTAAGCCACAGATATTTTCACCTATAGATTCCTTAAGTTTAAAAGAATTTTCTGGATTCATTTCTCTGTAGTATTCAAAGTCCAATTCAAGATTTAAATATTCTTTGCGAACATCCTTAAGTATTTTAACCATATAACATTTATCTTTCTTCTCATTTAGACGCATTATCTCTTTAATTGTATAGAGTAAGTAATCCTTTTGAGATGCTACTACTTCTTTACCTAGTCCTTTTACATCTAGTTCATTTCTCCATGATGAGTAATAAAACTCTTTACCATTGATATAATAATAAGATGAATATTGATTCTTTAGACTAAATTTAATTCCATCAAATTCAGTTACTTTAGCTAATTTATTTACTAGATATATTGCATCCTTCTTAACACTTAAAATGATGCTTGTATCTATGTTATTCTTATCTATAAATTTTTTTCTAGCTTCAGTAAATCCATCAAGTAAAGCTTTTGATAAGTCTTTATCATGTTTGGATATTTTACCTATCTGAATATGTCTATCAAGTTTAGATAAGTTTGATAAGTACTTTATAGTACTCTCTGGTAATAGTTGCTTAGCCTTAATTATTGAAAAGCCTCCATCACTCATATCGTACTCTCGTATAACAACATTTTTAAGATTCAATATAGATGTGTTCAAATAATTATGTTTCTCAAAATTAAATGTCATTAAATACCTCCAATACTTTTAACATTATCAATTTGTTGATTCTATAATTTTTTCATTTAAATCTCTCATTAATCTAGCTATGGAATTACCCCAATTATTATCTGATGCATAGCTTCTATTTATACTTTGTATGGTATATCCATAATGATAATCTCCACCTTCAGTTAAGTAATTTTTTAATAATGAGTTTGCAACAGTTCTTATACATGCAGGTTTCCCACCAATATCTGTAAAGTCAGTTGCACTATTATATGGGTCATGGTCATATGCTTTATAACCAGATATATTATCTTTATATTTAGCTAAATCTGAATTACCCCAACTTGATTCATGTATATCCTTACACACCATAAACAATGCATTGATGCCATAGTTCATTTCAACTGCAATATATTCTTTCCCTAACCCTTCAAGACCAGAACCTTCAAGTATCATATCTAATTCATATGCTGTAATAGACGAAGGTTGAAGTACATTAAAAGATGTAGTTATATTAGTTAATTCTATAATTTTATCATCATCAACATGTTCTAAGAATAATCTACCTTTAGTATCATATATCAATTCATATCCTCTTCTAAGTTCTTCTATTTTAAATTCAATATCTTGCAATTCTTTTTTAGTTTCTTCAAATTGTCTATCAAAGTCTTTCTCATGTTCTTCAATATTACTTAATATTGCAGTTATTCGTTCATCATGTTCAGATGTTTCCATATCATGTACATATTCTGCAACTCTGATATCTGATTTAAATTGTAAAGCTAAGTACACAATAACCACGCTATTCATAACAAATAATGCAAACAATACTACTAATACAACTTTCAGCATATTCATTTTCATAAAGTTTCTCCTCTTGAGTGGCATTGCATACTCACTCTTAAATAAATCTAATTTCTCTTAATAGTTCCATAATGCCATTAATTGATGGAAGTGATGAATCTTCATTAGCATCCATATCATAAATATAATTAGAGAATGCTAAAATCTCTCCATCATCATAATCCTTTGAACTGTTAGTTATACCTAGAACTACCACAGTTGCAATTAAATCGCCATCAGCCATACTATCAAATAAATGTTGAAGTCCTCTATGAGATAATATAACAGTATTAATACAATTGTTTTTGAAATCTGGTATAGTTCCATATTTAGCAGATGAATCATATGCAACACCAATAAGTGCATCTTTCTGAATTAAAGTTTCAAAGGTATGGTCTTCTATAAACAAATACTTGTTATCAGATAATGTTTTTTGTTTTCTAGTTGTTAATTGAGGTAATTTATGAATCTCACCATATCTTTCTTCAATAAGTTTTTCTTCTAAGCTAGACTTACCAATATCTGGTGGACCACATAAAACTACAATCTTTCTTTCAGTTTTTATAGTTAATTCATTTAAAGAACTTATCTCTTCAATTAATGTTTCAATTCTTGCTTCTTTTCTTTCTTGCACTATATTACTTGTTTTCTTACCATGTTTAAGTTCATAAGTTATATGACCTATTTCACTTTTATTACTCTCAATCTCTTCAGAAATTTCTTCTAATGATAAAGGAATTTCATAAGCTACTAACTCTTGCCAGTTTGATTTCATAATTACCTCCTATCTTGTTGGTAGTCCTTTAGACTCTAACCATTCATTAATAACTTCACCACAACCATCATCACACATTTGATTGAACTTACTATGAATATCACTTCCATCAGTATGCCCTCTAGTCCATTGAACTCTAAGATTAAATTCATCGTCTCTACCTAAATAATGACTATCTAAATATTTCCATAATTCAAGATTAGCTACAACTTTCTTTTGATTGTTTTTCCATTTGTTTTTCTTCCAACCATGCATGTATTCAGAAATACCTTTAGTAACATATTGACTATCAGTTATAAGAGTTATTTCAGTACCTTTTTCAATATCGAAGTACTCAAATAACGTATCTAATGCTTTAATAGCACCTGTTAGCTCGCCTATATTATTAGTCCATTCTTCTTCACCACCAACTATAGGTTCTTCATGAATGAGCTCACCATCCATTGTTATAAATGAAGCATAACTTCCAAATGTAGGTAAGTCTGGATTTTTATTACCATTATTAAATGAACCACCATCTGAATAAAGAATAATTCTCTCTTCAATCTTTTTCAACTTTAAATCTGTATGATGAACGTATCCACATACATCTAAATGTAATGCTTGTTCTTTAGTAATTAAACAACCTTCATATTGAATGTCTTTTAACTTACCATCATCATACTTTACCTTATAATTGATAGTTTTCTTCTTATAAGGAATACCCATTTCTTCTATGTAGTTAATAGGTGCTGCTTTAACTACTACTAGACCTTCTACCATTTTTTCCATATTAAATCCTCCTATAATAATGTTATTCACATATTTTAACCATTAATCTCAATACTATAATATATATTTATAAATAGAAATAGAGTTAATACCTTTCGGTATTAACTCCTATGCTAACTTAATTTTTCTAACTTTTCTTTTAACTACATTATCAATATTATCCATTTCTAGATATGTTGCTTTCTTTTCAAGAACTTCAGGTCTGTAATCTTCAGCAGTCTTTTTACTTAAAGTGATAAGATGTTTTAATTGAGTTTTTAATTCATCTTCAATACCATTTTTATATTCTTGGACGAATGATTTAATATCACCAAAGACTTTATCGATACTAATAAATACTTCACCACTATGTGCTAATTCATGAACTGTTTGAGACAACGGAACTAATCCCACTTTGTTCTCATAATGTAATTTCATAACTTCATCAGCTATAACAAAAGCACTTAAGCAATGTTCACCCATATTTGCACGTTTCATAACTACAGTCGAACATATATCATATAGAGTAAATGGGTAATGATGAAATTCAATACCTACTCCTTTAATTTCACTAATATCTACATTAGGTAAAAAAGTACATGTAGTTATATCTAGTTCTTCTTTAAGATAACCAATATATCCTCTATACTCAACACTACCTCTTACAAACTTCTCAATTTCTTTAATAAACTTGTTAAAAGCTTTTGAATCACTTACCTCTGTAAATCCAAACTGTCTAGGAACTAGTTCACCAATATCTTTATTTTTGATAGAAAAGTCTATGTTCCCGTCAGAAGGAATAACTTTTGGCATTTTCATATACTCACCTTCTTTCATATTATATTAATTTATTGTTTCTAAAAAAACGTAATAATGTATAGTTTAATCATATATTATAATCTTGATAATAATAAATTAAAGCAATGGACAATATCGTTCATTGTAAACTAACAGTTCTTAAGGAGGACAATATTATGTTAAACGGAATTCATGAAATTATCGGGTACAACAGCTTTACAGGTATGGGAAAATGTTCAAGAGTATTAGGAAACAAGATGCATAAGACTATCAGTTCAAAAGATTTAGAAAGAACTTCTTCAGTCCCAACATCAGAAAAGTTCATTAAGTTTGTTCCTAATAAAAAAGTAGTTTCAACACTCATTCTAGAAAATGAAAGTGTTAGGGAAGTATCAAAAAGACCAGTTGGTATTCTAAGTGAAGAACAATTTGTTGAAGTAATTAAAAGTCGTACTTTCACAGACAGTAGGTTTTTAGTTGCATTAGTTGCTAAACATTGTACTTACAATGAGATGATGGAACTTTATGGAAAGAACTTCTCTAAAGAAGATATTGATTGGGCAAATAAAAATGTTGTCAAAGCAATCAATCAATACTTAGGTTTAGAAAAAGAAGAACAAGAAGAGCAAGAATCTAAAGAAGATTTACTTGATGAAATTATCAATGAAATCAATTCTAAGAACTTTGGTGAACTTGAATTCGTTAAACCTGCTCTAACATCAATCTTAAACAATGTTCTTTTACCACTTAAAGAATCTGGTATGTTCAATTCACTTGAACAGTTAGCATCTGTAGACTTTGGTGAATTAAGTATTGTTAAACCATTCATTGAAGAATTTTTAAAAGAAGAATTAAGTAAAAAAACTGAATCTTTTGATGGTGAGTCTACTGATGTTAAAGAAACACCTAATACTGACATGGCTGATGCTTTCACAAAAGCTCAAAAAACAAAGATTACCAAAGCTAAGAACAAAGCTATTAAAGAAGGTAAGACTGAAGATGAGATTAAAGTTATTATTAATGACATTATCAATTCTTTCAAAGCATAAATAAAAAGCTAACCCACGTTATATGGGTTAGCTATTCTTATTTTTTTTCGGTCTTTACTGTAGTATGAAGTTTAGATATTTTATGATGATTTAATTTAACAATATCTGATGTTAAAGTATATAGTACGTTTTCAGTTATAAATTCAACTAGTCCTTCTGGGGTAAAATATCTATATAATATAATTCTATAGTTATTGTTAATCATTTTGGTTACATTAATAACAACTAAATCTACATTATTAGATAAGTCACCATCATTAAGTATTGAAGTACTAGTAACATTTTTTGCATCAAGCATAAATTTTTTTGTATGTTCACACTTGTATGATATTAGATACAATAAGAATTCAATATCTTTATCAAAATTAAGCTTAGTGTTGTTAGCAATTAAAGTTGATTGATTGTTCTTCATCATCTTTAAAGTTTTATTTTTAAATCTTTTAGTATATACTAGTGACATAAATGCAACTAGTAATAAGTATATCAGTTCATTTGTATGTTCCACAAATATAAACTCAAGTATAGTAGTCATATATCCTCCTAAAAAAAAAAAAGACCAAAGGTCTTACTAGATAATTGAATATTTTAAATCTATCTCTTCTCTAGTAACACCATAGTCTTTACCTATTTTATTGTAGTAAATTTTAACTTTCATGTTCTTTAGTATATCACTATATTTTTTCATATTCTTATAGAAATTTAAATTAACATCCTTATCAGAATATATTTCTATATTCATATCTAAAAATCCTAATCTTGCTAAATGTAGAAATATTAGATTATATCCTTTACCATTAACTGACAGGAATAAGTGATTATCTAGTTCAGTACCTTTGTAGAAATGTTCATATACACCTATAATATCAAATGTACCTTCAGCTATAACTACATTAAGTTTCAATTTAAGCACATCAATATCTGAATTGATTGAGTAGAATCTCTTTGTATCATTATAGTTTCCGAATACATTATAAATGTGATATCTAAAATAAGTTTTCTTAGGGTCAAGACTTCTGAACACAATATGTGACTGGTCATAAGATAAAAATCCTATACAATGTCTATCGATAAGTCTCAACATTTTCTTGTCAACTGTAAAAGTAGAAATATCATTGTGTAAAATAAAATCCTTGAAACTTAGTATTACTCGATACTTCTCCCTAGCTTCCTTTTCACTTATAGGAACTCCTATTCTATCATTCAGATATAATAAATGTTTTACGACTTTATCAGTCGATTTCAATTGTGGAAATGTTAATTCTTTTTTTGCAAACATTGTCATACTTTTCTTCTTACCCTTAGTATATTTAATCTTAGAGTTTTGTGTAAAGAAGTTCAATGTTAAATCACTGTTGTGTATCTTAATATCCTTTAAAAAGTTAGGTGTAACTATCCCACCTTCACTACATCTTTGACAATACCACCTATGCATGTCTTCATTTCGAAGTTCAATATATAAATGAGCTGACTTACTACTCTTTAAACTATCACCACAATAAGGACATCTTATACTAATTTCAGTCTTTGCAGTGTTATAGTAATAAGGATATATATGAGTTTCTATTTCTGTTGTTAACTGCTTTGTAAGTGTTGAATTATCCAATCTACCATCTCACTTTCTTTCTTCAATTCAATAAAATGTTTCTCTAAAGTTTTAAAGTAAATTTTGTGATTTTTGTTTGAATAGTATTCTTCATAATGATGTTCAAGAAAATCTTCTATAGTTATACCATATAATGTTATTTTAGGCTGCATTACTATAACTACTAAGCACACATTTAAACCTGTACTTCGCTGTATAGTATAATACTCTTCTAATTGGTCTTCCCTCAAGGCTATAGCTTTACTATTACCTTTATACTTATCATTTAGTAATTCACTATTGAAAGACTTTAACTCTACAAACACTCCTTCCCCATTATCATTAATAATTAAGTCAGGTGTACTCTTATAAAATTCGTAGTCTCCAATTTTAATTTTAAGCTTTCTTGGGAACTTACACATATGGATGTCATCAGCTGTTTGAACTGTTTTAAAAGTTTTCTTAAATATATCAAGAAGTTTCTCCTCAAATTCTTTTCCTTGGTCTAATTGGTCTTCAAAGCTTCTAGTTTCATTCTTTTTAACAGGTTCATCTGTTACTTTTCGTTTACCTATTTTTGGCATTGAATTCCTCCTTAAAAAAGAAAATCTAGGAGAAAAACTCCTAGATTAATTCTATTAAACTTAATACTTCATCAGATATCTCTTCTATCTTCTTTTCTATTTCATGTAGTTCAACTACTTCCATATCTATAGATTCTTCATAGGTTGGTAAGCAATGGAACTTATTAGATTTCAGATTAGAGATTGTTTTAATTATTACACCACTATCAACAAGATTACTAAGAATAAACTTATATTTACCTTCATACAAGTATTTATATTTCTTACTTTCCATAAGTCTCTTCAAGAACTTATTTTTATTGATAGATTTCTTTTCATTCAATTTCTCTGGTATGGCAGTTAGATATTCAGCCAGTACAGGGAAGTTGTTCTCAATCAACCACTTTCTCATCATAATAAGTAATACTATATACTCATCATGTGAACAACCATAAATTGTGTTGTAACTACCCATATATCTTGCAAAGAATAAGAATAACAAGTTTGTCTGTACTTTATTAATGTGTACAAACTCCTTATAATAATCTATTTCATCTTGAGATAATTCCATCTCAAAGACATCTATTAGATTTCTAATTTGAGTAGTTATTGATAGTTTATTAATGATTGATTTACCTTCATCAATACGAATCATATTAACTTCAAGTTTATCAAAGTCTGTAAGACCTTCACTATCTGTTTGATTTAAATTCATAGGTTTAAAAGATAATTTGTAATTAACTCTAAACTGATAAGTAATAAAGTTCTTTATTACTGCATGTAAATAACTTACAATACTTTTATCAGGCTCAAGCTTTGGTAATATATTAACTATAACTTTCTTATAAAAGTTTCTAGTCAATATGTGAGTATCAATAGCCATATTTTTAAGGTACGACCACATTACTTTATCACTGTATTGCGTTTGAACTATTCTTGAATCAATTAACTTATACAACTTGTTAGTTATATTAATCTCCCTATCAATGAATAAATCAAATAGTCTAGTGAATACGTCTAAGAAGAAGTTATCACTCTTACTGTTACCAGTTATATCAACAAAATCAGACATTACTGGTATTAAAAGTTTCATAGCTCTCGAAGCTTTTAATATAATCTTTGCATGTTCATCAGTAAACTGAAGCTCTTCATTTACTGTCTTGGAACGATTACTGTCACCATCAAGATTAACTGAATAGTTAGTTTCTACATAGTTGTCAATTTCATTCAACACTGTTTGATTAAGTAGGTCTGTGAAGATATCATTAATAATATCTTCCTCATCAAATTCAATTGAACTATCTAACATCTTATACTTGATTGACAGATATGGGATTGCGATTTCATCTTTACATGAGGTGAATATCTCATTTAATGTTGTATTTATTGAACTACTTATATTTACATAAGTACGTCTCTTCGATAGTGAGAATGTACATAAATCTTTATCCTCTACTTCACGTTGAAAAATTTCTTCGAAGTCAATAAATATTTCTTTACCACCGTTTCTACAGCTTGTCATAGTCTTTAACGCCAATTTGCAACACCCTTTCTCTATTTTTGTCATTTATATTATATATGTTTAAAGAAAAAAATAATAGTTAGACCTAATATTGTGTTAGGTCTAACTTTTTTTGTTTAATTTAAATGACTATAGACTTTTAAACTTATTAAAGTACTCATCAAGTTTATCAGATTGCATCTTGACATAATTTGAATCCTCTGGATTTGAAAGCATTCTTTGGCAACAATCTTCCATTGCTTTAAGAAGTGTTATTTTTTCTTTTCGGACTTCACTTTCTGTCATACTAGTCTCCTTTTGTTACTTTTTTAAGTTCTACTTCAAGATATAATTTCTTGAGTAGGTCACTACATCTACCATCATGTATTAATTTTTCCACACTTTCTAAATTAAATACATATGGTTGCATAATAATAGTTGCACTAACTATATCATTTATTTCATTTAAAAATTCTTCAAGTACTTCTAATTCTTCACTTTTACTTATACATGTCATTACATGGTCATATATAACACGTTCTATAACACTTCTTTGAACTTCAAATATATTTGCTTCGTTCATAGACACTCTATTGTTTATTTCTATCATGTTGTCTTGAATAGATTCAACATTGTTTATTGTTTCTTTAAGTAATTCAAACATACTTTTGATTGGAAGTACTCCATTCAATACATCATTTTCCAAGTCACATAATTGAGAGTGACTTATTCCTAAATAGTTATTATTATTAATAACCTTCACCTCCCTTAAAGACTACATTCAATATACTTTCGTTTAATGTAAAGGTTATTATGTTCACCACTTTCAAATAATTCTAAAAGTTCCTTACATGTCTTTCTATATCTCATAAGGGATATAAATATGAAAGGATTGTCATCTTCAGTAACACTATCAAATAGTCTTACAAGTTCTTGTGTGGTGAATATATCCATTTGATAAACTCTCCATTGCTCTCTACTTCCTGCAAAAGTCGAAGGAGGATGGTCTGTAATCATCTCCTTCATCTCCTCTACAGAATGTCTTAATGGATAAGACGACATTAATAGAATTTCTTAATTCTATCACTTTTAATAACTAGTGTATTAATACCATCAGTATAAGTAAAGTTTCCTTTAGTATCTACTTCAAGACCTTTCCACCAGCCACCAGTAAGAACTTTAGCCATTTTAACAATGTCTAAGTCCATTCTAAGTTTCTTTAATTCATCTTTCGTTTCAGAAAGTCTCTTATCAATTGCAAGACTATTAGCTTTATTAGCTTTGATTAGGTCTCCATCCATAAGAGTATTACATTCAGTAAGCATTGCCATTGCTGGAGCATTCTTTTTCTTCTTAGAAAGTACATCATCAACTTTAGGAAGAGCTGACCATCCTTTAAGAGTGAATTCTAACAATCTTACTTCATAGAAATCTTCTTGAACTCTATCAGCTACTTGTCTACTTCCACCTTGGTAATCTCCTTTGTAGTTGATTCCGTGGTCTTTAAGAACATTGATTTGGTCTTTATTATAAGACTTAAATTCACCTGTTTTGTTTGCAGCAGCTGAATGAGCTTTAATATCACTTTCATAATATCTAAGAACTTTTTGCTTAGCCTTAAGTGTTTCAATTCTTGTTGACATTCTTAAAACGTCTTCAACATCATCAATTTCAGCATACATTCTATTGATTAAAGGAAGTTTCTTTAAATCAAACTCTAAATAAACATTTCCGTTCTCAAGAGTTGTAATGTATAAATCTTCTGGAAGAGTCTTAAGACCTAATAGTTTTTGTTGAGTTTCATCATCAACTCTAACTGTAAGTTTCTCAACATTAAGATTTCCATCATTGATGATTGTATGAGTTTTGTAACTTCTAGCTGGAACATTCAATGGTAAATCTACTTTCTTAGCTTCTCTTGGATTAAGTTGAACTGTACCATTAATCATCATTCTAATAGATAAGTTCAAATGCTTAGTATTAAATACTAAATCATCAAGAGGTGCTTCAATAACTTGGTCTTTAGTTGCAGTGAATAAGTTAAACTTATCATCAACTTTTAATCCAACTCTTTTATAGTTAGATTCATTTGGAACATAGAAGTTTTCACCTGTTGAAAGGATTCTGAATAAATCCATGATACAGAATGCATCCTTAGCTGGAACGTAAGAAGCATCCACTTCACCATCTTTATATCTTCTTCTATTCTTGAATACTGCTTCTCTAAGAGACTTTTGGTAATCTGCTCTCTCATCTGATGTGAAAGCATTTAGTAGTCTATCAATAAGACCTTTATCTCCTGTTTGAATTAAACAATCTAATGCAACATCACTTTCACCAGCATAATACTTTTCATAAGCATAAGCATAGTAGAAGTTTCTTAATGATGCTTTAGGAATTTTCTTAGTGATTGTTTCTGAGCTAACTGACTCTCCATTAATTGAGAATACAAACTCTGAATCACAAATAATAAAGAACTGATTCTTAGTTTTGTTTAAGAATCTTAACTGAACGTCACCATTCTTAAGAGTAGTGTTGTTAGGTGTTAAGTAAAGAACATCATTAAGTTGAGTTCCAATTTCAACACATTCAGATACCATATCAGATAGTATCTCATAGTTATGACTGAAGATTTCAGTATAATCAGCAATCTTATTAGAGTGAATGAATTTACCAAACATACTGCTATCAGCAATCATTTTTAGTAATTCTTCATCATAGTAGTAGCCATATCCGATAGTATTTACTGCCATTACCTTGTCACTAAGAATATCTAATTGCTCAACAATTCTTCTTTTCTCTTCTTCGTAAGACCAAGGTACTACAGCACAACCATCAGTAAATAATGTAACACTGAAGTTTGAACACATCATTGATAGCTCGTCAACGATTGTAGATGCTTCTTTAAGTGGCTCTGAGAAACAAGTAATTCCAACACAACTTCTAATAGTGTCTAATAAAGTTTTAACATCTTCTGCCATAGACTTTGATGCACCTTTAAGTAATGTTTTACATTCGTCAGCACCAGAGAACCAAATTACTGAAATGATATCATTATCAGCCATCATATCAAATGTCTCTTGAACGTTATCAATAAGTTTATCAATATCTCTACTCATTGACCATGAACGGTCTAACATGTGAATATGATGTAATCTATCCACCGTTGTTTCTTTCATTTGTTCTTCTTGCTTGTAATTAACATTTACTACAACATGCTCCTTGTTACCAATTAATACTCTGCTCTTGTATAAAGTACTGTTCATAAATTTAGTTCCTCCTTGTTTTTTAAATATATAGTTGTCGTTTTTGATAATGCCTAATTAATCTCCTACTACTGTATCCATTAAGCCCTCCTTAGATAGTTATAAAATTAAAGTTCACTATCATAATATATATTTAAAAAATGGGATAAAAAACACCCCTACTTTTCAGTAGGGATATTCTTAAAATTAGGTCTTCGTCTTGGTTTTGTTTCTTTAATAGGTTTTTTCTTTGAAGACCCTTTCTTCTTGCTAGATTTCTTTAGTGAATCATATTCTTTCTTTTTAGCAGTATCTGAAGCTATATCCTTAAGCACTTTAGCTTTATGGAATTTACTTGCTATTTTCTTAAGAGTAGCTTTACTGTATAGTTTATTTTCTCGTATAAACAAGCAAGCGTAATAAATACTCTTTTCGAAACCATATTGTTCTACTGGGTTCTTAGTATTTGGTTTAACAGTCAATGCCATATCATGACACTTAGATTTACACCAATCAACTAATAATCCGTTATCATTCATTACATAAGTATATGTAAATGTAAAATGAGGTGAATTACTAAATACTGAAATATTGTAGTCAGTTACATTTCTACCATTTTTAGCATCATCAGTTAATGGTTTTAATTCAATTACTACATCATAAAATAATTCACTATTACTCTCTGATGGTATTTTGAATACAAAGATATAGTTCTCTTCTTCAGAGTAAACCTTATAATCAAAGGAATTATTCTTTCGAAGCAACATATAATACTTGTGTTCTAAAGTTTCTATAATTCTTGCTCTTGAAGCCATATTTGATGAGCCTTTTCCAGTAGGGTTTTGAAGTAATTGACCCATTGTAAATACAGTATCGTTCTTAAACTTTGGTAAGTTTATTTTCCTCATTGATAACCTCAACCATCCTTTCATATTCTTCAGGGCATTGGTCTTTCATATAATCAAGTTTACATTCAGTACTTGAACATAGTGCAAAAGTCCAATCTAGTTTCTCAACATTTAATAAGTATTCTTCAATCTTTCTAAGTAACTTTTCATTATCTAACATCTTCATCCTCCATCCAAATTAAAAGATGGAAGACCGAAGTCTTCCATACTCTAATTAGTATTTATAGTAAGAAATTGATTACTAGTTGCAAGAAGTCCTATTAATGAAAATGTTGCCTTAAGTATCTCTATATCTGTCTGAACTGAATTTATTACCATAGTAACATCATCATTCTCATACTTGTGCATCTTTAAGTTATAGATAAAGTCATTATTAGTGCAACCTTCTATAATCTCAACTATGTCATCTTCAGATAAGTTAGCATTACTAAGTACTTTTGAGTATGCATACTCAAATGAATGTTTAATACTTGATAGTACACCATTACAAAACTTATTTATATCAAAGTTTTTACGGTTTGACATATAAGATAATTCTTCTTTAAGAGTATTAATAATACTATTAAAGTTTTTATCATCAGATAATATTCTAGGTATTGATAAGTTACCACCTACTACATATCCATATTCTAAAGCAGATTGACATGCATATACTGCATCTTCTACTAAGAATTTCTTTGTTTCTTTTTCAGCTTCAGTATTACCACCTACATAAACTACAGCCATAGAACCACTAAGAACTGCAATTCTTCTCTTTAGTTCATAAATTTGATTTTCTCTATCAATATGGTCATTTCTAACTTCTAATTCTCTAAGTAACTTAATCAAACTATCAGTTCTTTCAGTTACAGATTTTTCATCTACATCACCATCAATTAACTTAGATGTAGTTTCATTTACTTCTATCTTAGCACAATAACCCAATCTATTGATATCAAACTTACCATTTTCAAGCTCTTCACCTTCTCTTTTATTAAAAGGTACTGAACTAGTTAAGAAAGCTATATCATCAAATCTATTTCTAGAATCATTACTTGCTAACGAAATATCAATAACCACTAAAGGTAGTTTTTTATATCTCATCTTGTTAGCAAAGAATAGTGATTTCATTGAATGTGAATAATCTTTAGCAATGAATATTAATGGTTCATCTTTTTGGATGCAAACATCATTTAATAAATCTGCAACCATATCCATATCATCATCTTGCATTGTATCATTACACATAAATATATTTACATTTTCATACTTACATGTAGTTTTATCAGCTTCAGTGGCATAAACTGGTTCAATATAACCACGCTTAATCTCTGTACCTGATGTTAAGTTGTAATACGTTTCTTCTCTTTTACTCTTCTCGATACTTACTTTACCATGAACACCAATTTCATTAAATAACTTACATATGAATTTACCACTCTCATTATCATTATTTGTTGAGATTGAAGCTATTTTAGTAAGTATTTCATCTTGGTTATCAGATGTAATATGTGTGCTTAAGTTTGAAATCATTGTAGATAATTCTACACATACAATATCTAGTACATTTTCCATATCTTTAGCAGCTAAACTATATTCATCCAATATATCATTAATAGTTGTAAAAAGATTGTCTGCAATTATTACAGATGAAGTTGAACCGTCACCAACAGTTCTAACTAAAGTCTTACTAATTCTTTTAATAATATCAAGAACAGTTCTTGGGATGTCATCATCAAAATACATATTCTTTAAAACAGTGTATCCATCTTTTGACATAAAATGTTGTAAGTGTCTATCTTGAATTATAGTTGGTCCACCATATGGTCCAAGAGTACTAGCTAGTCTATCACTAATAAATGATAGTGATTTTGATATTTGTTCTTTAGTGGTTTCTTTACCCACTATATTTGATTTTAAATAATCTTCCATGTTATCCTCCTAAGTTGTATTATCTTAATGTTCAAATAATCTTTAAATAATAAAGTGGTAGAACCTATAATAAGTTCTACCACCATATATTAATTTTCTTCTTTACTTCTCTCAGTATCTAGAAAAAGTGATATAGAATTGTCATCATTAATTACAACTGTATGACATAGTTTCTTAACCAACTCTAATTCATTTATTTCCTTTAAAACATCCTCAACAAGGCAATCTTCAAAAGATATAGTACAGGATTCAAAATACTGTTCTTGCTCATTTAAAAAATCTATTCCACTTATATGACTACTTTTAAATCCACTTAGAATGATAACATTTTTCTCAATTTCATTTTCTATATTTTCAATTAATCGGGTTAACAATAAACCGTTATGACTATATTGCAAGCTAAAGATAAAATTTCGGTTGGATAGACAATTATCGTCTAAATCCACCAACATATTATAAATTTCAATTGACATAAGTACCTCCTTGATAGACCGTCATCCATTTTTACAATCTAAAAAGGAGTTATCATTATTTTCTACCACTGCTATCTCTAGTAGCCTTGGCTTCCATTTCTTTTCTAAGTTTTTCTTTCTCAGCTAATTGCTTTTGTTTAGCAACTATCATTTCATTAATAAGTGGTAAGTCTTTTTGAAGGATATCATCAATATCAAGCTGTCCAGCAAATAGTTCCATAACTGACACTATAAATTCAGCATTAGACTTTCTTTTGTCTTTTATTGTTGGTCCTTGTTGATTCGTGTAAAAAGCAACGTTTCTAAGTCAACTGCGATAGGTTCTAAAGTATCCTTACAATGGTTACAAGTAGCATTATTAATTGAGTAGTTAATAGCAAACTTTTCAATTCTAGCTTCAATAGCTTTCTCTAATTGCTTACCATCTACAACAGATAACTTAGTAAGAGTATTTAACATCTCTGTACCAGTAGTGCTGATTGGTGAGAATCTTGCTTTACCTGTAGCTTTAGTTGCAGCAACATCTAGGATATAGAAGTTCTTAATGAACATCATGATACTAACTGTTTCAGCATAGTTTTCTAAAACTTTTTCATCAGTGTTCTTAATAAGTGATAAATAATCATACAATGAAGGTGTTTGAATTTCTACAACACACTTACTATCTTTCAACATAACTCTCTCATACTTATGTACTTGTGAATTGTTTACTAACATTGCAGGGTCTTTAAGTCCACTAACAACTTCTTTAATTTTACCATAAACTTTTTCATCTTTAACAGTGATAAGAGTATTGTTATCAATAGTAACTGGTGTTTCTTTTCCACAGTGACCACACTTGATATCAAAATCATTATCTTCTGGGAATGTTTGAGCGTAGATACCAAATAACAATGTATCCCAGTCACCAAATGATGTAATAGATAACCATTCATTAAATCCTGGCTTTGGAATAGACATAGCTTCAATATGGTTATAAACAGCTTTGTACATTCTTTGACGAGACTTATATCTATCTACATTTGAATTAGTGATAGAGTTAATGTCATTCATGTTGAATGCACTCATTGAAGCTGAATATGCAGATTGACAGGCAACTACATCAAATACAGACTTCTTATTAAATAATTCATCATAATCATCTTGTTGATTGAATGCAGTCTTTTCAACAAACTCAAGGTTGTTAAGGTCAACTACAATATTATCTAATGGGTTATATGATTTAACTTTAACAGTTGCAGCAACAGTTTCAATCTTTGAAGTCTCATTAGAATTTATCATTGTATCTAATTTACTATCTAAATCAACATTAGTAATATGCTCCTCAACTTCAATATCAGGTTGTGTAATAACAGCATCAGATGTGTTAGGAGCTTGAACTACAACTTCCTCATTCCCTTGTGCTGGATTAATATTGAATTTGTCATGAAGACTTGATGGAATCTTATCTTGGATTGATTTCTCTTGGTTATTATTTTCAGACATCTTAATTCTCCTTTTTAGTGGTTTTTATTATTAGTATTAATAATACAAATTTAATATATAGTTATTAAACTAATTTTTTTATTAAAATATTATTTCAGATATTACTTTAGAAGATTCTATTTTTTTATTCATTAATAATATTATTTCATCTTTACCTTTGATACTTTTTGTAAGAGTAAACATTATACCTATAGTATTAGTTTTATTATCTTTACTTTGTAACTTTTCAATTACAGTATCCTTTATTATATTATTTGGTAGATATTCTTCTATTTGCTGATTGATACTCACTTTGAGTCTATTTAAAGTAACTTCATCTAAAAACTCAAACTGATAATCAGCAATACCAACTCCCATATCTGGCATATTAGGATATGTATAAGGTTCTAATATTATAAGAGTTTGTATCAACCTAGCGAATGCTATTAAGTCTGTAGAAGATTCAGTTTCATTAAAATCATCAACATTTAATGAATATTCTTTCTTTAGAATTTGAACAAATGCATCTATGACAATCACCTTCCTTTCAATAAAAGTATAATTTATGTTATTGTTAGTCCTTTTTGAAACATATAAATTTTTTTGTAAATAAATGAAAATCATACATATATTATATAACTGATAATAATAAACTAAAACCTTGAGGAGGGCTTTATGAAAACAAAATTTAACACAGAATTTGAAGTAAAATTAATGGATATCACTAATCTAACATCTGACAAACTTTACCAACGTCCATTGGATATGGCTAGAGTTGAGAGGATTGCAAAGAATTACTTAACTATTGCTGAGAATCCACCAGTTCTAAATGTTAGAGCTAATGGAGATATTGCAATAGTGGATGGGCAACATACTGTAGCTGCTAACCTTTATTTAGAGAAAACTGAAATGTTATGTAAAGTACTTAATGAAAGTCTTACAGTTAATGAAGAAGCATTCTTATTCGTTTACTTAAATGAAGAGCAAAAGCAACCATCTAACAGAGCTAAACTTAAAGCAAGATATAGAGCTGGCGACCCATACTTAGTTAAGTTCAATGACATAGTTCAAAAGTATGGATTCACTTTAAATTGGGATGAAGACAAATCTAATAAAGAAGTGAACTCAATCTATGCATTAATTAAACCTTATGATATTTATAGTATCGAAGGTGAAAGACATCTTAATAATGTTTTCAAATTATTAAAAGACGCATGGAAAGGTAGAAGAGAAGCTGCATTAGGAAAGTATATTGGTGGAATGTCTGTATTTGTTAAAACTTATAAAGACTTTGTTAAAGAAAATTATGCAGATGTTAAGGAAGCATTATATAATGCTGATATGGAAAACTTAATGTTAAAGTGTAATAAGACACAGTCTGATTTTAAGAATATCAAATATAATAGTCGTATTCCAACTGACCACTATATGGCTTATGCAATCTTATCTACAATTAACAAAGAGTTAAAGAAAAAAGGTAAGTCACAGTTATCTGACCAAATATTTACACAAGTTAACTATAATGGTTAATTAATATTAAATAAGCATCTTTACAGGTGCTTATTTTTTTTTAACATACTATTAAGATATTACTACAATAAGGAGGTATTTCAATGGCTAGTGATAAGATAGTTATTAAATGTCCATTATGTGATAAAAAATATATAGCTAAAAATAAAGACCAAGTTAAAGATGCTAAACAAGCTTTATATCAACATATGGAAGAAGAACATAAAGAAGCTATGGGTAATATGTCTGCATCACAAGTATATTTCAATCATAGAAATAAGAAGACTGGTGGAAGATGTGTCATGAGTGGTAAACCCACTGAATGGAATGAAAAAACTGAACGTTATGAACGTTTCCATAGTGAAAAAGAAAGACTTGAGTACAGAGAGCAATTTAAAAAAAGAATGAAAAATAAGTATGGTAAAGAACATTTATTAGATGACCCTGAGAAACAAAAAGAAATGTTAGCTAATAGAAGTATCTCTGGAACATACAAATGGGATAATGGTCATGAAGTTACATATACTGGCAGTTATGAAGAAGACTTCCTAGGTTTCATGGAACACTTTATGAATTGGGAAAATCCTGAAGACATCATGATGCCAGCACCTCAAATCTTTGATTATAAAGATAAGGATGGTCGAGTTAGATTTTATATACCAGATGTATACATTACTAGTCTAGATTTAATTATTGAAATTAAAGGTTCTGACTTTGATGATACAGGTAATAAAAATAGTAATAAACATGAATGGCGAAAAAGAGAAAAAGAAAAAGAAGTTATTAAAGATAAGATATTAAAGAAATCTAAAATAGATTATATTAAGATTGTTGATAAGAACTATACTACATTTATTAAATATCTTATGGAAAGAAAGAATAAGGAGGATTAATAAAAATGTTTTTAGATAATAATTATTACAATGAAAGTAGTGTTGAACTAACTAGTGACATTTTGCTTGCAGAAATATTGACAGAACAATTAAACTTTATGTACAGATTTCAACAAGATATTCTTGAGTTAACTGAAGCTACAATAGTTGGTGAGTATAAATCTATAGTTAATGAAGATACATTACTTTATGAAAATATTGTTGGAGATTTCTTTAGAAAAATTAAAGAACTTATTAAAAGGTTTATCAATTGGATTATAGGACTTATTAAAAAATTCTTTAACTTATTTAAAAAATCTTCTAAAGAAACTAAGACATTGAAAGAAACTTCTAACACTGTAGCTGAAAAGAATAAAAATGATACTAAACAGACTTCAGTTTCAGAACTATCAAAATCAGTAGAAGCTGTTAGTAATGTAACTGTTGATAAAGTTGATAAAGGATTATATGCTGAAAGTGAAGATTTTATTGAAGATTTTATTGATGAAAAAGAAATAATTGAAGAACAAAGTATAGCTTTAGAAAAGGCTATGGAAGACTTACTTCAAGTTGAAAAAGAAGGAAACGAAGATGCAAGTGTATTTGAAATTACAAAAGAGTTAGATAAAATTGATGAAGCTATTGAAACTGGAACTGAACGTGTTTTAAAAAGATTAAGTCAATGGGAGAAATACTTAAAGATGTATAACTCTAAAATATCAAAAGCTGAAAAAGAAAATGACACTGAAACTGCAAAAAGATTACAACAAAAATTGTCTTTAATTCAAGGTAGAATAGTTATATCTAACAAACAGTTAGTTGCTTATAAGAAAATTTCAAACAAATGTAGTGATGAAAGATTATCTATTGTCTCTATGTATTTTGATGCTAATCCTTGGTTTAACAAAGCTCATAAAGAAATGGAGAATGACCCTTGGTTTGATGAAGCTAGAGAAAGAATGGAGAATGACCCTTGGTTTAAAAAGCAATTGAAGGGTAGATAAGGGGATTATTATATGACTGGATTATTATTAGAATCTGGTGTAGACGTTTTTTATGAAGATGTAAGAGATATGCAACCAATATATGTTCTTGTATCTAATACAAAATCTAGAGTTGCTAAGGTTATAACTAATGTAACTAATACACCATACAATCATGCATCAATATCATTTGATAAAAATTTAAATAATATGTATGGTTTCAATATGAATGGTGGAATTAATATTGAAAACTTATATGAGAATTATGCACCAGATGCTACGTTCTCATTATATAGAATTAATGTACCTATTGTTCACTTCCAAAGTATGAAACAAAAAGCTGAAGCTATGTATTCTCATAGAGATGAGTACAAATATAGTTTTAAAGGATTAATTAGTTATCTTACAGGTAAGCAAATAACTAAAAGTAATAAAGAGTTCTTTTGTTCTCAATTTGTAACTTGGTTATTTGAATCCAATGGTATAAAGATATTCAAAAAACCTGCTTGGAAGGTTAGTCCTTATGACTTTGCAACGAATAAAAATTTCCAATTTATATATCGTGGTAAAGTAAAGAATTATCATCCAGACAGAGTGAAGAAGTAATTTTTTTGTTTTAAAAATATATTTATAACAAGTAATTGTTGGGATGTGATGTTGGATAGTTAGGGACTTACATTTAATGTAGAGTTATAAGAGCTTCCTCATCACATCCTTTCATATAATATACTTAACATGAGAGTTTTTATGGACATGAGAGTCCAAGTATATTTATTTTATGAATGTCCTTAGATATTATAGTTACTTTAGTAAGTAACCTCGTCTAGAGTGTTCTATTAAAGTTCTTAACGTTAAGTGTATAGTTAAGTACTAAGAGATAGCTAAGTAACTCTACTTTTAATTGAGTGAAAGGTACACCTATCAATATCTTAGAAACTATTGTATCTAAGGACATTCATTATATATTCTCCCATAGCTCAGTTCGGTAGAGCAATCGGCTGTTAACCGATGTGTCATAGGTTCAAATCCTGTTGGGAGAGCCATTAATCTTTATAAGGTATACTATTAATTTAGTATACCTTTTTTATTTTTTAACTTTTAATTATTGATGCAACAATAAAATAATACAAATTACTGAAAATTGAAAGGAAGATAATTATGGCTAAAGAAGTAAAATATACAATTATAGACCAACTAGGAACTCTTGGTGAGAGTAATAAAGGATGGCAAAAAGAAGTTAATATTATGACTTGGGGAAATAGTAAGACACCTGTTATTGATATTCGTGATTGGAATAGAGATGAAGATAGAATGGGTAAAGGAACTACTCTTAATCTAGCTAAATTAAAAGACCTACATGATATAGGTTTAGAAAGTATTATAAACGCTCTAGAAGCGTCAATGGAAGAATAGACCTTGTGTCTATTCTTCTTTTAAACATATATTATACTTTTGAAAGGAGAATATTATAAAATGGAATATTTACCAAACGAATTAGAAATTAAAGAAGGTATGATAGTACTTGACGATATTGGTAGACTATTTAAAGTAACTAGTGTAAGTGGGATTGGATGTCATGCATGTAGGTGTAATATATTAGGAATAATTTTACCTAATAGTGCTAGATATACATTTACAACTTTTGCAGTTAGACCTGCAAAGAACTTCTATGTATGTCAAGAATTAAATCAAATGGATTTGGAGGTACTATGTTAAAAACTATTAGGAGGAATAATGGCAAGTGATAGGATGAAAGGTTATAAATACCGAGAAGTTGTTAAAATACTAACTCAAAATGGATATGAAAAAGTTAGTCAAACAGGTACACATGTTAAATATAAGAAAGATAATATTAAAAAAGCATTTATATTACCTAATAGAGCTGGTGAAGTATCAAGACCATTAATTCGAAGGATGTTTAAAGAACATGGACTGGAGGAAAGATGTTAGATTTAAGGTGTGTTGATTTATATAGTATGCCAATTAGTAAATTAAAAATTGTTACATCAAGGTTTATATATAAATATTCAGCTGAAGAGATATTAAAAATAGCTAAGTTTGCTATAAATAAGAAATTACATAATGATAGATATGAAAATGTATGTAAAAGAATCATATTTGATTTAGACTGTCGTCACAATATTTACTTAACAAATAAACAACGAGGAGCTTTTTATGGGTTACTTAAAGATGATTTTATAAATATCCATAATTCATATTATGATAGTGTAAAGGAGAAGGATTATGAGTTTAAATAATGTAAATGTAAAATTAACAGATGAAGAGTTAAAAGAAATGTTTGATAAATGTGATGGTTTCCAACCAAAGACTGACCCTAAGTTTTGTCATAGATGTCATAAGAATGATTTATGTGCTTTCTATTTCCAGTTCATGGATTAATGTTTAAACTAGTTATTGCAGGTGGAAGAGAATTTAATGATTATATCCTTCTAAAAAATAAGATTATACCATTTTATGAAGCATTTGGTAGCGATTTAATTATAATATCTGGATGTGCTGAAGGTGCTGATTCTCTAGGTGAAGACTTTGCAGATGAGTATGGTTTAGAAGTGCAAAGATTTCCAGCAGATTGGAATAGATTTGGTGATGGAGCTGGTTATTCTAGAAATATAGAAATGGGTAAAATTGCTGATGGTGTTATAATATTCTGGGATGGTAAAAGTGATGGCAGTAAACATATGATTAAAGTAGCAAATAGATTTAAATTACCATATAAAGTAATAAGATATTAGGAGGAATTATGGGAATACGTAAACTATCAAGGACACCACAAAAGAATGTACAACGTGATGACATTCATAGAGGTGGAAGTGATATAGAGAAGATAATGATAAGTAAAAAAATAAAGTATGAAACTCTGAATAAATTATTAAATCACGTTATACCACCGAATAAAGAAATTGTTAATATATTTATTGACGTATATTCAATGTTAAATAACCTTTATACACCAACAGTTATGGAACAGTTTTCATCAATAAATGCTCATGAGAAGTTTATGATATCAAGTGAACTAATTAATCTTATAGCACACTATAGACATTATTTTTATTCAAGGAAAGGAATGTATACTAACTTCTTTTTCTATTATTCACATGATAAAAGTGAGTACCATGTAGACCTTCATCCAGATTATAAACACTCATTCTATACTAAGCGTGTAGATGATACTGTTGAATTTAAGACTCTTAATAGAGTTCTTAGAAAGAATCTTGAAGTTGCTGAAATGATAACTAAGTACATTCCACATGCTCATTTCTTTAATACTGGAAAGATTGACCCTAACATTGTACCATATCATTTTATAATGAAACAAGACCCAGATGAGTTTTCTATTATTTATACTAATGATGATGTACAATTACTAAATACTTTAGCTTTTGAAGATACGTTCGTTATGTCTGCAAAAAGTGATAAGAGTACTGTAGCTGATAACGATAACTTACTAAAGAAATTTTCTAAATCAAAGAAGATTGATGAGATAAGATTGTTACCTTCATTCATTACAATTATATTAGCTATGTCTGGTATTAAGAAATACGACATGGATGGTATTAAAGGAATGGGTATTGTAAGAGCAGCTACCTTCATTCAAAAACATATCAATGATGGAACTTTATCAAATATCAATTATGATATAGAGAGTTTTATAGATGATATTGGAGAATTAATATCTGATGAGGATAAAGTTATTTTAAGAAAGAATTATAATTTATTAGATTTACCAACTATATATTCACACCTTTCAATTGCAGATAAATTGAAATTAGACAATACTATTGTAGACCTTATTGATGCTAAGTCTTTAAGAGAAATCAATGACCAGTATTATACAAGATATCCAATACATTTGGAAGAATTAATGGAGGGTGAAGAATATGAGTAATAGTAGAATAGAAAAAGATTATAGAGCTATTAGAAATATCCATACGGAAACTATGGTATATGAAAAAGAACATACTAGAATACTTGATTTCATAGATAAAGATGTAAATGAAATTAGTAATGCAATAAACCATCAATTAGAAGTATTTGACAAACCTGATGGTACTCCACGTAATGTTAACAGAGTTGAAATTATAAAGGTTAAAAACCTTGTAGAAGAATTGTTAAAGAAGTTAGCTTAAAGAGGATTCTTCCTCTTTTTTTTGATAAGGAGATGATTAAATGGCTGGAAGTAATAACGATTTAATAGGTAGTCCACAGTCCAATGATAATACAATTAACTTTGACTTAAATCAATATAAGTATGAAATATCATTTGGATGTATATTTAATTCAGATAATAGTTATTTAGAATTGAAAGACGCAATAGTTAGATTAACTATTCATTCTTTATATGAAGAATATGTATATCCAGTGATTCAAGCTGAATTAATAATGAATAGACCAGATATGTTAAACATTCAAAGAAATTTTGAAGAGATTAAGTTTAAGATAAATATTAAAAGATGTAAGGCAACTGAAGAAGATAAACCATCAGTTAGCATGTCTGAAAGGTTTGTTAATAATAAAATATTATTACCTATAGATATGGATATGAATGTAGTAGACCAAGTTAGAAATAAAGAAACTGCTGTAGATAATGATTATAAAATAACATTAGATATGATGCCTCAAGAATTACTTGAAGTTAATAAGAGTTTAATTGGTGCTATATTAAATAATGTTACTATGGAAGATGTAATTTATTATTGTTACGGTAGAGTAGCATCTAGTAAAAAACTTTTATTTAACAAACCCGACAATGTTAAAGTTTACAAACAAGTTATACTACCAAGTCTCAACCTAACTAATACTATTGAATACTTACAAAAAGTATATGGTATTTATAGTTCTGGTATTAGAATATACTTTGACTTTAATAAATATTATCTACTATCAAAGGATGTTTATAACAAAGAAGTAGTTGGTGTTTCTGGGGAACATAGAAATGTTTATGTTTATTTAAATGATAAACGTGATAAAAGTATGAATAAAAATGGTAGTGCTAATGATAAACCTAATAACCGATATGTTATAGAATTACCAACTGTGGGTAATAATGAAGTTAAAGATGTAAGTAGTAGAGAGATAAAGGGAGAGTCTATTAAATTTCTTTCTAACAACTGTGGAACACCTGAGAACCGTTCTGGTGATGGTAGTTGGAAAGCTGGTCTTACAAGTGAATCTAAAGGTGGGATTAATAGTAATGTAGGTAATAAGAAGCAAAGATTATACTATAATAATTATTCAAATCCATATAATGAAGAGGAATTCATTACTGACACTGCTAGAAATATTCATGAATTAGTATTACCTGTAAGTGGATTAGATTTAGATGTTATAACTCCTAATAAAAATTATTACATTGAATACACTAATAAAGATTACAAGTTATTCACTGGCAGTTATCATCTTACTAATATAATATATTCATATTCACTTGAATCTAACACTAATAACAATGAAGTTAAGTTATTTAATATGAATGGAATGTGTGCATTTAGTAAGTTACCTGTTACAAGTTAAAGAAATAAAAAAGAGTATAATACATAATGTATTATACTCTTTAATTTATTAATCTTAGAACATGTCAAGTACAGACTCTTCATATCCTTTTTGCTTAATGTTTTCGCCTTTTCTAGAGTTCCAAGCTTTCTTACAAACAGAAAGAGCATTAGAAGCTAATTTAGAATAAGCACCACCCATTTGACCTAATACACTATTAAGAACAGATGATACAGTCTTTAAGTTACTGATTGAATCATTAATCTTAGAAGTTTCAGGGTCACCTGATGATAATTTCTTAGCTGAATCACATTCTTTGATACCAGCAGCAACAGCTTTTTCAGTAGAAGTCATAACAGCAGTTAAACCTTTTTTGAAGTCAGCTTCCGCTCTAAGAATCTTTAATGCACCTTTAACCATAGAAGAAGTAATCTTTTCATCAGACTTTTCTCCACCAAGCATTTCTTCTACTATTTCAGTAGATGTAGGTAATTTAAGATATTCTCTGATTTCCTCAGCATCTTTCTTACCATCTGGAATTAAAGTAGTAGGAGCAGCGATTGAAGAAGGAGTTCCTTTTTCAACTTGAGGATACACTTTGATTGTACCTTTAATCTCATTGTTACCTAACTTCTCTAATTGCTTACCATACTTAGCAACGAATTTCTTTGCATTCATGAAGAATACACCAATTCTTTCAATTAATCTCTTGAAGAATTCTTTAACTTTCTTACCGAAAGCAATGAACCAAGCTTTAGCTTTAGCAAAGAAGTCGCCTACAGCACCTTCCATCAAAGCTGTATCTTCATTAACAATTGCAGTATGTTCTGCTCTTGCCATCTTCATTTCAAGATTGTGCCATTCTCTCTCTGACTCTAAACAAATCTCAAAAGCCTCCTCAAATTCTCCAGTATATTTACCTTCAAACTCGTTTGCTCCTTCAAGATAAGAGTCATTATTTTCGTTTAAAAACATAGTATATTTCTCCTTTCAAATTATATAATTTTAGTATACACTATTTAAATATTTGTTTACAAGTTTATTTACTTATTTAATAAATAAACTCGTAAATCAAATATATAACTAACAATAATATTTTGTTTTAGAACATGTCAAGTACAGACTCTTCATATCCTTTTTGCTTAATGTTTTCACCTTTTCTAGAAGTCCAAGCCTTCTTACAAATAGAAAGTGAATTTGATGCTAATTTAGAATATAGTCCACCAAGTTGACCTAATACTGTATTTACTAAAGAAGCACAGTTCTTAGAGTTACTTACAACTCTATTTAATTTACTTCTTTCTGGGTCACTGATGTTGCCTTTTAATGCAGCTTCACATTCTTTAATACCTTTTTTAATTTCTTTTTCAGCGTCAGAGTTAATTTGAGCTAATTCTTTCTTAATTACAGCTTCATCTCTAAGAATTCCTAATGCAGTTTTAACAATAGATGAAGTAATAGTCTCTTCAGATTTTTCTCCACCAAGAATAATTTCTGCCATTTCAGAAGTTGAAGGAATCTTTAATTCCTCTCTAATTTCTTCAACACTGTATGCTTTTGTTTCAATTTCTTTAAGTTCATCAGAACCTAAACTATCTAAAGCACCAAGGTCTATAGAATTTTTAACAATAGATGGATACATTTTAATTGTACCTTTAATCTCATTGTTACCTAACTTCTCTAATTGTTTACCATATTTAGCAACAAACTTTTTAGCATTCATGAAGAATACACCAATTCTTTCAATAAGACGTTTAAAGAATTCTTTAATTTTCTTACCTAAAGTAATAAACCATTGTTTAGCTTTAGCAAAGAAGTCGCCTACAGCACCTTCCATTAAAGCAGTGTCTTCATTAACAATTGCAGTATGTTCTGCTCTTGTCATTTTCATTTCAAGATTATGCCATTCTCTTTCAGATTCAAGACATATTTCAAATGCTTCTTCGAATTCTCCAGTATATTTACCTTCGAATTCATTAACACCTTCTAAATATGAATTATCTGTATTTTCATTTAAAAACATAGTAATCCTCCTATTTAATTATAGTAAATCATCGTCTGATGCAACATATGCATCTGTATCATTCTCTTCAATTTTCATATCATGTTCAGCTTTTTTAGTAGATACCTTTTGCTCAACTGATATTTTATCTGACAGATTAATTAGTTGTTTAGCAATTTTCTCTTGTTTACCTTTAGCTTTTCCATTTTTTTGTGAAGCTGCATTTGCGTTAAGGTTAACGAAATATGCTAAGTTCAATAAGTTTTCAGATACACTATTTCTACTATAGAAGAAAATGTATACTGCATCACGGATACAGAATATAGCAATTGCTATAGCTAAGAAAGCAGTTAATCCCAGACCTACAAGGTTATCCACATTATTAGCATTATCTACAAAAGTCTTAAAATGACCTTTAGTAACCATACTATTGAATGAGCGAATATTTTCTAGGAATAAATTAGCAGATTTATTCTTACTAAGATTAGCCTTGAAAACTGGTCTCATATCTTTCATAGTGTCCTTAATATAATCTACAGATGTTGCTATGATAAATGAAGTTGCACTAATTAATGAAGCTACCACATTGTTATAGTAGAACATAACTAGTTCATTTTTCTTCTTATATCCTGTCGTAAAGTCTCTTGTATATCTTTTAAGATTGTTTAGAGTCTTCTTTAAGTCATTTATTTCTTTTGGTGCATTTGTATCATTGTTATACATGTTTTGTAGGTAATTAATAGAACCTTCAAGGTCTGCATAATTTTGAATCTTAGTAATGTCTCCTTTAGACTTTTCAATAAAGCTGTAATCTATCTGAAGTGTTTTGTCTTTAATAGACTTGTAAACTCTCGCTACTAAGTCTTTAGAGATTTCATTTTTATCACTTTCAGTTAACTTGTTATATTTAATAACATCTACACCTTCTTGAACTAGAATAGGTTTAAGAAGACTATCAATATTTCTAAATGGTTGCATAATTTTCCTCCCTATCTATTAATTAAGCTTACAAGAGATTTAAGGTCTTTATTAGAAGAACTCTTCTCTTTTTCAAGCTGGTTGTATGAGTAATGAGACCAAGTTCTTTGTTCTTCATCAAACATGTAAGCTACTTCATCAATATCATCCAATATCATTACTCTTAATAAGAAGAATATATTCATTAACTTATGTGCAGTACTTGCATTAAATAAATCAATACCTTCATTGTTCTTAAGGAATTCTACTTCTGACATTGTTAATGCTAATGTAGTATTAGGAATAAATCCTTCTTTACCTAGTAACCCTTTGAATTTAGAATTCTTAGCTCTACCTCTTAAGAATGACCACCATATAGATGATTTATTACTCTTAGAAGCTTCAGCTTTAATTCTATCTAATGATAATACAAAGTCTTTCCAGAATTTAATTTCACCAGTAGTCCACTGAATAGTTCTAAATGCAAATCTATTCTCTCTTAATGACTTACTTACAAAGTAAACCATCTCTTCAGTAGGTATAACATGTGCTACACACTTAACACCTAATAAAAGATTAGTTGTTTTAAATGTATCACCAGCTTTATACTCAACCATTACTTCCATAACGGTAGGCATTAACTCATTAGATTTCTTAACATCTAAATCTACAATATTTGTAGTGATGCCAGTTTTATAATCCTTAGAACGTTCATTGTCTAACTTTTTAATGTCTCTGCTAATTTTTTGCTGTTCAGCGTTTGTCTTTTGAAGTTGAGCTGCTTTAAGTTGAGTGTCCATTACTTTATTATGATAATCTAATTCATCTTTTGTCATCTCTTCATCAGCTTCAGCATAATAATTAATATCACTATTAATCTTTAGTGATTCTTTTATAACCTCATAATTTTTGATAGTTAAATCATTAATACTACCAGACTTAAAGTCCTCCATAAATGGTCTAAGTTCTTCTTTATTCAGAATAACTATGTTACTTTCTAAAAATTCGTTTATGTCAGAAATATAACTTGCTGATGGATGAATATTATTATTTTGGTGTAACTTTTTAATATAAGATTTCTTATCAAAGTTTTTTAAATCAATAATATCATCTTGTCCAATAACGAATCTTAACAGAGTTGAATACTCACGCTCCAAAGCTTTAGTACACATAGGAACACTTTCTTTCTCAGCTGCACTACTAATTAATAATGGGAACTGACAAAGATTATTCTTAGCTCTTCTAGTAACAGATTTTGATAAATTACCACCTGTCGCTGCTTTAAGGATACGATTAAGTGCTACTTTATCTTCAGGAATATCATCTGCTATATTTTTAAGTTCTTTAACTAAATCTACAACGTCTCTTAACATGAAAATTTGTCTCCTTTCTAAATATTTAGTTTAATATTTTGTTGCTAAAGTAAACAAAAAAAAATAAACCTATAAAGTAAGTCCGTACAACTAGGAGTATTTCATCCTAGTCGCCATCTACCAATAATTTCTTTTTCTTATATATCTTCATTAGTATAAAAGTACTTCAAGAATGCCAACTATACAATTGCTTGAACTTTCCAGTTTTCTAACTCTTCTCACAGGTTCTTTTTCTGGAGTAAAGTCTAAAGTACTGTTTAATTCAACCATATTTTGTACTATTAACTTAGCATTCTTTAACTGTTCTTTTGCTTCTTTTTTTGTCATATTCATTACCTCACTAATCTAGTTTTATATAAGATTGAGTGAACTATGCCTACACGCAGACACGGACTATAGTGTATGTAGGAATTTATCTTGACTGTAAAAGAAATTAAGGTACGTCCATTTCATAATCATCTCACTTAAATAATATATACTTATTTCTTTAATTAATTAATAATCAACAAATAATTAGTTTAAAAATATAAAAAGAAGGAGGTATATATTATGCCAAGACCAGAACAATCCGAAAACGTATTACATGAACGTTCTGCAGAAGCAGCAAAGAAGAAAGCAGAAGCTGAAGCAGATAAGAAAGCAGCTGCTATAGCTGCAGCTAATTATAGTTATTATAATGGAATGACTGAAATGATACAAGCACAACTTGATGCTGAAAAACGTAAAGAACTTGGTTATTATAATGGAATGACTGAACATTATGAAAAGGAAGCTGCTCATAATGAAGCATTGGCAGTTGGAGCTTTAATGGATATTGAAGACGAAATGATTTATCTAAAGAAGCATAATGCTGAAATGCAAAAGAAGCATGAAGAAGAATTAGAATCTAAAAAAACATCTTGGACTCCTAGTAGTTCTGTAACTGCTTCAAGTGGAGATTTTTATATAGTTAAATCTGGAGACACTCTTTGGTCTATAGCAAGAGCTCATGGATTAACTCTTGAAGAAATACTAGCTCTAAACCCACAAATAACTAATAAAAATGTTATCCATGTAGGTAATAAAATAAATATTAAACCATCTACAGATGGTGATAAAAATGTCAATTTAAATAATGGTACTACTGACGATATAACTGGTGAACCCATTGTTGAATGGAATGATACTACAGCTGAGTTGTTGAGTAACAGTATTGACCCTAACGTTAAATTATTAGCTCCATCACCTAGAAAAAGAGTAGCTTTTAGAGCTGAGAGTCTAGGAAGGTTTAAAAATGTTCAATTTTCAGATGACAGAGATTATAATGAATTATATAGAGTTTTACCTAATCTTAATGAAGCTAATGACCAAGGATTAACTTATCCAACAAATGGTTCTGCAGAAGCTGTTTATAATTTAAATGATTTATTTGATAAATATCAACATTATGGAACTAGAACAGATTTTTCTTATACAGGTTTTCAATATATGTTTATAACTAAGCCTAAGATTAATTTAGGTGATGTTGGTAAAACAGGTCAAGAAAATACTGCAAGTGATAGTTTCTTTACTTATCTTCAATTATACAAACCAGAAGTTCTTGAAGTTCTTAACTCAAGAAATACTAACAATAGTGGTATATTTATTAGAATGCTCACTAATCGTTATAAAGGTTTTGATACTCAAGACGTTGTAATGAGAACTAAAGAAACTTATGAAACATGGAAAGGTTACAAAATAACTCAACCTGTAAATATCATTGATAGTATTAATGGTGGAACATTCTCTATATCTTATGATGAAACTGAGGACGCTATGATTACTTTAATCCATAAATGTTGGGTTGATTATATTGATAAGATTAGAAATGGTAATTTACGACCAGACCCAGACATAGTTGAATTTAAAGAGATTGATTACATGTCTTCATTGTATTTCTTTACAACTGAACCAGATGGTAGAACTTTAAAATATTGGGCAAAATATACAGGTGTAATGCCCATATCAGTTCCATATAGTGCTTTTGGTGGTGAGAAAGGAGCTCAATCAGTTATACGTAATCAAGTACAATATGCTTATTCTTATAAAGAAGATTTAGAACCAGACGTTTTAAAAGATTTTAATAGAATTGTAATGTCAGACGATAGTACTGAGATTAGAGATATGGGTCAAGTATATGATAACACGTATTCTCAAACAGGTAATATTGGAGATATGACTAGTAAATTTGAAGTACCATTAGAAGGTATAGGTAGCGAATCAGGTATGGGAAGTTCACCTTTTATTGTACCAGAATTTAATGATGGTAAATTAAGATATAAATTGATATTCATTTAAGAAAGGAGTCATTTAATGGCTATAGATAACATAAAACCAATAGCTATAGCTTCAGAAAGTTATGACCTACATGAACAATGGCTAAGTCAAATTGGTCCAAAATACCTTGATATGGACAATATTAATACATTAAAGGTTGGTTTATTTGGTTACATTAATGAAGTTATGGCAAGAGCAACCAGAGATGGTGCGTATCAAAGAAATGCATTGTATGATGAGTCTTTCTTAAATACTGCATCCAAACCTAGTAGTATTTATAATTATGCTAAAATGTACAATTATAGTATATTAGATGCTACACCAGCATCTATGAAAGTAAATTTTGCAATAGAGAAATCTAATGTTATAGATAAAGGGGAACTTGATTTTAATACAGGAGTTCTAACATTTAAAATTACTAAAGATAGTGAATTCTTCTTAGGAACTTTTAAGTTTATGTTAGAACATGATATAATTATTACTGGTCGTAAGATTGAAGATAGTGACGATTATGCCTTCTCAGCAAAGTATGATATTACTGATGGAGAGTCTCCTTTAAGTAATTTAGTTCAACCATATCTTAAGATGTGGATTCAAGATGGAATAATATTCTTATTAGTTGATATATGGCAAGTAGAGAAATCTACAGTAACGTTTGATGTTTATTCAGAAGATGTTTCAGAAACACTTTACTTTAATTCAGATTTTGCTAATCAAATTGCTTATTTTAAAGTATTATATACTTTAAGTAATGGTGAGAAAGAATATTTAACACCATTCTTTAACAATACGTTTGTACCAGATGAATCTAAATATTGTTATTATTCATACGATAACATTGATAATTTACAAGTGTACTTTTCAAATGCACCTAATAGTTTTAGACCACAGTTTAATTCTAATTTAACTATAGAAATGTATACAACTTTAGGTAGTGCTGGTAACTTTGCATATTCAGGTGATATAAACTTCACTTTCAATGATGAAAATTTAGCAGATATTGCAATTACAGTAACTCCTTCAACTGATTCTACAGGTGGTAAAGACCGACCTACGTTAAAAGAACTAAAGACTGAACTTATAAGTAAACTCCTTGCAAGAGAAAACCTTATTACTGAATCTGATTTGAACAACTTTTTTAATGAACTTATTAGAAGGGAATCTGTTAACGATAGTAAATTATTATTTATTCGAAAGCGTGATGATATTATTAAACGTATGTTTGGTAGCTATTTATTACTAAAAGATTCTACAGGTTTATTAGTTCCAACTAATACCATTGATTTAAAACTTATTGAAATTGATGGACAAGAAGATACATATGTAATTCCTACTGGAAGTACTATTGTATTTGACACTACAACTGAAGTTTATAGATTGTTAGGTAGAACTGAAGATATAAGCACTTTCGAAGCTGAAGGTAATCATATTTACGTAACACCTTTCTTATTAGAAGTTAGAAATGACCCGTTTCCTAGAGTTGCAATTATGAATGATATGGTAGATAGAAGAGCATCATTAGAGTACACTTCAGTTAACTCTATTGTAAATGCTGAATTTATCGTTAATTATTTAGATATTGTAAGAGATAGTATGGATACAGAAGATTATCAATTTACATTAAATCTTAGTACTACACTTAAAACTGAAGCCGTTGTAGGTACACCTGAATTAGATTACAACGATAGAGAATTAGAAATAAAATCTATCCTTAAGAAAGATGGAATATTGTATGGATACTTTGACTTAATTTTAAATAATGAAGAAAGTTTAGAGTATATAGGTACTTTGACCACAAATAATACTTATGATGACCAAAATAGAATATGTTTGATTGATTGTGTTAAAGATATAAATACAGGTGAACTTATTCATGAGTGTTGGGTTGATGAGAACATAAGTGTAGACATTGGTATTCTTTATAATGGTATTGATGATACTACTAAGTTTGGTGATTTTAATAAGATTCCAAATATTGAGGATTACTGTGTGGCTACAATACTTTCAACTGAAAGCAACATTAACTTATACTTATCCATGAATAGTATTATAGAGTCTAATCTTACTATTAAAGATGAAGGTGATGGATATGATATGATTAAATCTATTCCAGTTGTTGGTCATCATTACTTTATCAATTATGAAAATTACATTGGATTGTATTCACTATTAAATACGTACTCATATTTATTGATGTTGAACTTTAATAGACTTGAAAATAATACATCCTTTGACATTAAGTTTTTTAACACCTTTGGTAATTCAACACATTACACATCTAAAACAACGAATACATCTATTACATTAAATATAAAGTTATTTACTTCATTTAATAAGCAATTAGATTTAGATATAAAGAACTTCATTATTGATTTTGTAGAAGATGTTAATGAATCTAGCTCAATATTAGCAATATCAAACTTGTTACAAGCTTTAGAAAATGGATTTGAGGAGATAAAATATATTGAGTTCATTGACCTTAATGGGACAACAGAACAAAAAGTATTAAATAAATATCCTAATGTTGAGAACTTAACGAAAGAACAGTTAATTAACTATGTACCAGAATACTTAAATATTACTATGAGTAAAGAAGATTATGATATATCTGATGACGAATTTAACCCTAGTATATTTATCAATTATATTTAGAAAGGAGTCTTATGACTATGAGAAGTTATCAAGAAATGAATAAACTTATTCCTTCAAAGGATACTAACTTTGGAAGTAAGAAAAGAAATAACAGAGCTGCTGCTATAGAAGCTTTAAGAGAAACAAGAGACAATCAAGAATTTCTTTCAGAAAGTGCTAGAGGTACTTTAGAATTAAAGAAAGAAATCACTATGGGGAATGCTGGACACTATAGTAAAACTTCTAGAAGAAGAGAAATGGCTGCTAGACTTGAAGCTAGAAAGAGTTTAACTGAAGACGTACTTGTATACATTATGTCTGAAACTATAACTAATAGTTTAGTATTTGATAAAGGGTATCTAGAAGAAAATGGTGCAGGAATTAATTTAAACATTAGAGATTTTCTTAAAGAATCATTTAAACAAGAACTTATTACTGAGGATTCTTTTAAGAAATGTGCATCAGTATCAATGAGAGAAATGTACAACCTTGTAGAAGATTATGTAGGTGTATTACTTGAATCTGATGGTGAAGAAAAAGAAGAAGTAATTGAAGAGATTAAAGCTGATGAAGAGATTAAAGGAGATATTGAAAAGATATCTACTATAGTTAAGAATAAAGTAACTAACGTAATTGCTAGTGAAAAACAATTAGCTGAAATCAATAAAGAAGATGATGAAATAGCTCAAGAGAGTGGACATTCTTATATCAATAAAAGAAATAAGGATAAAACATTATTTAGAGGTATCATTGAATCTTGTATTTCAATCCAAAAGACTGAAAATATTGATGAAGATGGCTTATCACACAATGACCTTAATATGGACAATGTAATGGCTGAAGCTGTTATTCATTACACAATTTTAGAATCATTATCAACGTGTAAGCTTATTTCAGTAAGTGCTAAAAATGCTCAAGATTATGCAAGAACAATATCATATATGAGATAAAAATATTCCCAATAGACTATAATAAGTCTATTGGGATTTTTATTTTAAATTAAGAATTCAAAAGCTAGCTTACTCATATCTTCATTATCCATTCTAATACCAAAAATAGATGTAAGCATTCCAGCAGTGTTTTCAATATTTTCATTAGAGATACCTTTAAATATTTCTTGCTTATTAAGGAACTCTGTTAAATCAGATTCATCTGAAATTGATTCCACTAGGAACGTAGTGAATCTATTTATAACTTCTTCATGAATAACATTCGTAAAGTATTCAGCCTCTTGTTTCTCTGTCGAGAATTGCTCTGTTGGATAAAGTTCAATACATTGACTTCTGTCAACTTCAACTGAAAATAGAGGTTTATTAATATTGATGAACTTTTCTGCACGACTACTTCTAAATGAAACTACTTTAGAGTCATTAATTATAGTTCTAAGAGTGTCTACTAGTACTTGTGGGTCAATATATGACATAATGTGTTTCTTAATAGTCTTAATCTCACTCATTAACTTATAGTCCTCTGGACTTAGTAATGAAGAGGTTTCAATTTTGTTCTCTTCCATTCGTATTCCTCCTATTTCTTTTTATTTATTGAACATTTCAGTGGTTTTTCTCGATATGTTAATTTTATTTCTATTCTTGGTATAATTGAATAGTATTTCTCTGCTCTAACGTCAACTATCTGACTATCATCTACAAAGACAACACCATTAATAGCATCATAAACAGTCTTTTCATAGTTATCTATATCGGGTCTTGTTAAGGGTCTTAACTTTCCAGATTCAGCTAAATAACGTTTTACTTTACTATCTCTAATAGACTTAATCATAGGGATATATATCTTAAGTTCAATATCAATTTCACCTTCGATTAACTTAAAATTATCAATGTCATCTAATTGTTCTATGATAAATGATTTAAGCATTTTCTTATCCTTTTGACCTGGGTCATACATTGTTGCATTAGCTCTATTGACTTTAGGTCTTGGAGCTGCTTTTGGTTGTCCTCTATAAACTAACTCTAATTCATATAAAGGATTTTCATCTTCATCTTGTTCTATTATACGTTGTATTTTTTCAAGTTCCTTATCAGTATAATCTTCAATATCTATTAAATCTTCAAAACTTTTATCAAACAAATTCTATTACCTCCCTACATAATATTTATTATAATTATGTTATTCAGTATTTTATTTATTAAAATTGAATTTATTTAACTACCCTGAATATTTTTCCAACATTTTCAGATAATCCTGACTCTATACCTTGAATTTTCTTATTGAAGAAACCTGTAATATTACCACCCTTCATTGCAATTGTTTCTTTAAGATGGTCTAAATCTGCAAGTCTTTCAATATCTAAGGTTGCCATGTTATCTAAGAAACCAGACAATCCTATATTGTGACGTAAAACAGCATATGATGAAGTTGCCATAAGAGTAGGATAAAGGTCTTTAATATTTAAACTTACTTCCATTTCTAATGGATATCCATCTTTAGTAAATAAACCATCATTACCACCCTTTTTAAATGTAAGACTAGTTACAACACCCATATCACATGTAAAGTATCCAGGACTATCTACACGAACTATAAATGGACTATAATATCCAGCAAGTGTATCTTGTCTTGGTAGTGACAATGCAAGCAATAATAAGAAAGGTGTATAAATATATTTGAAAATAGACTCTTTGTCACCATAAGGTGATACAAATCTAAATGATAAACTATAACTTCTATCAAATGTTGAATCTTTCCAAACATGTGGGTAGAGCATATTTGAACCACCCATAATTGTACTTACTGTTTTTCTACTATCTGTTAATTTATCAAATATTGCATTTGATGAAATGTCATCAATTTGTTTTCTTACTGTATCATTCATTGAAGATACATTTTGAGCATCTTTTTTGTGTACATCAATACCTAAAAGAAATTGTAATTCTCTCATAGTGCTTGAGACTGCTTTAGTAGCACCCTCTAACATAGACGCACCAAAATTATTACTAGCCGATTCAGTTACAGAAGTACTCTTATCTGCGTAAAATCTCAAGCCAGATGTATAGAAATCTTTTGAGTACTCATTTCTAAAGTTGTATAATCCGTTAGATATACCCATTTTTACAGCTACAGTTGATAACAATAGTTGTGCATAACCAAAATAGTCTGCATAGGTTGGTCTAAAACCATAGTATCTTAAATCACGGTTAGATGTATTACTCTTTGCACTATCAGATAACCATCTAACTATACCACCTTTATCATCCCCACCTTCATCAAAATTAGCCATAAGATTTAGTAATTCTTTTTCACTAATATTCTTACCATTTTTACCATACTTAACTCGTATAGCTTTATCATAAGCATAAAATTGAGGTCTACCAGGAATTAAGTTAACCATAGGCATATCTGCCATGATTGTTTTTCCATAAACTCGTTTCATAGGGTCAGCCGAAGTTATAAAACTCGGTGGCTGACCTAGAAACTCATTAGGTTCAAATGGATTAGAGCCATAACCTGACTCTTCTCCACCAAACCATACTTTCATTAATTCATCACCAAATACATCTACACCTATCTCATAGAAGAATGAACTATCTTCATCAAGTAGACCAAATTCTTTGGCATCTTCAATAACAAGGTTGGGATTTGATACTGCATCCCAACCAGCCTTTCTCATTATTTCTAGTTTTTTCTTAACTTCACTTTTCTTAAATAAACCCATTTAGTACCTCCTTAAACACCCATTGCTATAACTTTAGTCTTACCATTAAGCCCATAAGCACTCTTTGATGTACCTTCATTATAAGAATTAATTTCATTCTGAACAGGTGTAAATATATTTTGACTTGTAACTTTAACATCATTTCCATTATTATCATTGTTACCATCATTATTAGAAGTTAAATTAGTTTCTGTCGCATTATTATTACTAACTCTGTGTTGAGGAACTTCTACATTCACTACAACGTCTTTGTCAGCAATTTCACGATTAGACTGATTAATCTCTTGTAACAACGCAATCATTGATGCAAACGATGATGAACTATCTTGCTTAGCATTAAGTTCGTTACTAACAGCTGTTGCCGTTGCCAATTCGGATACTGTTTGAGTCATATTGTCTTGTGTCTTTAATGTTGCAGTAGATGGAGAATACTCTACAGAAGCAGTTGCATTAAGATTAGTAGTGGCAGTAGTGTCACCATTAACATAAGTGTCTGTAGACTTACTAAAGTAATCAATTCCAGAAGTTGTATCTTTTCCACCATTCATGATATCATCAATACCTTGCTTATAACCAAATACATTAGCCATAACAGAATCAGTATCTAAATATTTCTTAGTGGTACTAGCTGTTCCACCTGTACTAAAGCTTTCCATAGCACCAGCCATAGCACCCATGTTACCACCTGATAGGTAGTTATTAGGGTTAATTGAACTACCTTTACTATATCCCTCACCTTTTCTTACTTCATAATGAAGGTGTGGTCCAGTAGAACCACCAGTAGAACCTACCTCACCAATAATTTGACCAGGCTTTACTATATCTCCAGCATTAACAAAGTTTTTGTGTAGATGTGCAAATATATGTGTATTACCGTTATCATCAACAAGTGCAACACGTCTACCGAATCCAGTAGATTTATACTTAGCATCAAATACTCTACCACCCATAGGAGCAGCAATAGGAGTACCTGTATTAGCTGCAAAGTCAATACCATTGTGCATTTTCTCAACTTTTTCAATAGGATGAATTCTCATACCATAAGGTGATGAAACTCCTCTAAATCCAGGCTGTTGACCAAAGTAGTCAGTAGCTGAGAAGCCTGCTGAAGACATACTCTCTCCACTCGTATTTATACCATACTCTTCAGTAGCATTAGCACCATACTCGCCAAATTCACTATTATTATTTACAGTATTTGTTACAGAATTGTCTACATTAGATACACCAGCTTCAGCAGCAGCACTTGCTTCTTTTGCTTTATCTTCAGCATTCATTGCATCTAAACGAGCTTGTTGTTGAGCTGCTTCTTGGTCATAAGCATCTTCTGCTTTATCTACAACAATTTTAGCCATATCTTTAACTCCAGGAATTTTATTGATAGCCTTGATTATAGCATTAGCTACCTTTACGATAACATCAACAATTCCCTTTATTACATTACTCATTACAGCTATACCTTTACCTATTATAGTTTCTGGACCAAAGTATCTATTAATAATCTCTCCAAAATAATCTTTAACTTTCTCAAATGCTGGAGCAATTTTATCTTTCCAGAAATTAACTAAAGGTTTAAGTAAATATTTCTTGATTGTACTTCTAACAAATTTAGGTATACCAAATATAAATTTAGCAACCTTCCATAAGGTTTTAGCAACCTTACCTATAACTTTAAATGTAGTTTTAAGAACTTTAATTATAGTACTAATACCCCACTTGAAGCCTTTCCAAAGAACTCCTACTAGGAAGTCCATTGTCTTCTTAACAACAGTACCTATAAGTTGGATACTACCCATTATAACTCTGTAAGGTTTAGACTCAGTTAACTTGGTAGCAAAACCACCAGTAAGTTTATCAATAATATCAAATAATCCAGCTTTAACTTTAATAAAACCATCATAAATAATCTTTTGAATGAAACTCTTATCTTCATAATTTCCAAAGAAACTACCAAATAAAGTACCAATTGGGTTAACTATCATTGCAAATATTGCCTTAAGGTTTGGACCAATTTTGTCCATAACACCATCAAAGTTACTCCACAATGATTTAAACATATCACCAATTCCTGAGAAAGCACCTTTAATCTTCTCAATAGTTGGACCAGGGTCTGAACCGAACATACCAGCAACAAAACCAGCTAAAGCACCTATACCACCACCAAGTAATGTACCAACACCTGGGATTGGAATAAGAGTACCTATACCAGCACCAACTAGACCCCACTTAGCAGCTTGTTTAGCTCCATTAAGTAGCATTGATTTAGTTGTATCACCAGCATTACCAATTAAAGTACTACCAGCAAGTTTAAGACCTTCTTCACCACGTTCTTTTGCTTTAGCATAGTCATGAGCAGCAACAGCACCACCAGCAGCTATTAATCCTAGACCTGCAGCACCTGTAGCAGCAGAACCTCCACCAACTGTAGTAAGTCCACTTTTAACTGCAGTGAGAGCTTTTCCACCAACCCACTTACCAGCCTTAACAACACCACCACCAATCCATTTAGCAGCTTTAAATAAACCACCTATGACAGTTCCGATACCATTAATCAGTGTTCCAACAGCTTTAGAGATTAATCCACCAAGACTACTAACACCTCTAGCAACTATTGCACCAAGTTTAGTTGATTTGAACCACTTTAATATTCCAGCAACAACAGGGAATAAGAACTTAAGGAATCCACCAAGTTTCTTGAATCCTTTGTTAATAGCACCTGTGTTTCTAGCAGTTCTTTCAGCAAAAGTTAACTTCTTTTTATTTAACTTCTTAGCAGCTTTCTTGTCCTTCTTAGCTTGAATTTTAGCTTTTACAGCTTGAACTCCACCACTATTAGCTAATTTATTCTTAGCATTTTCAATCTTTGTTGCACTTGTATTTCTATCATTAGAACGACCAGCTTTCATATCAGCTTTTCTAACAAGTTTGTTATAATTCTTTTGCTTCTTTTCTTGAAGTCTGTTAGCTTTTTTCTCGCCTTTTCTTTCACTTTTAGTTAACTTACTTACTCTTTCTTTTTCAGCTAACACGTCAGACTTTTTCATTAACTTAGTATACATTTTTTCTTGTTTACTACGTTTTTTCTTTTCTTCTTTTTCTTTCTTAAATGCATCTTTAATACCTTTTTTCTCTAATGCACTCTTTTCTTTCTTATCTTTCTTTTCCCATCTGCGAGCTTCAGTAGCTTTTTGCTTAGCTAATTTATCAATACCAGCTTTTCTATCAGACTTTTTCATCATCTTTTCATACATTTTTTGTTTATCATTACGTAATTGAGATTCTGATTTTTTCTTAAAGATGTTAAATCTACGCTTAACTATATTACCTTCTTTATCTTTCTTAGCAAGCTTATCTTTAAGTTTATCTGTAGCATTTTTGAGCTTACTACCAACTTTAGTTTTTTCAAACTTCTTCTTAGCTTTGTCAACTTTAGCTGCAGTATCACCTAATGCTTTAATAGTAGCTTCAGGTAATTTGTGTGGAGGTGGAACTATATACACAGCTAGTGCTTTGGTTGGAGGTTGAGTTTCAACGTCTACAATTCTGACGTTCATAACTTTATTCTTACCAAATAATCCCATTCCTACTTTATCTTTACTATCTTTTTTAGATGTTATCTTAGAGCCAGCTTTTCCTGCTCCATTAAGTAAACCTCCACCTAATTGAGCTAATCCAGATATGACTGACGGTATAGCGTTTACTGCCATTTCAATTAATGAACCAACAGCTCTACCTATTGAACTAACAAGTGAACCAAAACCTTCTATAAGACTACCAACAGCTTTTCCTAAACCTTCAGCTACACCTTTTAAAGATGATGCAATACTTTCAAGTAAGCTACTAGCTCCTGTAAGAATATTTTTAACAACACTACCTAGACCTTCTACTACATGACCAATACCATTAATTAATGCTGGTCCAATACCTGATATGACTTCACCAATACCATTTAACAATGCAGTAGGAATCTTAAGAATATTCTTTAATACTCCACCTAAACCTTTTGCAACATCACCAAGTGCCTTACCAACTATTCTAAATGGAGCTGAAACAGCTCTAAATATACCACCTAGACCTTTACTCTTTGCCATTTCTTCAAGTTCATCTGCTCCACCTAGACCTTTACCACCACCTAATAATTTCTTAAATGATATTTTACCCCATTTTGCAGGTAGGTAACGTCTAATGAAACCTAGATATCCTCTAGATTGTTTAGCATCAAGTGCCATCTTACTTGTAGCCGCTAACATAGCCGCATCATGAGCATTATCTGCAACATTATCCATAGTGTTAGCTATTTCTGCCACATTTCCAGCTTTAGACAATCCTGTAGATGAAACACTTGATTTTGATTTTAAATTTGATTTAGGCACTTTATTACCATCTCCACCAAACTTAGAACCATTAGAAGAGTCTAAACCTTCAGCCTTAAACGCATCAGAGTTCTCTCCCCATAGTGTTTCATAAGTGTTTTGTTTATCTTTACGGATACTTTTAGCACTCTTAGGACTTTTAGCTTTAGGGTCAAATGCTCTTGATATAGAACTTAAAATTCTCTCAAGCAATGATGTTTGTTTTGTAGCATGTGTAGAAATATTTGCAGTATTTGTAGCTTGTTTCTTAGCTGCTATAGTTTCGTTCTTTAAATCTATTTTTTCTTTCTTACGGTTTTCTTTAGCAGTCTTCATTCTATCTTTAATAGAAATCTTTTCTTTTTTGTTCTTAACTTTAATACCAAAAGCACTATCTGCTAAATGTTCACCCGATACTTTCTTACCGTACTCAATACCTAGACCAGCATGACGCTCTCTAAGTTTACCAGCAGCATCAGTTAAGATGTTTACAGGTGTTTTAAATACAGTTTTGAAAATACTTAATAATGACTTTCTAATTCCTTCAAGAGCAGAACTCATAGGGTCAATAATCTTTTCCTTAAACATTTCACCAAATGATTTACCATAGAATCCAGCAAATCTATCATTTAAGCTATCTGCCATAGACTTGATTACTTTTTCTCCCCATTTTCTCATGTTAGTAAACTGATGCTTGAATTCTTCCCAGAATGGTCTAAACACAGTTTTCATAGGTTTGAAAATTTCTTCTTTAAAGAAAGAAGTTAAGTCGTTAAATGTTTCTTTTAACTTTCTACCGATAGGGTCTAGAATATGTTCTTTAGTATATTTAAATCCTTTATTGAACCATCCGTCTTCCCCATCTTTTTTACTATTACCAAATAAGAAGTCTTTACTTTTATTGTACAGACCTTCAAATTTACCTTTAATTACGTCAAACATACCACCAGTTCTAAATGTCTCACCAGCAATATCTCTATAGTGACCAAATAAATATGTTTTAGTAGGCATAAGAATTTCATCATTAAAGAAGTTTCTAACTCCCTTAAATACTCCACCCTCACGAACAACTTTACCATTTTCATCTTCAGATTTCTCACCAAAGAAATACTTATCAGCTTTAATAGCAGTATCCTTAGCAAACTTCTGAATATTTCGACCAGCCTTAATAACAACACCATTCTCTTTATTATAAAGGAAATCTTGAACTACTTCAGTCTGATGAACCACACCTAAGACAGCACCTAAGTACTTACCATATCCAGGCATAATTAACTCACCAAGTTTAGAACCAATACCAGCACCCATCATTTTCTTCTTAAAGTCTTCATTAATTAGACCTTCGGCAATTCTATTACCATCTTTGTCTTTTTCACCGAACAACCAAGTATCAAGTTTATCAGTAGTCTTTTGAAGTCTCATCTTTAATGAGTCTAATACACTTGTTTCATGTATATCTTTTCTAGCAGCATCATTGCCATCAGCATCTTTACCAATAAGCATTTTCTTGAAGTGGAAAGTAGCTTGATTTAGTTTTACTTTCATCTTGTTTACAAGACCAATATCTTTAATCTTCTTACCATTCTCATCAATTTTAGTGCTGCCAAATAAAAATGCCTTTGCAGGGTTTAATATTTTATCATCAAACTTAGTTTTAATTTTATTGAATAAACCACCTTCTTTAATAAGATTACCATTCTTATCTTTAGAAGATTTTCCAAATAAGAAGTTTGAAATAGGTTGTTTAACATCCTTGTCAAACCAATGTACAGCTTTGTTGATAAATCCTTCTTTACCATCTTCGAGTACACCATCTTTATTACGCTTACCAAAGAAGAAATTCTTGAAAGGATTAGTGATACTATCTTTAAGTCCTTTTAAGAATAAACCTAGTTTACTTTTAGTATCTTTACCAAAGAATAATTGAGCCATTGTTTTAGAAGCAGATTTTAAACCTTTTTCTAGATAGGTAAATGGTAAACTAAATATCTTACCTAATTTATTCTTAATACTTCCATCACCTTCAAAGATATCAGATATAGGATTTAATATAGCATCTTTCCATCCTTTAACTCTATCTTTAACAGTTCCAGCAGCTTTATCCCTATCAGATTGATTTTTCTTTTCTTCTTCATCTTTTTGTTGCTCTTCTAAGAAGATTTGTTGTTGTATAGCTTCAGCTCTTCCAGATTCAAGAGATTTTCTATTAGTATTAATTTTCCCTACAATAGATTTGTAATCAGCCTTACCAGCAACAATTGCTTGAGCTTTAGCACTTCCACCACCATCACCACCAGGGCAACAATCTACAAGTAAACTTAAAAGTCCTACCATTTTTTCTTGTAATGAGATAGTTTCTAGTAAATACTCAGGTATAGAGCTTGAATTTTTATTTGAGAACATTGCACTAGAACTTGCAGAAGACTTATCAAGGTCTCCATCTAATCTAGCTTGAGCTGAACCATTTTCAACACCCTTCATTTCATTATTAAAAAATCTAGTAGCTGATGATTTAGCATCTGCTATATCTCTAGAAAGATTAAAACCATAAGCACTATCTGTACCAATAGAATCTTGTAAATGTTGATTAGTTCTATTTAATACCATGTCACTTACTGAACCAAAACCATTAGTACCTACATCATATTGAGTTAGGTCTTTTTTAATATCTTGACCACGTTTAGCATAAGTTTTAAATAGGATATCAAGTTCTTTAGTTGCTTGAGTTATTTCATCAACATTTTTCTCAGCATCCCATCCTTCTTTTTTCATTATACCTTTTAGTACTTTCTCTTGACCTTCAGAGTTTATTGAATACATATTTTCTATACTCTTATCTCTTCTTGCAAGAGTTTCTTTTTTATCTTTAAACTTTCCAGATTCATAGTCAAAGACCATTTCACCTTTACCCGAAATAGCTGAAAGAATTTTACTTAATAAATTAGGAATTACTTGAGTTATAGCTTTTTTAGTTACTCCATCAAAAGCTATAGAACCTTTTTCATAATCACCAAGTTTACTATTTGTCTTCCATTTCGTACCCATTCCAAAGACTTTTCCAATTATTTTCTTAATTGGATTACTTGCATCATCATTTGCCCAAGTACTCATCTTTAAAACAAATGCAGCTGGTATACCAGCAACAACTTCATTGAATTGTGTAGCAGCCTTTTTAAAAGCATCAGGTAATCTAGTTGATATAACATCAGTTAAGATTTCACCAATAGGGTTTGCAACATAAGCTTGGAACATCTGTTTAACAGTTTCACCTGTTCCGTCACCATTCATGTTTTTCTTAATAGTTTTAAGATATTCCCCTATATCAACAGCACCTTCAGGCGTTATAACACGCTCAAAGTCAGATTCTTTCTTACTTGACTTAGATTTATTCATTCCAAAGAATTCAACATGTTTCTCTAAATGTGAACCTACGCTCTCAATATTTGAAGATATTTCACCGAGAAGACCAGTAGAAGTTGTGTAATACTCCATACTTTTCTTATAGAAATCATTAGTGGCTGACATTGTAAACTCAGACATCTGTGCCATTTGACCAGACATAGTTTCCATACCACCAATTAATCTATCATTAAGCATTATATTCAATCCACCAAGTTTTTTAATTTCAATTCCTTCATTTCCACCTTGTTGGACTCTTACGTTGCTAACATTTGCTACTTTGTTTACTACTCTACGATTATCTGCTACATACTTTTTATTATTAGTAACTTCAACATTTCCAGAATCTGAACTAGATTCTGAATGGTCATCACCTTCACCAAAGTCTGCATCACCATCGTCCATGTCACTAAACATAGCATCCATATCACCGAAATCCATATCGTCATCACCATCAAGACCAAGCATTTTATCTAATACTTTATCTTGACGTTCTTTATTATAAAGATTACCAGTTTTTAAATCGGAAGCAACGTTCCTACCAAGTTCACCACCAGTTTTATCCCAGAACTTCATACCTCTATCTACTAATTTTTTATGGTCAACTAACATACGACCAGTTTGAGTAAATAAGTCTTTATTCTGAGAGTAATTGGAAGCTACATGAGGAACTAATTGCTTAACGACTGCAGGAGCAGCATATTTAAATGATTTAGCAACGTTCTTAATATAACCCATCTATTTTCACCTTCTTTCTTTTTATAGTCATTAATCTTTTGTTTACAAATCAAGAAGTGTCTATTTTTTATAATAATGACAAAAAAAAATAAGGATAATTCATATAGAATCATCCTTATTCATTATTCTTTAACTAGTGGTAAATCAATTATTAATTGATGTTTCTCATTAATAATCTTTTCATAATTTATATTAACTCTGTTACTAGTGGATACTAACAGAGATAATGTTATTTCCATAGCTGACTCAAGGAGCATAGAAATCTCTTCAAGTCTACCTTCTAATTCTACAGATGTACATATTGGTGCTGGTTTGTGCCATTTTCTCTCTGGGAATACTTTTCTACAGCTAATAATTTTACTCATAATAGCTAATAGAGAACCTTCAACATAATCACTATTATAGTGAGTATTTTTAATAATCATGTGTTCATTTACTGAATCTCCAGAGAAGTTAGCTATTAGATTTTCAGTAATAAATGATAATGTTGTACCTGTATATGAAAGTATATCTGTAAGTTCTTCTACAAACTCACTTGATAATCCTGTATGGTTATACTCCGTATGTGCTTCTTCAATCTCTTCAATAGTATGTAATAAATACTTGTCTAACTGCTTTACAAATAATTTATTGTCAATATAATCAACATTGATATCCTCAAACTTTTCATACTTCATGAATATTTTGAATTTACTCTGTACATACTTCCTGAACTCAAATGTTAATACATTATTAAATAATATATCCATAGTATTCCTCCTTATTTTTGCAAATAAAAAAAAGCAATAGACATTAGTCTATTGCTTTCATATTTTTTATTCTTCTTCTTCAAACTCATGAATAACGATTTCAACACCGTCAGTAGTTGTAAAGATACCAGATTCATCATCCATAGCACCATCAAATGTGATAAGAGACTTGTCACCAATAACTTTTTGAACTTTAACTTCAAAGTGATTTTGAACTACAGTTTCAAAGTCAGACTTTGGTGGGTTGTAAACACGAGTATCTACTGAAACATTCTTGTAGTAGATATCAGCATACTTGTCAAAGAATGATGCGTTGTTAGTAACTTCAGCAAGTGTTAAACCGTAAGCTTCTTGTAACTTCTCTACCATAACTTTTGTTGGAGCAGACTCGAATAAACCAGTTGCCATTAAGTTATTTAAGAATTCTTGAGTGAAAGCTTCTTGAGTACAACGAGGAGCTTTATCATCAGCAGATTTTCTTGAAGGAATCTTGAACTTGTCACTTACTGTCTTAGCAGCAGTCTTTAAGTTAATCTTTGAAGTCTTCTTAGGAGCAGCAGGTGCTTTAGCAGCTTTAGTAGTCTTCTTAGGAGCAGCTTTAGTAGTCTTAGAAGACTTCTTAGGAGCAGCTTTTTTAGGTGCAGCTTTCTTAGGAGCAGCTTTCTTAACTGTCTTAGGAGCAACTACTTCTTCAGCTTCTTCTTCAACTTCTTCTTCTTCAGCTTCTTCTTCTGTTTCTTCTACCTCTACCTCAACTTCTTCTTCTTCAACTTCTACTTCTTCTACTGGTGCAGCTTTCTTAGGTGCTACTTTTTTAGGTGCTACTTTCTTCTTAATTGCCATTGTGTTTCTCCTTTTCTCTAATTAGATTTGTGGTTGGCTTTATCAACAGTGAAATTACTGTCAACATTTTGGAACATATAAAAATTATTAACAAGCTTTTTCACTACTATGATATATGTTTGTTTTTAAGTTCATTTTTAACAGCTTAAAAACAACACTTCAAAGTTATATATCTGTTACGAAATTTAATTTTTTTGTTTAAAAATCATTGACAGATTGATATCACTTGAAATGAAATACATTAGTATCTAGTTGAAAGTTACAAATAAAACTATATATCTTTTATTTATAACTAAAGCGAATAATACATGTTAATTACTTTTGTCACAATAATAATATATTCTTGAAACTTCAATCAAATATTGTTACTACTTACATTCATCTTCATCTTGATTTAAGAAGTTATTTAAACCTTCAGCCTCAGCTGCTAATTGTTGAACTCCTTCTTTCCATGTACATTTACCTCTTTCACAATCAGATAAAATATCATTTACAATTGAATGTGTTTCATGTACCTTTTCTTCGTAATTCTTCATAGTTAAACCTCCTCATATAATATTATTAAATAGCTTACTTCACTAAAATAATATATATTTAAATTTTATTTTATCTTTCTATTACAACAATAAATTAATTAATAAATATAAGGAGGCATATCAATGATAACTACTTTAGATAAACTTAAAGATTTATATATCTATAAAGATAAGCAATTGATATCTAACGGTAAAAATAAAAGAAAAGATACTGTTATTTACTACTTATCAAATGACAATGATATAAATGAGTTTATAGATTCTAGTTTATTTGTTTCTCAATATATAAGAGCTTATTATACTCCAAAGGTATTTAACTCAAGTATAGTAAAGAGAAATAAGAGACAGAATCAAATGGAAATACTTAAAAATGCCAAGTCTGATATTTCAAGTGTTACACTAGCTAAACCAAAGATTCAGCAATTAAATAATCTTAACTTCTATTATGATATGAAGTTTGAGAATGATGCTTTCTTTGAATTTGTTAGAACATCTGGAAAGGCAAGACTTGGAATGTATAAAGCATTTTTAGCTGAATTACTTAGTAAAGTAACTTATGGTGAGAAAGTATTATACATTAAACTTAATGATGGATTTGAAAGTTCTAAAGCTAATAATCCTGCTAAATTAATTTATGATATGATTTATTATAAGTTAATGCAACCTAGTGATTTTGCTGGAATAAAGTTTATATTTCACTCACCTAAACAAAATATGTTCTTTAAAGTGAGTAATATAGGTTCAGTAAACTTCCCAAGATTTAAAAACTTCTTAAATATTCTAAATAAATTAGAAACTAACGGTGACTTATCACCAGATGAATTAATGATTTATCAGAATGAAATAAACACCCCAAGTGTTGTAGAAGAAGAAACTTTAGAAGGTAAGAAAGATAATCTTAAGAAAAGTGTAATGAATAAGATTAAAAAGGGATTACATTTAGACCCTAAGATTCATGCTATAACTGGTGAAGATAAAGCTGATATACAGAAACTTGAAGACAAGATTGATGATGTATTGGATGAAAAACACAAAGATGGTATGGATGAAAAAGAATTAGAAAAAGAATTAGAAAATAATGAAGAGTTCATGAATTACTTAGCAGACATAGAAGAAGAAAAGGCTACTGCTAAGAAACAGAAAGCAAGAGATAAAGCTATTAATAGATTAGAACTTAAGCAATCAAAAGTTGTTTTAGGTGAAACTAAGATAGATGATTTACTTGCTGACTTTGATGCTAAATCAATTGATATCACAGAAATGCCTGTAGATACCATTCATGATGAAATTAAAGTTTCTAAGTTAAATGATTTTGATGTAAGTTATAATAAAAATCAGAAAGAAAAAGACTTAGCAGCTGTAATCTCAGCCTTCAATGATGACCCAGATTTACCAATGTACATCACTAAAATTACTAGAGAAGATACTTCTGATGAGTTTAATAAAAAGGAGACAATGACAGTAAATTATGAAGATGCTAATGGTGTCAAACATACATTTAAGTTAGATGTTCCACTACTTATTGACGAAAGATTTATGTACCTAAACGGTGGTAAGAAAGCTATATCTAAACAATTATTCTTATTGCCAATAGTTAAAACGACTTCTAAACAGACTGATGCAGTTCAGATTACAACTAACTACAACAAGATGTTCTTAATGCGTTACGGTCAAAAGCTTGACCCTAATGTAGAGAAGTTTAAAAAGCATATTATTGCAAACCCTAAAGATACTAACATCAAGGCAGTACTAGGTGATAATAGTCTTGTAAATAAGACATTTCTAAGTACACTTGAGTATGATGAGTTCTCTAAATTCTTAATGAAACTTACCATAGGTAAATACTATTTCAGATTTAATCGTCAAGATATAATTGATGAAGTAGAAACTAAAGGTATAGTTAATGATATAGAAACTGCTGTTGCTGAAGATGAATTCGTTGTTGGATACATTGGTAAGAAATTAATTATTATCGACAAGAAAGACAATAAAGTTTATTCTAAAGAACAAAAGGGAACTAAAGTTACAAAGACATTTATGTATAACTCTATCACTGAATGTTTAATTGAATTAATGAGTGAAGTATCTGGAAAAGATTACTATGCTAAAGTTATGGAGAATTCTACAGGTAAACGTTTTGTTTATTCAAGAGCATCTATACTTGGTAAGAAAGTTCCACTTATTTTATTATTAGGTCTTTATAATGGTTTAGAAGAAACACTTGTAAGATATGAAGTACCTTATGAGTTTAATAAAAAAAGAAGAAGATTAACTCCTAAAGAGAAGGCTGAATGGAATGTGGTTACATTTAAAGATGGTTACTTATACTATCCTATTAACCCTTTAAGATATCCATTATTATTAAATGGATTAGTTGAAGCTAACACTAAAGAATATACTTTTGAGGAGTTTAGTAAAGATGAAACTTATACAAGACTGTTTTCAGAAATGTATGGTTCTGCTAATATGACTAAAGGTCTTAAAAACTTCTTAACTTTAATAATAGACCCTATTACTAAAGACATTCTATCCGAATTAGATTTACCAACTAACATAGTTGATTTATTACTTTATGGAAATACTTTGTTAGAAAATACAGGATACAGAGAATTGAATGATATGAAGAACTACAGAATTCGTAGTAATGAAATCATTAATGCTAGAATATACAATATCTTAGCTAACCAATATAAGGTTTATAAAGATACTTCTAAAGCTGGTCATCCTATTAAAGTAACTGTTCCACAAGATAGATTAATTAGAGAACTTATTGAGAGTCCTCTAGTTGATGAATACAGTATTCTTAATCCTATTGCTGAAGCTGAGAAGATTGGTAACTGTACTTATAAAGGTTTATCTGGTACTAACTTAGATGATGCATTTACAACACAGATGCGTTCATATGATAAAACAATGTTAGGATTCTTAGGTCTAAATACTCCCGATTCTGCAAAGGTTGGTATGGTTAGACAGATGACATATAATCCTAAAATTATCAACAATAGAGGTATCATTGATACTGATGTTACTGTTAAAGATTTAAAAGCTGGTGATATGTTAACACCTGCTGAGTTACTAAGTTCATTTACTTCTACACATGCAGACCCTCCTAGAGTTGGTATGCAAGTTACACAATCTAAACACATCATCCCAACTGAAGTTCAACATAAACCTTTATTTGGTAGTGGTATGGAAAAAACTCTTCCACATATTCTTGGTAATGACTTTGTATTCAAAGCGACTCAAGATGGTAAGGTAGAGAAGGTTGATGAAAAGAATGAATTAATGATTATAAGATATAAAGATGGAACTATGGATACAGTTGACTTATCACCTGTTCAAGCTAAGAACAGTAATGGTGGTTTCTGGATTACTAACAAAAAAGAACCATCTGTTAAAGAGGGTGCTTCATTTAAGAAGGGTAATATTATTGCCAAGAATCCTCAATATTTCCACGGTGGTAAAGATGATACAACTTATGTAACAGGTCATTTATCTAAAGTAGCTATTGCTTCTGGCGATTATACCTATGAAGATAGTTGTTTATCAACACCAAAATTATCAAAGAATATGGCTAGTTTAATTACAATGAAAAAACCAGTTAACCTTGGTGTTAATACTAACATTGATTTCCTTGTTAAAAAGGGAACTAAAGTTAAAACTGGAGATAAACTTATTATATTTGAACACTCATTTGATGAAGCTGATGCTAACAAGTTACTAGACCAATTAGGTGATGAGTTCAGTGAAGTAATTGAAGAGATGAGTAAGAATATGGTTACTACTAAATATACTGGTGAAGTTGTAGATATTAAAATATACTATAACCGACCTTTGGAAGATTTCCAGCCATCAGTTCAAAAGTTAATCAAAAGTTACAACTCTTCTATTAATTCTAAGAAGAAGATTGTTAAAGATACTTATGGTGAACATTATGAGAAAAATTCATTTATATTCCCACCTTCTCAGCAAGTTAACAATGACAAGATTGGTGGAGAAGATGTTGATGGTATTATGATTGAACTCTACGTCAGATATGAAGACCATTTATTTGTAGGAGACAAGATTGCATTCAATACTGCACTTAAATCTATTATTGCAACGGTTACTGATGAAGGTGAAGAACCATATTCATCATATCGTGAAGAGGAAAAGATAGATGCAGTTGTATCCCCACTTTCAATTGTCAGTAGAATGACAACTGATGTTTTCAATCAGTTATGGCTTAATAAAGTACTTATAGAGTTAAAAAATGAAGTTGGTAGTATATTAGATGAGTAACAAAACAAAAGATTAAATATGAAGGGAGAAATAAATGATGTATGATGAAAGAGAAGAACTTTTAGAAAATGGTTTAGATGAAGTTGAAGGAATAACTTTTTCTGAAGATAATGTAAGATTGGTTGAAATGGATGGAGTATTCATGATGTCTGAATCTGATTTAGATGCAGTTATGGAACATTATGGTATTCTTGATATGGAAGTTGAAGAAACTCTTGAACTTATCGCTGAGTCACATAATTTAGATGTTGAGACTTTAGGTGTTATTCTTGATGAAGATGCAACTACTGAAAGACTTAAGAGACTTAAAATTAGAAAACTTCGTGCTAAGAACCCTCAAGAAAAAGCTAGAATTACTAAGCAAATGTCTGACTTGAGATATAAACGTGCTATGAAGAATACTAAGAAGAAAACTGCTAAGCCTAAAGTTGCTCCCAAAGCAAAGCCTAAAATAAAGAAATAAGATTCATAACCCTATAGATTATGTCTATAGGGTTATTTCTTAGAACTAATTATTAATAATTCAATTAGAAAGGAGGCAATTTAATTGGGTCAATTACTAAAAGATAAGGAAATCTTATCCAAAAATGTTGAACTCTATCAATCGTTAGCTACTTCAGAGTTTAGTAAGTATTTAGAAGGTGTTCCTACCTTTGTAACTTATTATCACAAAAATTCATTGGCATCAAAATCAGACCAAGGTCTTGAAGCTGTTATAGAAGTAGTTGGAGCAGAATCTCCTATTAAATTTGATAGAATTGAAAACTTTACTTTATATGGTATAGAAGAATTAGGTGTAAATAATATAGTTGATGATGAATTTGGTATAGATAGTGAAGTGGAAGGTGATGCAGTAATATTACCAGATACTATCAAACCTTTACCAGATGATTTCTTTACTATAGAATACAATACTGAAAAATATATGTTTAAGGTAACTGATGTTCAGTTTGACAAGATTAATGGTAAGAAATATTACAAAATTAGCTTTATGCTCTCAAGAGAAGAGCAAAGAATGATTGAAGAGCAAATTGAAACTGAATTTGTTCAAGTATCAGATGTTTTTGGTACTGAAGTTGATTCTATTTTGACTAAAGAATCTAGTCTTACTTTACAATATATTGATAAGTTGTATGATAAGATGCTTGAGTTTTACACTACTGCATTTATGAGTAACTCATTTAATGTTCTATTATATAAGTATAATAGTTTTAACATGTATAATGAGTATATAGTTAGATTTGCAATCAATACAGATGTTTTAGTTGATAGAAAGAAAGTTATGGATACTATATACATTCAAGACATTTTAAAAGACAATTCTACATTTTTTGAATTGTATGAAAGAACAATATATTACGCATTAGAAACAAAGAATAAAGAATTACTTATATCTGAAGATTTTACATTAGTTGAAATAAACGACCAAACAACACCGTTTTTCTTTGACTATGAAGACTACTATCAGTGCTATTATAGTAACCTTACAGGTTTAACTAACACTATAGTACCTCACAATCTGCAATTTATAGATAATGTTATCAATAATGAGTTATACGTTGATGACAAAGAATTCTTTATAGAAAATATTATCATCAATTACTTTAATGATAATTTAACAATAGATGAAGATTTTTTAGATACAATAAACAACTACAACTTTATTCCGAAGTTGTCTGAGTTTTTACTTGTACCATGTCTTCTTTATATATTAAAAGATTATAAAAGTGATTTGAGTGAATAACAAATTAATAAAATCATATGAAAGGTGGTAAAAATTATGTTTGATGACCTTAACACAACGTTAAAGGAAAGAGAATTACTTAAAGAAGAACAGGAAAACTTTAAGGATATTTTAGATTCTACTGAAGATGATTTCATTGAAAGATTATCAGAAGGAACTGATTTAGATGATGATTTTGATATGGATGATGAGTTCGAAGATTCTGACGATACAGATGACTCTGTTGATGATGGAGATACTGACGTAGAAGATGAAGAATTGTTAGATACTGATAGTGACGGATTCTAGGAGGATATTATGGCACAAAAAGTTAGAGTAATAATTAACAAACATGGACATATACCAGGAATTGGTAATGGTCCAGTTCTAACTCCAATATATGTTCTTAAATCACAATATGACTTACTTAAGAAATTAGGTTATGATATTAAAGTGGTTAAAGGAAATAATCTTATTGGAGAAGTTAAAGCAGTTATTCCACCAACTAATGAAGTGGTAGAAGAAGTGGTTGTAAGTAATGATAATACACCTACTATTCCTGTTACTGAAGAGGGAACTGACAAAGTTATCGAAACTATCACACCATCTAATGATGATGTAGTAGAAGTAGAAGAGACAATTGAAGAAGTTGTTGAAGAAACTGAAGAGTCAGAAGACGAAGAAGTTATCGTAGAAGAGACAATTGAAGAAGTTGTTGAAGAAACTGAAGAAGTAGAAATCATTGAAGATGATGAAGAACTTTCTGCAGAAGCTTTCTATACAATGGACTTCTTAACAGGTGCTAAAGCTGAAACTATCCTTACAAATAGAGGAGTAGATTTCTCAGAATGTAAGAATGCTACAGCTAAGAAAGAGTTAGTTCTTGAAACTAACCCTGAAGTAGAAGAAGCATAAAAAAAATAAGCTATATATCTTAATTGATATATAGCTTTCTTTTTAATCATCTATGTCTTTAATTGACATGTTAAATTCTTTATTAAGAACTTCACACCATTTTACAATAGATTTGTAACTAATTGTACTTCTAGTTGTAAGACCATAATATAAGTTGTAACCATTACTGTCATCACTAAACTTATCATATATGTCTTGCATTGTTATACCTTCATCATTAATTGTTTCTTTCAGAAGTCTAACCATATCGTCATCTTCTGGATAAAGTTCCATTAAGATTACTTCATCTTTAGAAATTCGTTTATTAGTCTTTCTTCTTTTAGGTTTAGTTTTAGATGAAGATGATTTTGTAGTCTTTTTACCACTTTTCTTCTTCTGGTCTGCCATCTTACCAATATTATTGAATAATGAATCTACATTACTTAATTCTTTATCAACAACATCATCCATTGTAACTTCTTCACCTTCAGTATATTCAACTATTACAAAATCTCCATCTTCAATGTAAATACCAGCATTGGTATCTTCATCATATTTACCTCGGAACGCATAAATAATATCATCATGTATATAAGCTTCATTTAACTTAGGAGCTTCTGGAATCTCTCCTAAAAATTCTCTTAAGTTTGTTTCATTTGTTATCATAACATATTTCTTAGATGCCATCTTAGTTAGTTACCCCCTATTCTTCATTATCTAGTTCTTCCATACCTTGCACCATTGAAGCTAAATTAATTATCGAAGTTCCACCACCAGTGTTAGAAAGTAATCCATTTCCATCATCTTCGTCATCTTCAACTTCCTCAATTCTACTATCATAAAATGGTAAATCATTAGGGTCATTCTTATCAACATATTTATTGACTTTAATTTTTTCTTTTTCACCACTAAGAATCTTTGAAAGATTCTCATCAGTATATCTTTCATCAGCATTATCTGGTACAACAATGTCATTTTCATCTATTACAGATTTTGGACTACTTTTAACTATAATGTCCTCATCTTCGTCATCCTCAAACATAGTTGATACATTTTTCTTAGATGATTTACTTCTTGGTTGTTTACTTCTTTTAGAACCAGTTGGACTTGCATAAGTTTTACTACTTGGTGTTGAACTTCTTGTTACACCTTTACTTTCAATATACTCATATGCTGTTGAGAAACTGTGTTGACTACATAAAAGAAGATTAAAGTTCTCTAAGAAATATAATATTCCATTTAAAGCATCTTCATTCAACTCAACAATATTAGTGTCAGTACCTATATAAAGTAATGCACCTTTCATTTCTCTACCATCAAGGTCATTTTTAAGAACATCAAAGGTTAAGACAATACTCTTTCCTCCAATTAATCCACCTACCTTAACATTCAAATCAGCATATTTTTCATTGAGATATAATTCACCATTAATTTCAGTAAATATATTTATAGTGTTTCCATTTCCATCTTCAACGTCACCATTTAAGATATCGGTTGCTTCTCTAAAACCTTTAATAAGTTTAGACAAATGTGGGTAACTTAAATATATTTCTTCAAATACTTTATCACGATTATATGCAATCGTAAAGAAGTCAGAAGTATCTAAGTGTATTGTCTTCAAACTATTATAGTTACTGTACTTGCCACTGTTATATGATTTCTCATATATAGGTTGTATCTTTTCTTTGTTAGCACTCTTCTTACCAAGCATTACTACATTCTTAAACTTAAGAAATCTTGCTGGTTGTAGGAGTAAACGTTCTATCTTTTCATAATTATCAAAGTCCAATATACACCTCTCCTATAAGTTTATTTTAAAGGCTTCTTTTGCTAATACACTAAGAATTTTCTTTCGATAAGTTCTTTGCTCTTTACATTTCTTAAAGCCTTCATCCGTCACGTCAAAATATATAGTTTTTTTATTTTCTAAATATCTCAACCTACCAACGATTTGTTCAATAATTGTCTGAGATGAAAGTGGAACTGTATTTATTATACACTCTAGTCCTTCAACATGTACAGCCTTATTAAACCCTCTTGTTGTCGTTAAAATTATATCAGCATCAAGTTCCTTAGCTTTATCCTTAACTCCTGGGATGACACAAAATCTTCCTATAGATTTATCTGGATAAAGTTCACTTAAATCCTCATATACTTTCTGAATTAAATTTGTCTTCTGGAACATAATAGCTAGCTTCGGAGTAGTACCACTTGCATAGCACATTTCTAAAATATCAGTAATTAATGTGAAAAATGCATCATATACATCCTCAAGTAAATAATCACTATATCCGTTAATATTGAAGCCATAATTTCTAGTCTTCATATTAGATTGAACATCTAGTGATGGATGTGAATTCCATGAAGTATATATAATAGTTTGATACTTCTCCTTGTACTTGTGTTCTAAACCATAACTTACAATATCACCATACATATTTTGATACACAACATTTTCAGACTGGTTACTTCTACTAGGAGTAGCTGTAAGATAAAGTGTTTCAGATATATTTGTAACTGCATCTATTAAGAAAGTATTTCCCCACTCTACATGAGCTTCATCAATAACTTTAATACCTATTCCTAGATGTTTAAATAATTTGTCAATGTTGTAAGGATTGTTCTTTCCATGAGCAGCTAATGTTCTATGCATTGCAATAAATACTTTATACTTATGTTTCATAAAAGGAAGTTTTTGTAATTTCTTTATAGATGATGCTCCAGCTATAGTAAATATTTCTTCTTCCTTTATATCTGTAAACTTTAAAAATTCTTCTTTCCATTGTTCAGTAAGTTTATCCATATCTACAATAATTAGTGGCATTTTTTCTTTACTAATTATATAAGCTATTGAACAAAATGTCTTACCTTCACCTGTTTTTAAACATAACATCTTCTGGGTTTCATCAACTGCATAACCAAAGAATCTAGTATCACCTTTTAAGAAATGAAGAGCGTTCTCTTGCATTTTAGTTCGTGGTTTAAATTTTAACTTTGCAACCATCTTAAGAAATCTCGAGTGTTTCTTACGATTGTCAACCACTTTATGACTAGGTAATATTTGTCTAAGTTTGGCTAGGTCATATCCTCCTGGTACAACTAAATTTAAATCGTCATCTAAATACATAGCTGTAAATGATATAGAGAATGTTGCAGGATTCCATACAGAAAGACTCTTTTCAAGCTTTGATGACTTATTATAATTAGTTATATTTATATGACTAGGTCTTAAGTCAATCATAGAGTACCTCCTTTATAATGTCTTTACTTTAGTAAATCCAATAGAATCACAGAACCATGATTGTTCATCTTGGTCTATAATAATATCTGATACTGATAGTGAATGCATTCCTTCAGCAATTAAAGTTATACAGCCATTAACATTACCTGTATTAGATTCTCTAAATATTATTTCCATTTCTTCTAAATCTGTCTTTGCAACCAAAGTGTATCCAAGTTCTTTTAGGTTGATTTCATTATAACCATTAGCTTGAAAGAAACGGTAATTCATAAATTTTAGACGTTCCTTATCGTCAGTTATCTGGTAAATCTTTTTCAATGTACACCTCCTTTAATAAAATAGAAACATATACCCCAAAATGAGGTATATGTTATTGTTAGTTACTTAAATAGTTCATCCAATAATGAAGAACCATTTTTCTCAAATGTATCTGGCTCGGTTAATTGCTTTTTAATTTGCTCGAAAGCCAAACTTACAGATGGACTAGGACTCTTAAGAATAGCTTCAGTAATTCTAAGTACTGAGTAAGATGGGAATTTATCCTCATTGAAATCTGGTCTCTCAATCAAGTTTTTAGAATTTCTAGTAAGTTCTCTAAGAATCATCTCAATGTGAACACTATTAATTGATATACTACTTTCGTTTAATAATTCAATAAACTTATTATAGATATCATGTATAGATGTAAGACCTAAATGACCATTAGTTTCAATTAACTCTAAAATAGATTGAAGTGAAGCAGATAGCTCACTGTTCTCCATTACAAAGTTGAATATAACACTGTCTGGACTGAATGTTGCAATAGGTAAAATGTAAACATCTTCATTGTCTTTTAAAACTTCCTGTATGTTCTTTTCACTTTCTTCAGATAAATACAATGCTACAGGACTTTCAACATCAATGACATTATTACCACGTTTCACTATAAATTTCTTAGTATAACGTTTATTAGTTTCATCATCAACTTCCATATCATCATATTCTACAATTATATCAGCTCTTGTTTCAATTTCATTAAGCATAATCATATTTCTATCAACAGCAAATAACTGCATAAATACTTCACTCCACTCAATTTTAATACTTCTTGTTTGAAGTAAATGCTTTGCAGATAATAACATCTGTGTAAGCTTCTCTGTAAGATAAAGTACTGATAGAATACCAATGTGTAAATCTTGATTTAACTTTGCTAAATTATCACCATAACATGTAAAACATACACCATCCTCACAAGCACAAGTAATAGGTGTTCTAAGATTAATAGTTGTACCGATTAAATCAGTACTTACTTCAGCATGATGAAAATCAATCATACTTAATTCTCCACCAGCTTCAAACCATCTTCCATTAATTCTTTTTAAAGTATCTTCATCTTCAATAAAACATTTAATATAGTGATGAGTTCCACAATCATCTACTTTAGAAGGAGATAAAACTGAATCAATCATCAATAATGAAAGCTTTCTTGTAAGATAACCTGACTTCTTAACTTGTTTGTAGTTTGTAATTAATGCTTTTCTAGCACCAGTTGCATTTACAAAGAAGTCATAAACATCTCTAAGACCTTGGATATAGTTTGTGTTGATTGGACGTGGAATAACATTACCTTCCAAGTCTGGTTTCAATCCTACATTAAGAATTGATTGTGCCATTTGTTTAATGTTAATACCAGTTTTACTATTGATGTAGTTACTTAAAACATTAGTATCTTCACTAAGAATATCTACTAACTCACCTGTCTTTGTTTTAAGAAGTCCTTCAATTTCATCAAATTGTAAACCATCTGGTATCTTAAATGATGTTAGCTCAGCAAAAGCTTCATTTCTGTCAGCTAACTCAATAAGACTGTGTAAGTTCATAGTATTCCCATATAATACATTAAACTCACCCGATAAGTCTGATAAGGTTTCTACTACATTTGCAATAGCAGTGTTTAACTCTTTGTAATTCGTTCCATCAGATTCATAAATAATCTTAGTAAAATACGTAGATAACATTGAGTTGTTAAAGTTCTCATAATCAATTATGAAATCAGAAGACAATTCAATATCTAAGATTCTAAATGGTTCTAACGAAATAAGATTTGAAATAAAGTTTGAAAGCTTCATCTCTAAGTTGAAATCATTGATACTTACTTCAACAATTTCTTCTCTTGTACTAAAATCTTCTAGTACTTGTTTGATGAGATTTTTCTTTAAAGAATTGTAATCTTCATCACTCTTAATGATTTGTGCTAAGTCATAGTTTTTCATTAATACCTTACCTCTCTTTTGTTTTTATGTCATTCTTATAATATATATTTGAAACTAAGATAGAGATTAACATAAGGGATACTACCGTTATGATAGTATCCCTTATATAAAAAATGTGTGTTAACTTAGTTTTAAATAACTCTTGGAACATATAAAATTTGTGACTATCTACCAATCTTAGCATTGTCACGATTAGGCATATCAGATTTAGTTTTACCCATACCTTTAAGAACTTGTTTAGCTCTCTTTCTGCCTTTTGCAGCGTACTTTTTGTCAATAGCTTTCTTTAATTTCATTCTCTGCTTATTAACCTTTTCCAATTTCTTGTAAAGAGGGTCGTTAGCTTCTTTCGCTGCAACAGTAGTTGAACGACTAATTAATTGAGAAAGCTTAGCTTTTTTGTCAAGTTTGACGATAGAACGCTCTTGAAGTAAAGACGCATCTTCTTCAGATAAACCCAAAGACGTAGCTTCAGACATAAGAATGTCATCTCCTTCAACAGTTCCTTTAACGTCTTCGTTTAATAGTAAACCATTCATATTAGTGTTACTCCTTTCATAGATTTTATTTTATATAATATCATATTATTACATCAATAATATAATTATATGTTATATCTAAGATATAAAATAATTCTATAAAATAAAAAATAAATATAATACTATATATTTAGAAATATAATATAAATATATATTATAATAAAGATAAAATAAAAGTAAATATAAATATATAATAATAAATAAATTCTAAAATATATACATGTTTACTAAATTTTTAAATAAAAAATATTAATAGGGAGGAGATGAAAAGATTA